>JGI24158J21664_10000649_pt1 | contig 33822 bp, 26 predicted proteins | sample Ectturendosymbi3_FD_21664 | JGI IMG/M metagenome (IMG submission 21664)
CCGAGCTGCTTCAAACTGTTGATATGTAGATTTTAAAAGTTCGGGTTCATGTCGTTGAAAAACGTTTAAGTGAGCCACTAATTGCTACTCGTCTACCACATTCGTTGTTTGCCGCTTAACTGAATACTTCCGCAGTTGAACGGCTACGGCGTTTGAATTAATGAAAACCACTGCCGCATCTTTTCCAAGTGAGAAACTGCAACATAAAGATTGTGAGATGTGGTCTTGGCTGGATTTACTGCTTTCAAGTTTGATGTGGTTGCCACATGACATCATGCCAACGGTGTGCCATTTCGTGCAGAAACAAGCATGCCGCTTTCATCGTACACTGACCAGTCGTCGTCCGTCGACGACTTCTTCCGCAGCCTGATGGAGATCGTTCCCAAGTCGACCAGAGATAAAGTAGAAAATCCGAAAGCCGAACGCTCGGTGAGACGATTCATGCCATCGGTTATTATCATTCGCTCGCGCGAAGCACCCGCTCCACCATCTCGAGCAACCGCGACGTCGTGTAATCTCAGTGCAAGCGTGTTTGGACAGATGAAATGTCATTGTTGCGCAATGAAAACGCATATGGCGGCGACGTTTGCCATTTGCCTGGCAGGTGGCATGAGAGATAATGAGTGCGATAACTGCGCGCTGTGAACGGAATCCTAAAATTTGGTTGCACATGTAGTTTACATGTATTATTTCTTTCAATGGATAATGGAGGCAGGCCGAAGCCCGAAAGTGTTATTAGCTAGTACCTTAGCAACAGCTTGCAAGCGCACTCATACCGACGCACGAAGCGAAATAAAGCATTATTATCAGGCAGAACATACATAAAAGTATTTTCATTAAAAGTAAAACAAGAGAAAAAACAAAAGAAAATTAGATAAAACTGAATCATAGGTGCTGAGAGGACATATAAGTAAGTAAAGTTGTGCTAACTCAGGTATTTACTACACGTACAAAAGGATTCGTGGTTAGCTTGGTTTGGTCAAACAGAAGCAGATCGACGATCATCTCGTACCGGATGTATGCGGCAAAGCAGGAGAAAAAATTTGTTCTTTAACTAAAATTTTTAGCCGAACGGCGCATAGTCGAGAACTTGCTTCGAGGATTGAAACCATGCAGTGCGTGAAGTGCCACAAATTAAATCTGAAACTCGTAGTGGTCTGGCTATTTTGATAAATCTGGAGTTTTGTCCACCCGTTCGTTGTATTTCCCTGCGCGCGTCTGAGATCGTTGTTGTGTTCCAGTTCTTCATCCACTGCCCTGAAGCAGTAACAAGCGACTGCGTTGAAGATCAGCGTGTTGTATTCGTTCGAAACTGTTCGCTGTTGATGTTTCGAGGGCCATGTTTAATTATCTCGATTCAAGCAACCTCTTGCTGTGTGCTCTGAAGAACCTAACGCGTTCCCAGCCGTGTCATCCACTTGTTTCCAACGCGGTTGCGTTGCTTACAGTCTTGCGGCGTGTATTTTCCAGACGACATTCGGCGCTCCTGGAGACGAAGACATAGAATCCGGCATCGAACTGTCCTCGGAAGGCGACGGACACAACAACGGCCCGGACGGAAGTGCGAAAGATGCGAAAGAGGTGGGGCGATTCGCTGACGTGTGCGTGTCACCGTCGCTTCGCTTCTTCGTGCCCGGGGAGCATTCGTTTGCTTCGACGGGCCATGAAATATTTAAAACACCGCACGTGATGGCACGCGCGTGTTAGCGATGTAATGCGAACAGCCTGACATGAATGACCCTCGACCTGCTTTTACATTCAATGCAACCCTGTTTTGCGCAAGTCACTGATCGTCACTGCGCCGGCCAGACTGTTCTGCAGACGTTTCGAACATATTATAAACGTTTTGACATAGCGTCGCATCAACCGGTCGCGGTGTAGACGATCTCTGTACAGTATTTCGGGTGTGTGCTCGCGTTTTCGCTGAAACAGATAATTATTTTCGTTTTTGCCACATCCCTTGTGAGTGCAATATTCGGTCTGTGCGAAAACGACAACGCCGCTTTCCTCCGCCGGCATGGTCGCGACGCTGCCTAAACTTTGAAAAAGCCGATTCGCCACGAAAGTGGCAAAAGTACGCTTTTCAAAGTTGAGGCAGCGTCGCGGCCAAGCCAGAGGAGGTGGCTACCGTCGTCGGGGAATCGAACCCCGGTCTCCCGTCAACGCAAATCAGTGTTTCGTCTTCCAAGTCGAGTCGGAGTCGCGGATAGTTCTGATGCTGCCCGACTCCGCGCAAAGCCTCTGCGGTGTCGAGCGAGTGCCTTACTTTACGGCAGGACGGTGACAACAGCAGTCAGCAGAACGAGGACACCATGAGTCAAGTGTCGGTGAACACAGACGACATGACCGACGACCCAGTGAAAAAGGCAACCACTGCTGGCCAGGACAGCAGCGCACACGACGAAAGCGACTTCGATTTAGATCGTTCGCAGCGCTACAGGTGCTGATGCTCTCATGTGTTGTTTTTATTTGACCGGTTGCGCTGGCAGGTGCTAAGGTGGCCGGAGTGGATTGGTCGATGTCGCCTACGCCAATTTTTAAGCAACACCAAGTAGGAACGGGTTCGGTTTGCACTTAACGAACTTTTCAAGATAAATCGATGGTTCACGTGCCTTTCTAGTGTGAATCGGAGTCACCGTTTTTGCTCTCTTTCTCTCTCTTGCAACAAACAGGATTTTTCTGTACTGCTCGTAAAACGTAGTTGCGTTGTGGCTTTGTGCTGGCCACCGATTTATCATCTGCAAACAGTGTTTTTCGTTTCTGCAGTAGTCCTTATTGACCAAAGTTGACGAGCATCGCAACTAACCTCTCTAGTTTAGCCGGACATTGCACGGACGCAGTGTGCGAATATGTCTCTTCTGGTTTGTGTTGGTCAACTCTGTGGAGCTGTATTGCTTGTTTGCCGAAACATCTGACTTAAAAAATACGTTTATGTCGTTTAGCAGCACGTCAATAGTAGAATGCACTTCGGCGGATGACTTTACACTATTCTTACGTTTGTTTGCTCACCACTTCAGGCTGATTCTAATGACAGGCAAACGAAAGTTAACCACGTCTTGAAAGTTGGATTAGCGCTGTTGTTTGTTGTCTTAAAAGTTCAATTAAGGTTGGGATAACTCACGATGCGTTAGCAACTGCTTGACAACTTGGGATTTCTTGCCCTACGTAACATGATTTTTTGATCACAGCATGGTGGTCTTGTGCATAAACAGTACTCAGACAAACGTTGAGATTGTGCTTAAGGTTGGGCAAATCATAAAAATGCTAACGAGCGTCGTTTAAAACAGTTCCATAAGATTCGAGATAATTAACTTTCGACGCGCGTTTCTTCCCGACCAGTTACTCGTACGATACGGACGACGAATTCGATGACACCGCCTCCATCGCCTCGTCGTCCTTCTACGAGCCCTGCGACGACTACACTCCCACCGAGGTGTCCGTTGTTCCTTCCGCTCCCCTCAAATTGCAAGGAACGCCTTACACAGGTTGGCGAGACTGCTCATTGGAGCGTGACATCTGCGCATGCGCCTTTTTCATTTACACGAACGGACATTGCGTTTTCTTGCTAGCGTCACTCAACCTGACCCTATTTTACGTGAGCGATGGTTTTCCGGCATTGGGAGATATTGGATTTGTTGTCATTGAGAATCTGAGCCTGAAGAGTATCGTATTGAAAAATCAAATGTTTTGGCCGAAGCACTGTTTCACAACTAAAAACAGCAGCTGAAAGTGAAAAAAAAATTTGCCCCTAGCCGCGCGCAAACTCTTGTTTGCCCCGCGCTGGTATTGCCAGGCTCAGTTTGCATTGACGGCACATCGGGCCTTCTGACGTTTTACGACCTACGAGTGTGCCGTGCTTGTCGCTTACCAGCGTTAACTGCCGTACTCCCGCAGGTCCGCTGATGAGCACGCTCTTCGCCAAACTCGACCAAATGATCAACAACTCGCTTTACGAGAATCTGCTCCTGACTGGCATCGTGACAAGACTAGCCTGCTACCCGCAGCCCTTGCTCCGTTCATTTCTGCTCAACACACAGATGGTTTTCCACCCGTCAGTGCGCTCGCTTTACCAGGTATTCGTGCTGGAAAACTATGCGTTCGTTTTGCGGTGTGACTGTTTTCACGCAGCTGGTCTGCTTCCTTTGCGCACCTGATCAATCGCTTGCTTCAACTTACCATCGAAATGAATCGAGAACTGGATTGCTGAGTGGATTTTAAACCGAAAATACTTCATTATGTTCTCCTCAAGATTTTACAAGTTACTTTCCCGCCGTAAAGCTTTGTTGGGTACCCATCCTTAAATTACGGGTATAGAGATTACTGTGCACGGTAAGTTGTTTTATTGAATCGTTTTCCAAAATCATGAAGCGATCATCTTCTCACAGCATGGCGACCTCGCTCCACACACCCCTCTGTTCCATGGCACAGCTTGCTCGCGTTGCCTCTACATAATTCCCACCGCAATATTCCTCGCTTTTCACTGCTTGTTGCCCCAGTTACGTTTTCAAGGAACGACTCTGATTTAAACAATCACTCGGTGCTGCCATAGCTCAGTGTTCAAGTGTGCTTAAATAAAGATGAAGGGCGATCCACGGTCAATGAGTCACTCGTGCACTTCGGGCAAGCGTTCTCGGCCGCATCGGTTAAAAAGAGCCCACCAGTCAAACAATGCCAGTAATTTCCACGAACGGTATTTCTATGACGCGTTGATAATAATCCGGAAACGAAGCAATGGCATTGTCCTTGAAATAATTTGCACCGTGCGCTTCCTAAATGCCTCTTACTTCCTGCTGCTTTGCGCACAAAGCGAACGTCGCGCAGTGTGTGGCGAAGTTTCTCGCATCTATTGACGCTTCGATTCGTCACAAGAGATGTGACTTTACAATAACCGGCAGCAGAGTGTAGCACCGGGTGAGTTGATAAGGATAAAAAATACGTAAGTGGCTACATTCGGGTCTGAGAAACTCCGTAACAGTTGTAATGATGCATTGAGCAGATGCACATTTTAGTGTCTGTTTAGAGAAGCATCCGATTTTTTCAGGTCAAAGTAGATATGGCATATTGTGTGATTACTACCTTGTTTTTTTTTTATTTGGGCAGGCGTTGTAGATTAATGATCCATCTGAACAAGACACACGGCGACCATAAGCTTTGATGTTTCACACGTAGCCAGTCCAGTCACATCGCCACGGGGTGCTTTGGTGGACATAGCCCCCCAAATTGAAGTATGAAACACAATAAATCAGCTGAGTTTGTCAAGTTTTAGAATGCCCAGCCCTCCTGCACAAACATAAAGCCCTCCCTCCTATTGAAGACTTTCTGGCGAGAGTTCTGAGCCAGTCACGACCATGTCGCGGTGTGCTTGTTGTTGACGCCAAACTTTTTTGTTGTTCGAGTGCAGGTTCTGAACAGCGCCCGCAGCAAAATCGACGCCTACGCGGCGCAAATCGGCGACTTCGGCGTCCTGGTGCGCCGGGCCCAGAAATACCTGCTTGCTCGGGGCATGATACCCCTGTCGGGCGATGCGCGCACGCGAAGCAACATACAAGACCAGCCAATGCCCGTGCCGAAAGGTCAGCAGCGGTCGATGTTGTTTTTGTTGAGTAGCGGTGTTGTGACTGACAGCTGTGTTCGTTCCTCAGTTAAAACGCGCACTATCGGCGACATGTTTATGCGCCGCAAGCAAAAGGACAAGAAAAAAAGAACTCTCCTTCCTAAGCTCGAGACTCTGCTTGAGGTAAGGAAATGCGCAGTGTAGTTTATGACTGCAGTGACAGACGGCACTCGCATTCGCACGCGTGTAAATTTGTCACAGCACAAGTACTGCAGCAACAAATCGTTGTGCGACTAAACAATTTTACAAGCAGCGATTACTTCCTCCATTGTGTAGTGTGTCCCAAGAATAACAGAACTCACAAAAATTTGAATAAAACAGTTAATTTTTCTTTTTCATAGTATACAAGTAGAGTTTGTGCATGAAATATTGTAAAAACAGTCTTCCCAACATGTCTCGTCCAACTAAGGTAAAGCCATTATCCTGCCTTAAATAGTGCTCTCTTTTCAAACCTGATTATCACTGTTTTTCAACAGACATTGGACAGCAGTATTCACACAAAAATGACTGCAAATTGTAAACGTTAAACCAACTTTGTAGCATCTGAAAAGAACTTCCTAGTATTTTTGATAAATTTAAATGATAGCACATTGATTTTTGGTTCTGGCCTACATAGTTTTCTACACTGACTTTAACTGATCATCACTTCGACGGACATGAGCAGATGGGAATTAAAAACTTCAGTTGAATCCTTCCAGCTTTTTGCTCACCACATACTGATAGAGCATCCGTTTTTTTGTATTCAAATCACTGACCTAAATTTCTCAAATATAGTAAGGAACAGTTATTTTTCAGATGCTACAAAGTTGACTTAAGGTTTACAATTTGCAGTCATTTTTGTTTGAGTACTGCTGTCTAATGTCTGTTGAAAAACAGTGATAATCAGGTTTGAAAAGACAGCACTATTTAAGGTAGGATAATGTGTGTGTGCATCCTGAGACTAGTTTATAGTTACAACTTCTACCTAATGACAAAAGGGTGTTTCTTTTTTTATTGTTAATTTCTTAGTTGTGCACCACCACCACGTATAGCTTCCCCAGGTGAACCATTTTGGAAAGAAAGCAGCCATACATATATATGGGTTGTGCCCAGGTCTGATTTCTGGTGCAAAAATCCTTGTAAACTCCTGTACAGCTTCGTGTTTGATGAGCAATAAACATGTTTGTTATGCATGATCCACCATTGAAATTTTCTTTGAATCGTCCCATAATCTCGTAACCACTTCTCAGTATCGCATTCACAAACAACTTATACTGATCAGTCTGATCTAGGCCTAATATCCGAGTAGAAATGCTCTTCATTGAAGCGCATGACCGCTCTATGCGCAGTGCCAACTTTTTCTTCAGTCTAAACTAGTAGTAGAATGTGTCTCAAGACTAATTTCAGCATTGGCGACAATGATAATGCAAAATCTGACACTCCAAACACTGTGGACAGCTGAATTTTCACCCAGAGATCATCCAAAAATGTTGACCATTGCTCAGCAAAAATTTTCGCTGCTCGGGTTGGATGAAGGAAAATATTTGGTGCATGCGAACAGTGATCGGATCAGTTGTGGTCCGATCAAGTGAACTGCAATTTGATCTGAACTGGTGCTCAGCTGAGCGGCATTGGTGCATTCGACCCTAAGCTGGTCTTAATTCTATGCGCATTCGACCCTAAGCTAGTCTTAACTCAACCACAAACATGGCTTAGCCCTGCTTTTCCGTTGTGCTTAAGGTAATTCTGGCCCGCCTCACTCGCAGTAGCGACTTTTGTGACAACATCCCGTGATTAGCGTTGATTGTCATGATCAGGGCCCGTGATCAAAGTGCTTGAGGCAGGTCGTTGAACCTGGGCCAGCTCTTCCAGTTGTGTGTGATTTTGTGAATAATCTTTCCAGTATAGCACCCCCCTGGAGATAAGCCCGTGAGATCTGCCGCATGGGTTTGATTAAAAACTTTTCTGCAAAGGGCAAGCAATCGTATGTTTGACCGAACACCTGTGAAGATAAGCGTGTTGGTTTTTCAGCGCCGCAGGACGACGTCCAAGAGCAGCGAAAAAGAAGACGCTGCTGATGCGCAAGACGCGGACGGCGAGTCAGCGTCGCAGTTTTACGTCAAGCAGACGATACGGCAGCGCGACGAGCGGAAGCTGAGAGAGCTGCGGACAAAAAATGCGGTTTACGCGAGCATCGTGCTCGCAGAGTTCCTCAAAGAACTGGCAGCGGTGGCGCAGGAGCACGCGGTGACCCACGCCGACTGAGCCTTGTCTTTTTTTCCCGGAGTCCGGAAAATTCGGACAAAATCCATACACTTATCACAGATTTAAGCGTTCCTGACTGGAATTGACAATAATAATAATAATTCTGCAATGCGCCGAATTATAACGCTGCGTAAATTTGCTGCGACCGGTCACGCGTTGCACACCAGTTCCTGAAAACTACATTACAACTGCCAGCTTTCAAAGGTGCCTCCATGGCAGTCTTTATGAGCACGGACCACCAAACGCTGTTCTCGCAAACCTTTGCACACCTGGTTTCTCAACACCGTTCTGTAATAGGTCTCCCTAAAAATTATCGATGACCTTTTGCACTGGTCTTCTGGGGTCACTCAGACTACCGTGTGGTATTGTTGTATATGTTTTGAAGAGTCTACAGATGGTTTGAACTTTTAATAGTAACACGTTTTTAGATTGTTCTTTTACCCGCTTTGCTTGGATGGTGTTGACGATGGAGGTACCCACCCACGTAACTTTCGTTCGATATTACCGTCGTAAACGTTGCAATCCGCCGAACCAAGGTTCAGCTTCGTGCCTTGTTTTATCGTTGCTTCAGCACCAACTGTGGCCTTCGCTGCTCCAGCCGCTCGCTTGCTTATCTGCCTCGTGACCCACAAACCCCGCCTTGCGGCACTTTGCATTCTTCTCCTTCAGCAGCGATGAGTGGCAAATAAAGCAAATTTTTTTTATAATCTGATTATAACACTCTTATGCATTTCGTTTTCATTCAGTGCCGTGTGGTACGAAGCAATAATGCCAAACAATGAAGTCCGCAATCAGCGCTCATTTATTACACCTGTGTGGAATTACCCGCGGGGTGTGGTTATAAAACGCAACCGCAATGCCATTCTCCATGGTACGTAGTCGTCATTCAGGCACAAACATCAATAGCTGAGCAACAGTCTTGGCTTCTCACGGCGCACATTTTAAATCCCAAGCCTCGTTTATCGCGCTGTACAGTCGACGTTGCAGGTACGTTCAGATCTGACCTTGACGGCATATCATTGAAATAACAATACAGTGTGATACCACCGAGCGGATGGCTGGTTTTGATATTTATTGCACAGGGCAATGTCATTCAGAAGTATGAAAATGTGACGCGCCGATGGACTTCAACCACCATTCTTTCACAACTCGCGCAGTGAAATAAACTTGGAGGTATAAGAACGCACACGAAGTAGTTCACAAGTATTGGAGGAGCAACTGCAAGTCAAGAAGTCAAATATTTCTTGAGCGAGTAAGAACGATTCGCCGAAAGTGCGACGTCGGGTTTACAAAAAAGCAGCGATAACGTGACTCTCGAACCGAAAATTCCAATTCCAACTGTGAGAGAACTGAGCCATTCATTCATAGCGAAAGCTTACGTCTAAGCGAATGGTTGTAGAGCGTTTATAAGTCACTAAACGAACCAAACGAAGAAAGGTACCGACCGCCAACCATCATCACATATACATGAACCGATCGCGTAAATTTCATCAACGCATGCAACACGGCGCTTAAGCTCCATGCACAGCATGCCAGCAGCAGCACGTTCTTCACTCTCTCCGCACACAGGCGCAAGCGCTTATTTTGTCATTGCTGAAGAAGAGATACTACGGTGACAGGACCACAGCACAAATATAACAATTTACCTAAAACCAGAGGACTTGAAACAATGCTGACAAGAAACAATCAACGAAAACGAAGAAATAGAGCAATGTGGTGTTGCGATTGCGAACAGTTCGTCTTCGAGCCTTAAAGCAAACTGACACCCCTCAAATTGCCACGTGCCGTGATTTTCTACCTCGTGACGGCAAAACTGCTTATTGCGCCTCATCCAACACCGTTATAATGTCACCCCAGGACAAGCAACACTGCAAAAAAGTGTAGCACCAGAGCCGGGATTCGAACCGGCTTTCATTTGGAATCGGGATCGAAGTCGAGGACCATGAGCTTGGTTTCCTCGGTTCCGTTGCGACTTCCGAACGCACAGACAAGCTTTGTTTGCGATGCACGGATCCTCCAAACCACGCCGCCTGATCCTCTCGAGTCAAGTGTGACCAGATCTCGAATAACCTGCAAAATGAACAGTTACGGTTGGGATGCGCCACTTCGCACGAAAATTGTTTAATCCAGCGCTCTCGGTAGGGAAGACTCTTACCCTTGGAAAGAGCGGTGAGATGCGAAATCACCACAATTTGAATAATTTTGGGAATCTTGTACTTTGATTATGCAAACACATGACGTAAATTTCAAAGGGTGCGGCCACAGAAATCGAATTCCTAGGTGGTGCAATGAATCGTTTTATCACTGGTCTGGTCGACGACGCTTTTATCTTCGTCGTTTTTCGTGATGATGAATCGCTTGAGCATGCGTTTTTGCAGCATTTACGTGATGAGACAGGGTTAAGATGGTTAAGGCTGACAATTTTAGAGCGATCAATGGCAAGAACTTTTGGCAGCAACTGCACCACCGTTTTCACTTAACTTCTGTTTAACCCGTAGCGCAATTCACCGAATAACGCTGCTAGGCAAGGATGTAGTGGTGCGCTGAAAAACAGAAACCTTCCACAAAATCACCCAACATACAGATTGCACAGTTCGTTGTGGTTTGTTCGCTTGTTGTCATCCGCTTGTACTTAGTGTTCACTTTAAGGATTGCAAAGCCACTAGTGGCTTTGACTCTGTCCCTGCTTGCCGGCCGATAGAGCTCTTCGAACTCTCGAAAGAGATTTAAGAAATCCGGGTTTTTTGGGAGGTGACATCACGACAGGGAGGTCACGGGATTTTTGGACAACGTCATCAGGGTCTGAGATAAAAGTTTATGAGGCAATTTACTTTAAACTGGGCGAAAATCAGCATCTTTGGAACCCTTGATCCAATTTATGGCCTAAAACCAACAATATTCCATATTGGATTGACCCAGTCAAGCGTTATGCCGTAATACCGAAGGGTGGATCTCGTTGACGAAGCGTACGGAATAATTTGCTTCTAGCGCAATAATTGCGAATCGATGAGGTCACTACTTGGTAAGACCAACACAAGAAAGAAATAGCTCTTAATTTCTGCAGCTGCCAAAGAGGGGATAATTTGAAATCATATTAAAGTTGCAAAAATATGTTAATGCAGGGGATGTGACTAATGTGCAAGGAACCGTTTTACAAAGAAAACCGACTAAAGGTGTCGAACTGTGATTGAATGCGGCTAATATCAGAAGATACTGGCGACTTGAGTGGATCATCCACGAGGAGCCGTAGCTCCATATCTATATTATCTGCCTCTTTCTCGAATTGCCCTTGTCATTTTGAAATTGAAAATCGAACCAATTAGTGAGTCCACTGGCAAAGATGATATGAGACACAGATCCAAAATAATACTGCAGTGACTCGGCACTTCATTCCCAAAACGCTATTGCCAATAATGTGTGGTTCTCTGAGATATGTTCCCGTGTGACATGAAATTAGACAGCATTTAGTTTTCATCGCTTGGCGCTAAGAGCAATCGGGTTGGATACAAAAAAGGGCAATAATCAAAAAAAATTATTAGCTGTCAATACTGGGGAACAAGTACTCAAATAATGATGTGAAGTCGTTGCACAACTTAAAACCATCCCTGAACAGTTTCGTTTTTATTTTCTTCGGAAAATTGCGCTGTCGGAACTGCGCGGCCCAGGCCCGGCACCGAACCACAACCCATTTTCACGACGATGAAGAACAAAACGAACAAGCGCTAAATTTATGCTTTTGTACAAAACCGATGCTGGTCACTAAATATGCCCAGTGTCCAGGAGCACGTCGCCTGAGGAAAATTACCGGGAGGAGACAAGACCTGAAAGAACGCAAATTTGTGGGAATACATCGCTTCACGTCAAATAATCATACATTTTTACTGCGTTATGAACGTAACGAAATTAGGTCTCATCTTGGTTCCGGCTCTGCGCCTCTTCAGCATTGTGACGTTTCGTACATTCCGCCTTTTGTTCACTTTCTCGACTGTACCTTCGTTGCCTTCGTGCAACCTTCGTTGCATTGCTATGTTGTAATACGTTCACAGTCTCATCAAGTTCAAGATCTGTGGGTTGTTACTGGTGTGTTTCTGGTATTGGCTTTGTGAGTAATGCAGCATGTGTTTTGTAGGTCTTCATGTTGTAGCGAAAGTAGTTAAATTAGTGGGTTATGTCGAATGTTGCGTTTAGGTACGGTCAGATTTAGTTAAACCATATACATGTGATATATTATGTCGAGTAAATATCATTTGATGTTCGAGGAAACTGGAGTCACGCAATCTGAAACCAACGATAAATTTTCCCTCATCTTAATACAGTCATGTGCTTATCCAACAGCAGCACTTTCACGCATGTTACCAGGGTGGTCTTGCGTTGTGTTTTACATGAACTTATTTGTGCGGCAGATAAAGTTGCCTGTGTCTATTTGTGACAGAGACGGCCACCAGAACTACCTATAGTGAGATGATGAAAACAAAAGTGATGAGGTCTCTAGGACCAACACTTGAAGAAACTCTAACATGAAGAAGAAAGATATAGATTTTAGAGGGACATTACCTGGGCTTACATAGCTCAAGACATGGTGAATGAAAGAAGCATAAAACCTTGAGCAAACGTCAAAGAGCCGGGATTAAAAAAAACGAGTGTAGCAACCAGTAACTGTAATCGGTACCACCAATTGCGACTGGTGTGTTTTCAACAACAAAGCAATCGACATACTTTTCCGGTTTCGACATCCCACAACTTCACTGTACCGTCGTCGGAGCTGGTGATGATGAAGTTGCCGCGAAACTGAAGGCAGGTCACAGCGCTGAGGTGTTTGTTTGATCCTGTGAGGAATTGGTGAGATGACGCATTACAAAATGAACAATGCAACCAACAACAACCTCGAGGCAAGAAAACACGAGAGTGGAGCAGAACCAGGAACCTCTGGCAACATGTCAGAGGCTCTCATGAAAGCTCGCCGTGGGTACAGTATCGCAACTTGGCGCAAGTTAAAATACAGAGCTTAGATAAAACTAAGATGAATAATGAAATTGGAGCAACACTTGGAATGTCGTATTTGAATTTGAAACGACAAACCAACATAATTAAAAAACGATAAGCGACTTTGAAAAGCATTCGTTTTAATCGCTTGCAAGAAGTCATTGAATGATCGTGGAGCAAATTTATTTATTCTGACAACAAGAAAAGTTGTTTCAGAAAACGTCCAAAATGATTTCAGTGATTGTTTTTTGCGACGCAATTACGAAATACTCCGGTGATTTCTACACATTGGATTTTAAAATGGAAAAGAAAGCATGTGTAAAAATCAATTAAAAATACACAACTAAACATTTATCGGCAAATTTGTCTGGGCCAGTACTAGTCGCACGAGAGTAGGGGAGCCGTACAGGAAGAACTAAAAAAATGAAACCCGTGACGCCATACTATGACATAGGCATCACTACGTTACAAGCTGACTTTTTTTGCATGGCATTTGAATTTTTCATTGTCCAACAATCAGCTTTTTTCCTCACGGTGCAAGCAGCCCAGTCTCTCAGACTAAAATAAAATCCGGTCGTAAACGGGTACCGTAAAACCAAACGGAGGTTCACATAACGCTATTTTGAGACTGGGCCTAAACATCGAATTTTCCCAACAAAATTCTACTCGACGTCGTTTGAGAAGCGGTGTTTACTGCTGTGATACCATTCCCAGCTCATAAAAGTGCACCATCGCGAGGTAGCTATCCGAAAAAATGCACATCGACACAAGATTTTGCGCTGCCTTGTTTCATGCGCAGACGAGATGGTCGTGCGCACTCAACCGCAAAGCTCAAACGATGGGGAAATTTGAAGCTTTCGATTCAAGCCTGCTGCTTGTTTCACGCGTGTGTCGGACAGAGCAACGCAAACAAAGCCTCGGTCCGTGTCGCACCATCCTTCGCATGCCATTTGACAGACATCAATGGTTCGTTCTTGAATGCTGCAGGCTTTACCCAAAACCATGTTTTTTTAATAATATTTGGCGGTCAAGTCTCTCTACTGTAGAAGAGATGAGTATAATTCACAACACTGCTGTGACAAAACAATGGACCACAGAATGGCCTTAAATCGCGGATGTTGTTTTCCGAATTGTACAAAATTGTGGTGAAAAGGGACGACCCCCCCCCCGGATCCGCGCCCGAAATTTCACTCGCGAACATTACCTTCGAGCGTTTTCAGACATTCGCCAGTGAGAATGTCCCAGACTTTGACGGTCGAGTCTGCGTTGCCGGAAACGAGGATGTTGCCTCGAAGGACCATGCCGGACGTGAGAGACTGATGCCCCATCAGCGTGTGCAAGCACGTTCCGGTTTCCACCTCCCACACTCTTATCGACGTGTCCAAGCTGCCGCTGACCACGTACGTACCGTCGAACTGCAACGGTAACACGTGTGACGTCACGGATGACGTTTTTTCGCAAGGTCGCGCCAAAGTGTGAAAATTCAGTTGCTGCGTCTGGATTCAGTCAGAAGAATGCGTGTCGCCAGAGGTGTTCTCTGGGTCGAGGATTTTCGCGTACCATGACATTTTCGCATTATTCCTTGGCCTAACACGCAAGATTAGAGGTCAATGGAAATGTAGCAGCATCTGATACGGCCGCAGGCCGACCTTGAAACCAACCTTTGTAATTGCGAACAAAATAGCCACAAAATCGAGTACATTTTTTATTCAACGTTTCGGCCTATTCGTAACCCATCATCAAAAATAAAATAATGTACTCGATAATTGTGGCTGTTTTGTTCGCAATATGAATCTACAGCAACTCCGTGCATTGCTTACCAACCTTTGTNAAATTTAACAACACATGCATCACTGCGCACGGCCGGNCGTGCACTGCCACAACGCAGTAACCAACTGGCCCAAACTTTTGATTAGCGACGCACGAATTTTGTCAATTCAAAACTCCAAACCACCCTAACCGGTCTTTATAACAAATGTAAGCAACTCGTAACGGATCGGCCTGAGGTGACCACGATGACCATAAGAGGTCTCTTTCCGAAAGAAATGTAAGCCCACAGAAACTGCAACCCGAAAATAATCACGTCCTGTTTTTTTTTTTCGCTGAAACATTTCGGTCATTTGTCTCACAGTTTTATTGAAACTCGTTATAACTGTGTTTTTTAGCTAATTTTTTTAAACATTCTGACCAAACTGATTTAAACTTTTTCCGTCATTCCAAAAACGTTTCGGTCTATGACCGAAAAAAAAAACCAGATCACGTCAACGCAAACAATGACAAACCTGCAAAGAATAGACTCGATTCGTGTGGCCCTGCAACGTGTGAAGGCATTCCTCCGTTTCCGGGTCCCACACCTTCACCATGTAATCGTACGCGCCTGACACTACCCGCCGCCCNTCGTAGCAGACGCANCGGACAGCGGCCATGTGGCCCATCAGGACGTGCAAGCAGGANCCGGTGTCGATGTTCCACACCCTGAGCGTGGCGTCCCGGGAGCCGCTTACCACGCTACAAGACAAACATAAGCCGCTGCTGTTAGGCAACGCGGAGCCAAGGTGGTGAATGTCATCAAGTGCACATGAGTATCTTCAAATAAGAGCAATATTGCAACAGAAAAGCTCAGAAACGGCGAAGTTTTTGCCGAGTCTACCTGCTTTATCCACTGAAACTGAACAGACGGCTGTCGACGCGTTCTCTTTTGTTCGATTCGTGAAAAAATCCATGTCCTTCGACCAAAACCATGTTTCGCGCAACAATAAGTAGTACGAAACGTCAGCACTTACGTATTTAGCGCGTCGTATTAACTTATCAGTTGAAATCTTTCGTAAAAGTCGTACACTAAACTGAAAACGACATTTACCAAGGCGCCTGTCCAATGCAAGCGCGTTTCGTCCACGCGCGAACTTTCTGCACTCAAGGGCACTCGAGGTTTATAAACACTGATGACGCGCAGCCCGAACGCCAGCTTCATCCTGCTGGCGTGGGACGATTTTCAGCGACACACAGTTGTTTGCGCGCTACCTAAGCCCATGAAGACGGACAGCGTCCGCCTCACGCGCAGCAAACCCTGCATGAACAAGACGCCCACTTCGGGGGCAGCAAAATGCGCTCGGGCAGGTTCTTTTGAAACAAAGTTACAGGTAAATTGTGGGGAGGAGATGAAAAATCGACAGGAAACCCTTCTTTGGGAGCAAAAGCATGTAGTTCCGAACCAACTTCTACAATGTGCTAAAAAAACGTGAACAAACGGGCGGCAAAGCTACGATATCATCAGTAGGATCTAACACACACTCACATGTGTTCGTGAAGGGCCAGGCAGCGAACGGTTGAGGTGTGCCCGTACAAGGTGTAGACGCAATGACCTGTAAAACCAGAGGCCAACTTCAAGGCAATCGGTGTCGCAGAACCAAACAAGAAATTTGCCGAGGTTTCACAGAACACAGTTTGACAACTCGGACCACCGGCGAGTTTTGATGTAGCAATGTTAAAAACTATCATCAATGCGGCACGTATTGAAACGAGAGACTTTTGCTCAAACCAAAGTTTGTAAATTGGATAATGACGACAAAGACAAACAGGCCAGCATTCACACGCGACGATGCGTGACATCTACGGCGAAAAACCACAATGTTGGGTTTGGACTGGCGAGTCGAGCATGTATCGTAAGCAGGGTTCCCACGCAGTTTGGAAATAAATTTCCAGACTTTTTCAAGACCTTTTCCAGATATTTTCCCGACTTTTTCCAGTCCTAACATTTGCGTATGACCCACCCAGGTCGAATATAGGCACTGTAAAATTTAACACGATGCAGGTAAAATTACATCAATCTTCAATAAAATCTTATGAATATGTATGTCATAAGATCAAGTCTCGCAAATGATTTTATTTTTCCATACTAACAGACCAAAAAAAAATTTTTCCAGACTGGAAAATGACAAAAAAATTTTCCATTCTTTTCGAGACTGCATAGGAACCCTGCTTAAGTCTCAAGTTCAGCAAGTGTTTTGGAGGAGTTTCGCCACATGTTCCCAGAGGACATCCGCAAAAAGTGTTTCAATTAAACCAAGTGACGACGTTACAGAAGCGCCTGCTTTGAACTGTTGAAATGGGCGAAAAGAGCGAGAGTAAAATATAAAAGTGAACAGTTACGCATGGAGTACCGGTGTCGGCGTTCCATATCTTCAACGTGCGATCTGTGGAACCGCTGATGATCAGGTTGTTGCGCATTTGGGACGCCCACACTCCTCCCGTGTGCCCAGTCAGAGTGCGCAGGCACTGCAGACGAACGCGAGAAGTTAGTTTAGCAAAAGACTTAACACAGGCCGGCAGGCCAAGCGCGTCATGCCAGAAATCATAAAATAGTTTTGAATGCGTAAATTGGTACCAAATTTGACAACAAAACAATGAAGGTTACAATACCAACCTTGCCCGACACGGCTGACCAGACTTTGAGCGTGTTATCATCCGAACCACTTACGATTCTTGTGCCGTTGAACTGGAGACAAGTGATCACGTGGTCATCGTGACCTTTGAGCACCTGAGGAGAAATACATGCGACATTTCCTTGGAAACTCACGCAGTGCTATGTACAAATTCACGAAAATGCCTTCTGATGAGTACCAGGCTATCGTAAACCATGCTTGTTAACTTCAACTCTCGTTTGGTTCTACAAGCATCTTCTAACATTTCCGCAATCACCACCTGTAGAACTTGAACTTAAACATGTACAAGGGAGGCATTGTTTGAGGGCCGCCAGTGTCGCCATCAGAGCACAGTTACGAACAAATCAGCGTTACTCGTCAATGCTGTTTTAATTGAAAACACATGGGTGCTATTCGAAAAGCCCAGAAATCCCGTTATCATTGTCACACGCAACCGCAACGTCGCATAGTTTCAAACCACGCCGCTGAATGGGACGTATGCAAAATCTACGAAAGTTCGACGTTGCGTTATTCTCACAAAAACCTCCCGGTCGATTTTGTTGAATAAAATAGATACATGTTCCAACAAAGTCTCACACCAGCATTACCCCCATTCAAAAATGTCCTGCCAAAAGCGTCGACAGAGCAGCGTGTTGCGGCAAGGCGAAAAGCAACCATTTCCACTGCCTGCAACATCAGTACGCGTCCCTTTTTCGACAGAACTGAAAAGCCGATCACGAGTAATTTACCGTGAACATTGACAACCGACGTTTGCATTCGTTCAATCACGCAGGCATAAAAAATCGATTTCTAGCCCGAAAAGTTTCACACGCGCGACTGACGTTCAGCTCCGCAGCGCAGGGCACCTGGAAGAGCGGACAGTGCCGCGAAACCGACCTTCGATATTTTTTCTTTTCCTTCCCTCCAGTTCATTTCTATCCGCACGTGACGCAGGTAAGCGGCTTTCCAGGCGCTCCGCACGCCCATTCCCGCGTTCTTTTTGCTTCTCCACGAGTTCTTGAGGACTTTCGGCAAGTACGGCTCGAGGATTCTCACTTGCTTGCACTTCTCTTTCCACATCAGGTTGTCTTCGGCGAGCAGGCGCCAGTACTTGCACGTCTGAGCGGCGGTTAACAAGTCGCGAGGCTCGAGGAAGCTCAGCACGTGAAGGGCGAGCTGAAAGTGAGGAGTTGAAAATTTCGATTTTTGGAGAAAAAATGCAGCCGATTAGGGACATGAAAAGCGGGGTTCTATATCCTAAAGCATCTTTCAAAAATAGAAACCGGTTGTCTCAATGAGATAGCATTTGACTGAATCACACGCAATGTAGGTAGCACATTCAGCGCCCATCAAAGACAGTAGCAAGCACAGCGCACCAACAAAGTTGAATTTCTTGTTGTTCAAGACTTTTTGGAGTACGCAGCCTCCTCATTCAGTAGTGGCGCACCGTGAAAGAAACACTGCTACATGTGCGAAAAAACAACAAGGTACTCTCGCGCCTGCATAGCAGGTTGATCAGGTCTGTCCCAGACGTGTTTGCCAAGTGTTGTGTTTGCAAGAGAGAGAAAATGGTTACAGTTTGACGACCCATGCAAAATAACCATCGCTGATCTGAAACAAAACGAGCCTTAGGCAATCTCATAACTTCGAAGTACCAAGGATAAAACTCCATTGTTTCTTAACTCGCATGCACCCAAACCTTGCCATTCGCATTTTAACCTCTCTTGGGGTAACGAAAGTTGCAATCCTTAACGATGCGGTTAAGATGATGCAAGCCACGAAAAAGTCTGAAAATTTCTAGTGATTGATCCACGAGTGGGAAAATTCCCAGCGTTAGCGTAAACGTTAGTCGCCAATTCCCAACGTTAGTCGTGTCAGCACGATTAAGCGTATGCTTTTCTATTACCACCACATGTCTATATTCGTGGACATGTGTGGGTTCTTCTTTCTCAGTATGAGTCGTAGTGAAAAGAAGATTAAACTGCTTCGCCTGATATGGATTCTACTTGTATTGGCAAAATGCCACCACCGAATGTACTTCTAACAGTGTTATCAGGTGAGGGTACCACTGCTGAACGCTTGGAACCAGGAAACCGTTCTGATAGCTTCCATGAACCAAGTGAAAGTTCTGCGCTTGGCTACACAGCGCCAATGATAATTGATATCGCTTTAGTCTCCTTATCTGCAGCAAAACGGAGTGCAAGTAAGCGCATTACTTCCACTAGTAGTACAACTGAGCCACATGATAGCAGCTGTAACTTTTGGAGAGGTCTGTGCACGACTGACACGTCCACCAACTTGGGGAATCAGCAGTACGAAAATGCAATATACTGTAGCTAAAGGCGGTTAATTACAAAAATTGACGAGTTGAAGCCTCAACAGTTGATTGCAGCAAAATCTGTTCATTTACCTAAAGAGAAATTACGTGCTGGTTCAACACTAACTTCGTGGACTGAACCTTCGCCAAAATAAACACGTAATTGAGAACAAGCATGATCGCTCCCCAGTCCTCACAAATTGTATGAAAGATAAAGAGTTGATTTGCTTTGTATTTGTAGCGTAGCCGAACTCACCTGCCATACAAAACTAAGATGGTTTTTAACCGAACTATACGCAACGTCTGTAATATTCACATCAATGAACAAATATCCATCAGTGAACAAACATCCAATTTGTGATGTGTTTCAAAGAGTTCGCAACCCTCAACGTTGCTACCTATGCCCAAAAGGAGCAATCACGGCTTTAATTATCACGTCGTGATAAGGAACTCAAATTTTGATTCTCTATCATCACGTATGATGCAATTAAGTCTTGTCAGTGTTAAAACCTGCTGGTGAAATTACTGTGCGAAACAAATCAACTCAGAAACTGTCTTGAAAGAATGCTTGTTGTTGGTGTACCAACCCATCGATATAATGTTAATCTTGCTAACAACAACAACCCACATGCTTTATTGTTTCACAACGCCGTTTGCCAAGCGCCACTCGGCTAGGAATGCGAAGATGCGACGATGGCGATTTTACAATTAGTAGTAGCTGGTATATAAAGCGTAGTTTTTGATATCAGTGTTTAAAATCAGTAAGCTACATGTTGCAATGAAGAACGACTTAAAGAAGGTTGTAACGTTGAAACAAGAATTCTTGTTTCAAAGGTTGAAACAAGAACTGGTACAAATGGTGACTTTTTTCTGAAACCGTTTCTTACCATGCACTGAATAGCACTCAAAATATGAAAAGACAAAGCACTAGCATATTGTAGGTTGGGTTTATCACAGACTGTAAACCACTACAACGCGATTACAAGCATCAACGGTAATGATTCAAAGATGTCGTGAGGTCAAAAAGAAGCAGATATGAATAAAAGTTTTAAGCCCGTCGTCCGGTACAAAGAAATTTGCTAATTCAAATATCACAAGGGATTTCAAGCAACTGCATTTGCCTGACCGAGTTCGAAGTCGCGAAAGAAAAAGAAATTAGGCCGNAGTATCGCGTTTTCAGCAAACAATCGTGTGTTGAAATGAACAGAACGAATGAGCCGTATTTGCGGTGCACGAAACGGTTTCACCAAGTCGCGGCACAGAGAACTGTTAGGACCGCCTGACACACAGCGGCGACAACCAGTTCAGGACGCAGTTTGCGTTAATAACGCATTCGCCGCAACTGAACAATCGATACAGGCAGTCGTACCTCTTTCGGAAGGAGAGAAATGAAGTCGCGCTGAAACTGTGGTTCAATAACGCCCAGCATGTGTCGGACTTCGTGGGGTTGGCAGACGTTGATCAGACCGTCGAGAGCCTGAATTTTCTCCTGAGCGCTCCAGCGCAAAAACCTGCGCGACATGCCACGATGAAGAAAAAGCGCCGATAGCAGCAGTTTTTGTTTGAATAGGTTTACGTGGTTTGCATCAAACAAGCAACTTGCGCGTCCTTATAAACGCGACCGGGTCACCGAGCAGCGGGTCGTTTACACTCACGTCTTGGCATTGTAAACAAATGTCTTCGTCACGTGGCGTGCAAAAGCAACTAACAGAATGAAATCGAAGGTGTACTGAAAAGCAAGGTCACGTGATTGAAAAAAAACTTCGAAGTAGCGTTTTGCAAAACAAGCAATTAGACATGCTCGCCGGCACTGAAGACAGAAAAAAGCTGCTAAACCCACGGCAGATGCACTACTGGTGTTCGTTAAACAATAATTCCCTGTCGTCGTGAGAAGCCTACGTTGGAACCATGTAAAAAAATCTTAAAAAGCTAAGAAAAAAAACATGTTCAGGGCAAATGTACGATCGCTTGACCGGAGATATGGTCCAGGCTGAATAACGACCACCAGATGCTACCCACCGACGCAGCCACTCATCCGATCCTTCAGGGAGTGCGACTTCTCGGATAGGAGAAGATGGAGCGGTCAACGGTTCGGCAACGTCAGGTGTTCTGCACACAAGTTCACACGGTAAACAAATACATAGCTGACCTCTACACAGCACACTAGGAAAAATGCGTTTATGTTGGTAGCTGTGCCGACTAAGCTGCACGTCACGAAATTGCTTTCACTGCGAAGCTGTACAAAGCGGTTAACGGAGCAAAGGTCGNCAGGATAAAAGTNACGGAGATGACATGCGGCCTCAAAAGGCCATAATGGACAACAAGAGGTCATGACATTAAAACATATCTAGGAGGCCTTGACTTAACGCGGCTATTTCTCCGGCAGGAACTGCTGTCAATTAAAATATACCACTGATAACATCGCGAAATATCCAAACAGACAAACTTCGCGCAAATCCTAGAGCTTTTGTTGCAAAACAAAACTATCCGGAGACATCCGGGACACCTGGCGTTGTCAGCTTCAGTTGCTCCCTCAAAAGACGAAACGACAATGGTAAACTGAAGCAAGGCAGACCGCCTATAACAAACAGTGCACGGAGCAGCGGCCAATCGCTCCAAAAAATACAATCATATATGCAGCCAACAAGTACTTCGAAAATTCGTTGTGCATGCTTTTCGCGGTTCATAAACAACACGCAGTTTTTTCGGCATTATAAATATTAATTATCATTCTGGGCTAAAGTAGCTGTGTTCCAAAGCGAACTCGACTGGCGCTGAGATCCTGGGAGAAGTTTTTAGTTGTCTTCTGCGGTATCTAAAGCAACGCGACCATCGAAAGCAAGATCACATAAAGGATTCGAATAGGAAACCTGGGTCGCTGGTCATCGCGCGAAGTTGAACGACGTTCTCGTCCGGATGCAGTGTTTCTCGTGGATTTTTTGTCCGTACAGGGTCTGCACAGAATTCGAATGTTAAGTCTAAGCGGAGCGATCAGCTGCAACTCGATACAAAACTACTTCTGAACGTGCTTCCACCCCAGTCCGATCGAACTAAAGAATCACATAGTCAATGTTTACTACAAATCAGGTTCTCAAGAAACGACGACTCTTGTTCTTCAAAAAATCGCTCAATGCTTGCACAAAAGCTTCTTTAAACTTGATACCGACAGCAGAGGTTTGCGCATTTCGATTTAAAAATATTTTAGTTCACAAACAAGGTCTGTACTACACTGAACCGTTTTTCACGACTCGGACGAATTTTCACGAACTATTTGTTACTACGAAGAAAATGAATTTTTACGCAAATATCGCGAAAATAAGCGCGCTCCCGCTTTCAAATTCACAATTATAACCGCGTTTTCTATTTACCGTCACTGCTGATGCAGGAGTAGTTGGTAGTACACTAATCCCTGCGCCATTGTCATTCGCGATGGCAACTTTCTCCAAAAACAATGATTCTCCAACAGCTACCACACACTAAATCTCTTTTTTTGCAAACGTCATTTTTAGGGGCAGTGATAAAAAGAAACACTTGCAACTTGAACAGAGACGTTAAAAATGAATTAAATTTGATAACATTAAACTTGAAAAAAATTTTCAACGCGCACATATTTCAACGATTGAAAGAACATACTTCAACACCGCATTAATTGAATTCGGAAATGGCACTTGGGCAGCACGTCGAAAAGTAAATGCTAGAGTTAACCATGATGAGCGACCGTTACTAACAAGTGGCTAACCATGACGATAGACAAATTACGACCGTTCGTAACAAGTACACTCGGTTAGTCTAAGCTCGCACGTACGTCTTGGTGAGGTAAGCCAATGTCACTGACCAGAATTCGAAAGAACAGTTGTTCACGCACGTACAAGAAAGAACAAAAAATATAGAAAAAAATACAATAAAGGCCACCAATCAGTTTTAACAGTTTCTGGTATGGATAAACAACCTTTATAGATTACGCGTTGCACAATGGCCATCATATAGGCAGGTGATTATTGATTTAGGAAGTATTCCAAAACAATTTACGTGCTCGTGCCAAAGCACAATTCCTCCGTGGAAAACCTCAGGTTGACTCCAAACGTTCTCCACCGATAAAATTACTTGGGTCTCTATAACGCAGTTCAGCGAACTGCATATTTAATGGCAGACGATACAAGTTGAACAAGTACAAGACACAGCGTATTGCTGTGAAGAATTCAGATTAGAAGCTAATTCGACAACGCACTGTCAAACACACTATCCGAAAGTAATTTAAGAGAAATTTGAATCAGAAGACAAGAAAGAGCGATCAACAGAGCACAACACTGCATGCTTGCTCAACGAACATCCTCACCCGAGCAACAATTTACATGCTTTCTTTTCAGGAAACTTCGACGGTTCACTCGACACATCGTGCCTTCGTTTCATCTGAAGAGCAAACAACAAATGGCTGTTGTGTAAGGACTGCATGTTAATAGGAGAACGACGTTTCGCAAGAAAATAAAGTGATATTTATGACAAAATCCATTTACAATCATAACCTGAGAGTATCGAAGCCGCTGAGTTTCGCCATTGATGACTCTGAGCTTCTTGTTTTCCCGCATGTCCCGACAATACTCAGCCACTTACTAATTTGACTGGCTACGCAGGATTAAACACAGATTATGACGAGCAGTCACACTTCAGACTGAAAGAAGCAGCATGCCACGATGAAGTCAGCTAATGACCTACCGAGATGATTCTGAAGCTAACAGATTTATACATACAAGTGATCAGTACAGCCTATAAAGTATGGAGAAAAAATGAAATCTGATGATCAGATTCACGATTATTTACTGAAGGCTTCGGAACATGATATGTTCGAAATCCACGTAAGTGGGAATCGTTGCTAAAAGTTAAAAAAACTGAAAGACGCACCGCAGGTTCGATTCTTATTCTTTCAGACAGGTACTCCCCGCAAAGCTCACGAATCGTTTAAAAAAGCCAACTGTCGTTAATTGCTTGTTCATGTCAAAAGAATGCAGCTGATGTGATCAAGACATCATTTCTGTTACAATGGTGTGCGCGATGACGGCGTGCATCGCACACCAGCGACGCATCAGGCTGGAGGGGGAGCTAACTAGAAATCCACCTGGTCATATTATGTACCCCGGAAAGATGCAAATATTATTTTGATTGTGTTTCTGTTCTGTGCGTTCGCTTGTTTATTTTTGTGAGTTTTTTTCGTGTGCCTGTTTCCCGAATAAACTGCCTTTACACATAAATGTAGAGTTCTTTTTCTGAACACTTGAAATAATGTGGAAAATCTGATGCTGAGTTTGTAGAAATACTCTTAGTTCTTCAGCTTACATTTTCTGCTCGGCAGAGATACATTCTACCTTTACGGAAATGAGTGGTTTGTTTCAACCATCGCAACCCAAACTACCACTTCGACAAAAAATCCGTAAAAAAATAAAAAACTAGCACTTGTAATTCAATCCGTGTTCAACTGCAAGTTGAGAACATTTATCAGGAGACCCAGTCCGGTTTACCACCGGTTATTTCGCCAACCAGCCACAGTTAGATTTGAAATGCAGCGATTTAATTTATCGACGCAGATCAACTGCATTTCTGGAAAGAGCATAAAAACACTTGTGGTTGTACTGAATCCCGGCAGATCAACTGCTTTCTTTGGAAAGAGTATAAAGTTATAACCAGAGTGTGAGATTACAGATTAAAATTATTTGTAATTATTTATGTGCAAGATCAAAATAATCGGGGTCATAAATAAATGAAACGAAATCTCACATTTCACTGGGCTGGCTTCATGATAATGCTTAAATGATGTAGACCTTTGAGCTTAACATGGGTTTTGATGAACTTTCTGAAACAACTGAGACATAATAGCTTTTAGTCCAACGGTCCATCACCGTCAAGAAACAGACAAATACAGTTATCAAAATACGTTTCATGCTGCCATGGGTTTGGATCCAGATAAGCAAGCTTTTCTGCGGGCGCTATTCGCATGGTTTTTGCTTATCTCCTGACACACGCAATAAACATTTAACGAACGGACTAGTGTAAAAGGTAGAGCACACGTTAAGGCCAAATCCGATACAGCAGAAGGCAACGGAGCATGTAACCATTGCATCTACCTGGAAGAACGTCAATCAGGCATATAGGGCATGTCATCCGTAACAATTGACAGGTTAAACAAACCCTCTACAATTTCTAATACATTTATCAAACATTAAATTATTTGCTTATTGTAGCACTAGCATCCATGAAGCAGCGATTCTGATATAATACCGAGCAGCGTTCCCAACCCACTTTTATTTTGGACATGTGTTTCCTCATACATAATTACTTTGTGCCACAGGAAAACCAGCAACGCAACGATATTGGTTAAGTTTGTTTTAATTCTAATATTTTTAACCAATAACATAAATACAATGTTGTCTTTCCCACTTTTCCTTCACCAATGTTAGTGCGATGTATGACTTCATAAAATTATCGCACGGCCAATCGTAGTAAATACTAGCTGCGGAAAGCGATTTTAATTGTATGGAATCAAAGTATTGCTGCCTGTACGATTTACATCCCAATCTTAAAGTTAGTACTTGGCAACTAAGATGAGGTGGGCATAGGTAATGTTAATTAGTTAACAGTAAACGTTAACAGCCAAGCTAACTGGCTTCGATGTAGCTTGCGATCCTTGCCAACTGAAGTTCAGGGAGTGCAGCAACGAAAGTCAAAGTCATTATTTACGGTAGTTGTGTTGCAAGCGCACCACCTGTCTATCATTTTGATTATGACATTCGACGCCACTCGTACGTGACGTTTCGCAACCGCTTGAGCGAGTACATGCACGTTCAGCTGTCCTGCAAAGTGAAATAGAGATACTTGATCGTTGCGTACAGTACGAAAACCACCTAACATTGCTTTTAGTGGAGAGTTTGTTGCTGCTGCGCTTCCAGTAGAACTACTCCGAGGCAAAAATGTTCCGACAGATACTAATTACGGAAGTTATGCTGTATTGCAACGTTCGTGGTTCCAGGCGAGCAATCAGAGTTCGCATGGGAGGATGCAGACCAAAGGCAGATGTTGCTGCGTTGCGACGCCAAAGCCGGTCGTTTTACGTCGAGTGAGACATGAAATCAAAATAGCCGGCATTTCGGGAAAAGGTACCCTCACAGAAACAACACTAATTGGTGCTAAGTTGTGGTTAAGACTCAGGCAAAGATAAAACGGCATCAACAGTTTAAACTTTTGTGCGGTCAACAGCATTTCGTAAGTTTTCGCCTCGAACTCAGACACAAATCCCACAGTAAAGGGCAGAGACTTCCTTGCAAACCTTTTCTAACTCATTTGTGGCCTCGATGTGGTCCGATTTGCCACCGTTCCAAAATACGATTTTTTATCGGGTTTCGGGTACCGTGGCAGAACCTATGAAAGAACAGTGTGGAATACACGTCCGCAAAAGCTACGCGTAGATACACTTTTGCAAACGGCTATCAACTCTAAAACATGGAAACTGTCGAAAGGAGCCCGACGAGACAAACTGGTTAATAAGTTTTTTTGCGCTGTCCCAGCACCCTTTAACTATATTTTGCATGGAATTGTCTAATGTTTGCGCCAATAACTTCTTTACGAGCAACGCCTCAACTCCTTTGTGAGCCATTGTTTTTGGCCTCAGCTCATTACCCACGATTTGCCCATCATTGAACGTGGGGCATTGCGCTAATGCTGCGTTGTTATTAGAAACCTCAAAAATAAAGTCAGTCGCGGTTACACAACGCTCACAAAAGCTAACCATTGCTTGCACGCTCTTTAGTCCCAATGTGGACCAAGAACCTATACCAAACCAATTTACGTTTGAAGTTCTCACATTGGAAAAAGGAGATTTTCAGTTGATGGCTGTTTGCAAATTCGTATGCGCGCATTGCTTCTGAGAACTCGGGCACCTGCGGATTTTGTTCTGAAAAGAAAGCTGTTGTGGTAACCAGCGAGATTGACCCACTTTTAGATGGATGATTGGTGCCTGATGAATACTGTAATGGCCAGCAAGCAGCATTGACTGAGTATATCATATGCGAACCTTCCAAGCAAAGTTCACCTACTCCGGTCGACAGTTATAGCATTCAAAAGCCCAGAATAACAGCTTGTTGCAACTCTTGTTGCAGAAATAAACATTGGACCAAAAAAACAGTGAAATTGTTGAGAATCCGATAACCTGGCATAGTACATATACCAATTAATACGTCCGACTGAGGCGAAAAAATCCAGCTCGGTTAGCAAGGGCAGATGGCGAAATTGCTAAAATTTGAAAGGCACGGTGAGCTTGGATTTTCAGAAACAGCATGCCATAATTTCGTCAATACAAGTATGATTGCAGCATCTACCAACACCCATACATCTATCAATGGTTTGGCTAAGCTCTGGCGTAATGTCGCTCTTCGCCAAAAGAAGTGCAAGTCAAACGACCGTACTATGCCACTTGAGCCGTAACTTAGCGTTGTGATCGTGCTCTTGCAAGTGTCCTATTTCAATGTATGAGCGCTGCAACCTACATAGTGATCACTACTGCAAACGGTCACTGTGTTTTATGTAACTACGACTCAACGAGCCAAACAACTCGACAAGAGGTAGACTGAATTTCATGAATACGCAGTTCCTTGCTTATCAACAAATCTATTCGTTCCTGGTAGCAGACTACCACTTCTTGTCACCGATGTCTGTACACAAAATCCTGGTAAGTTTCAACCAAACGCTTGAAAGCAGCTACACAAAGGCTGCATCCATCAATACACGCTCAACGCCCTGCAGCCAATCGATATCTTACATCCGTAAGAGCTCGTCAGTGCAAAAACATCGGTGGCGACGTTCTGAACTTCGTTGGAGAACCGATCACTCGACTTGGCGAGACGCAGTGGCAAAAATCCAATGACAACAAACCAGTACTCAACATCAGGAGCAGGCCGGCGAACATCGGTGCGAGGACGAGATGGACGCGTACATCGGAAAATGTTGCAAAGTGCGAGTTAACAGTCGCACCTCGAGCGACAATGGGAGTTCGGGTCTGACAACCTCGTTCGGAAATCTGAGCGCTGCTGCAGACAGGTTTCGCAGGCAACACGTGCAAGCAGTTCAAGTAAACCGACGAGAAACAAGAACGCGCAGCAACTGGCACCTCAGCAGGTGCGAACATAAGCAACCGGAATTCCATACCGTACAGCGCTTGACACTGAAGTGTCGCACTGTCAGTGCTTACGCAACATCCACCGAACAGCACGCCTTTTTTGCAGCACATACAACTGGCAGTGGGTGATCCGTTTGCAATGCAGCCGAGCGTCGAACCAGAGCATGGAAAAAGACGGAAAGGCAGACGACGCGTTTTCAATATTTCTTCGATTACTTTGCGTAAGTAGTTAGTAAAAACTTGCTTGTCAGACGATTGCAAGCCACTGGCATTTAGTACCACGAATGCAATAACCCAACGTTACGCTACCAACACCAATATGTATCTGCAGATCCAGTAAATAAACAAACACCCTGAAACTACTAAATCGTGACGAGTGTCGGTTTAACCGAAGGTCGTGCCCATGGCAGTGCAGTTTCAACACACCTAAGTCGCTACAGCTACAATCGCAGACGCAGATTTACATTTTATCACCTCGCTCCATAGCACCGCTACCTCTCCGACCATCCCCGCATGGCATACGACTAAGTACGCCTCCACTCCAATCCACACAGGGCCGGTTAGAGAGCGAACGAAAACCTGCGATTAAACCGGACAGAACACGCAGAGGTGAACGCATGTGCGCGCGCCTGAGGCTGACTCGCGCATCCCCCGTCAAACAGCGTCGTCACACAGTCACGCTTCGCTGCGTTCGGAGTCAAAAGCAATGCGTTTCGATTCGATAGCGCCACTAACTGACTGTAATCGTCATTCTGTTGCTTTGGCTAGTTCGTACCACGGTCGCTGTCGGTGGAAGATTTATGACAGCTATGGGCAATCAACAGGCGGTCGAGCCAAGTTCCTGAACTTGGATGTGCGCAACAGCGCTTTTGATTTTTTCCCAGCCTACCTCGCAGACTATTTGAGCTTTGCCAAAACATTCTTCCGTGCCATATCTTCATTGCTTTCCAGCAACATCGTAACACGTCTAGGTCTGGGTCAGTCACAACAGCATTTGCATGCAATTTCGGCCAGCCACTTAAACGCTCTTCCTTCCCGCTGTCAGAATTCGATGGGGCGAATTAAACCTGGAAACTTACCTTCAGCAGCTGACCGGCAGCAATCACACATTAAACCTAGCGCGATCGTGCGAGAGCAAATCCATCACATACCACGCATCACTGGTAAACAACTAAGTTCCCGCGATCTTGCGCGTGTCCTGCACACTGTTTCCTAGATACCAATAAAAAATGTATGAGAAGCAACCACACAAATTCGATTCACTGCCACGAAAAGCGAACTGCATTCAACAACGTCCTGCCCGCGGGTGAAAGGCCTAACTACCGCGTCTGTCGAAACAACCTGATTTCAGTGACCGCCCACACTTCCACCAGTAAAACAGACAATTTGCCGGTGGGTATATTCCAGACATCTTGTAACCAACATTAACGTTTTGTCCGGTGTTCGGTCATACTTTCGACCAGTGTTCAATAAGACCTCCGAATGATTAGTGGGAAAAATGACAAGGGAACATTTCCCTGACCTCGTACCTCCAAATGCAAACAACTGCGCACAACACATACTGGCTAATACATGACCGAGTAGAAGATAGCTTGGCGTTTAGCGACGACACCATCACTCACTGGTAAGCCTACTAGTTAGACAAAATCATGCACGTTACGTCAAAAACGTTTCGACTCGAAGCTTTCTTCGGCGACGACCACGTCAGAACTGGGGCACCCGAGTGCCACACGCTAAAAAGCGCTGCCTGTACAAGACACTTGAGGCGTTAGCTGATAGCCTGACTCCTTTTGTTCGGCGGATCTGTTTCCGACGGTCACTTTCAGGCGGGTAATCGTTATTGGATGACTGAACATACTCAACACGACCGGATCGGAAACGCGCCGTGGTTAAGATACAACAAGATCATCTTTGGAAACTATTCCGCGACGATTTTGCTGGCATAGCTCGCGGCAGAACGCATGGTGTTTCTTTTGCTTTGATTACAGCATAACGTGCTTGCATGACTCAAGGTTGCCCACATAAATATACCTTGCGGTTTACACAGAAAACACTGGCTTGAATAGAAACCGACTTACTTTAGAGCTTGACGGCTAAATTTTGAAAAGCTGGTGCATTGCGCACTAACCAATCAACTTTGTTGAACAACACCGCCGTTTGGCTTATGCTGTATCAAAGTAAGTAACACATACGTTGGAAGCATAAAGACCTTACCGATATAGCGTGCACCCTGTTTACGCATCCACGTGAAATACACCAAGATACTACTACGTCTGTTGGCTTTTTGCCTTGAGATGCCACCCTGACTTGAGCGCTGCTCCCACGAACGCCACCACTACTTAAAAGTTCGAAACACAACAAGAACGCAACGGGACGCGCCTTTCACGAGCGGGCCAGCGCCGGCACGGCCCAGGTCGGCAACGCGCAACGTTATACTTTACTGCTCACGCTGAAAAGCGCGAGTCAGCTGATGACACCCGTCGCGTTGTTTGTTCGTCTTCAAATATTGACTCTAACATGCGCGTTTCTCGAACCCGAAGGCCAGCTGAGATAAAGGTTCGAGTTAGTGTAATGATAATCTCAACTAAAACCCAAACCGTTTTCATAATGAAAAGCTTGTTAGCGAAGACAAGAAGTTACAGGTAAATGAAGGAAAGGATTACCTTTTGTGACGATATGTTAGATGTTCAATTATTTTTCCACACATCAATCATTGTGTAGTGAAACGAACTATGTCGTAGACGTTATAAAGTTTCTTCTTTCACATAAATTTGTTATTGTTTCAACTTTTAGGGTAAATTCAACATTCGTTCAACTATAAATGCTGTTTTCACGTAATGGGCTACTAGGCTTGAGTATTATTTCCACAGCTTTCTTGTCCATGAACTCCATGGATTATTGGCTATTCTGCACCTACTGCATTCAAGATCTTTTCTTTTCATGCCCATTTAAAAGAGCTCGCTGCAGCAAATCTGCACGCTATGATAGAAAAGTTTCTCGATAATAACTTTCTCGATATTGATGTAACTTAGCTAATCAGCAAATTTACCTCTCCAAGCAAACAGACATGCAATATACTTGAAACCAAAGGCTATTCATATGGGGTGCTAACAAAATCCAACTTTGGAACGAAGTGAACCTTGGAAAACAGCGGTTCATCGCGAGCAAACATCCATTACGCCCAACTAGATTTGTTATCGTCGTTGCATTCGTTCGTCACGGAAGCGTGTACAAAATTACCCCTAAACATAAGCAATCGCTGAGAAGTGTTTGGGATTTCAGATGCTATAAATCTTGACGCTTGTAACGAAGCGACCTCCCTAACTTGCAGGCTATGTAATCATTACTGCGCACAAAAATAACCAGCATCGGAAAAACGACGTTTTCCAAAAACAGTCAAAAAGTTGTTCTCTACGTACGCGAGCGAAACACTGTTCCAAGGTGAGCACAATGTTTGTGATGGCGGTAGCGTGTGGGAATGGACTTCACATTTTACACCAACCAACAAGCGATCGACAATGAGGTAAGTCAATTAAAGACGATAATGAACACAGGGTTTAGTTCAAGGGTGGGGAACCTATTCACTACCATGGACCGTTTCATTTGCGGAATATCGCTGGCAGGCCCACTAAAAATATTAATTTTATCTTAAAATTTTACCGTTATATACGTGAAGGCGATAAAACTATGAGGAGTAAGAGAGACGTCTCAACCTACTGGCGAAGTATCTGCTTATCATTAATTTCGTTTTGAAGCAATGTTGTGTTCTAACTTGGTTAACAAAAATTCTAATGCGATCCGTACTTTAATATTCACGCGGGAGGCTGATCCCCAGCCTCTGATTCAGCTAAATAAGTGGTGAAACATGCGGTAAGATGCCAAATATTCTACCACGCCAATACCTTCAAGTTTTGATATCTAACGCCACTGAACGTGGACGAAAAGGCAGAGGCTCGACCGCATGAAATGTTTCACCGCCATTGCCTCGTCAACAAAAATTTACTATAAACCGAAGCTTCCAAAGCAAGGTCCAGCTTACAGTTTCGCATTATCACATACACAGTACTACAACGACATAGTAGGGTCCTTCGTGACCGATTTTCGCAAACTTCATTTTACACACACGAGACAACTGGAGACAAAATGGACACTAGGTGTCCTTGTAGAGCTACATTCAAGGTTGGCAAGCGCGATTACAGCCGTTCGCAATCTTCACAGCACCATCAGGTCTTTTATTTAACATTGCATGTGTTAACCAACATCGGTAGCAGCGGTTTTGCACAGAACTAACATCAAGTAGAATCAGAAGAACAGCAAGAGAAGTAGAAAAAATGCTGAAGGCCAATCAATGCTATAGCGATGTTCCACATTACCAAGAAAATGCAAATGATACGCACAAATTCAATCAGAGTACACAGCAAGTTCAAAACTTCTGTAGTAGCGGCTGCGACAGTTTGTGTAACAGCTTCCGGTTATTGATGTGAAAATGGAGGCACAGAATCGGGCAGCCTCGATTTACTCGTTGCAATGCTTGTTGGGACAGATAATCTCGACTGCTCTGTCGAAAGGTGCACTTTATTTTATGCTTAGGCTTGTCGTCAACCAACAGCTGTACCGCTGCATCTACATCAGTATAGTGGAGTAATGGTCCATCTAGGTTATAGGCAGAAATTTGATAAATGAAAAATTGAAGGGTAGCCTAATTACTCCAGTTTTGATAACCTCCGACAGTGTAACGGGCTCCTCGTGCCTTTACTTGGTCAAGCGTCACTGCCTGTCAGCAAAATCGACACTGCCTAACTTTTGCCAAAATTGCCAAAAACGTTGAAATTCGGCAGGCCCACTTTGCAACTTTGACAAATGATCCCAAAATAAAATCATTTAGGCTACCTAAAATCAAGAAGCAGCTTTCAACTTTTCAAACAAGGCTACAGGCTAGCATATTCCAGAACTGACTGATTGCATCACGACCACCACTCCCTATGCGCACAATCCATCCGCTTCTCTTGGCCAAAAAGATACCATTCACTTACTCTAAGCCACAAGTTATACGTCTTATGTCACAAATCCCTCAAAGACATTT
>JGI24158J21664_10000650_pt1 | contig 33807 bp, 25 predicted proteins | sample Ectturendosymbi3_FD_21664 | JGI IMG/M metagenome (IMG submission 21664)
TCTATCTGAAAAACACTTGAAAGAATTCGCAAATCATATTCATTTAGTAAAAATGATTTAAAACTTGAAATAACTTTGGCAAAGAATTTGCTTCGAAAGTAGTCGAAGCTGCCTATATCGCTCGAACATTTTTTCAAATTATCAGCTATGGTGGTTTTTCAGCTCTAGCTCACATCAAAACGGAGGTACGAAATCAAAGGATATTCGAGCATAATAAAAGATTAGCACTGTCAAGCACTCAACCACGAATTTCGAAGTTGGCCATACGTTTGCAAAGTCAAACATCGCATTGAAATGTTTGTGAAATTCAATTGCCGCTCAAACTAAATGTTGTGAAATGCATTTTTGTGGTACAAATGTTGTGGTAGTTTGTTGCATTTTTCTAGAACAGCATTTTGCTGTGATCATAATGGTTATAATATTATATGTATTGAAAAAAGGGTAGGAATGGATCACCGGATATGGAAAAATACCAAGGGTGTCACGAACCAAAAAAGATTGAGAACACTGCATTAGAATAGAAGGTACGGCCCTCCGCTAAGTACGGTCTTCTCAAAGTGGCCCCGAGCCAAATTAATTGCCCACCCCTGCTGTAGTATATAATTCACCAGTGGGTTGAGGACGAGCCTATAAAACTGCTGTCCAACCAGTACTGCAAACCCGACGAGACCCCGATTTTTTGTTTTTTTGGCAAGTATGTCTTTACTTGTTTTTAAATTGCTACAGCAATTTGTTTGGTTCCAGCACAAAAACACGTAAATATTTCATTTCTTGAAAACTCTGTACTGTACAAAAATTAGTAGCCAGTGTAAGTGTTGATGGAAAACATAATTGTTGCGCTGGATGGATTTTTGAAGTAGGCAATGATTAATATGATTATTGTCTGACCTTATGTTGCTTTGACATTTATTTTATTTTTATTTATATCTGAACGGTGACGTTTCGTTTAGGTTTATGCACACTGAAGCTTGTTGGATATGTGTCTTGTTTTACACTTGTTGATTTGTTTGATTGTTAACTTTGGGTTACTGAAATGGGTTGGCTAAGCGTAGGTACTGTGTCATGTTGTCAAGGCCTTGCAAGGCTTGCATGTGTGGAAGCAGCTTTTCCAAACACAATTTGGAATGGACATTTAGCGGTGAAAGGGTTTCCAAATTATATTTATGTGAAGATTGTTGATAGCCTAATAACCAGGGGTGTAGTGGGACGGGAACACCTGGAAAAAGCGTTCCCACACCTTTTTCATGTTTTGCTTTAAAATGAGTTCGAAGCTGTTTTAAAATGGCTAGTTTTTTTTTGGTGCGTTCCCACACCTCTTTTGTTAGCACTACATCCCTGCTAACTATCTTTACTATGTCAAGGATTTGTTGTGTGGGGATGATGCCGACTATGAGCTGCTGCTGTAATTTCTCATAGGTGGCCTTGAGTCACGATACACGACTTTGATTGGACTCAAAGTGTAATTTTTAAAAATATTCGGTAAGTGGTGTTCTTAACTTAGTGCAACGTCTCTATCAATATTTGCATTTATTTGTTTTTCACTATGGTGTTTCATTTGAATTTTTTTGCTTTAAATGAAATTATGGGGACAGTGAATTAATGACAGCTGCCGGCCTCGCTTCCTGGCCCTGCATTCCTGATCAAGTATTCTGTGCTTGGTCGAGGTGCAGAAATACACTAAAATGAAGTGTCGTGCTACATGTCTTCACCAAGACTTTCTAAATGATCCACCACCTTGTATACATCGAAGGCAAAATAGCTCCAGCAATGTTTATTTTGCCTTTCATGAGGCAAATAGCGCCTGCACAATAACCTGAACCAAGCTACGTTGATGAACAAATCTGCAATCTAAACAATCTGATTTGTAATATTTCGCTTCACCAGACGCACACAGANCTGANNTGTAATATTTCGCTTCATAATTTGTAATATTTCGCTTCCNCAGACGCACGCAGAGCTAGTTTGTAATATTTCGCTTCATGGCGAGAGGNCACAGCCCCCTCACAATTATTTTGCTTTGCAGTCTAGGTCCAAGTTTTAGCTGCCGTTGAAACTTGCTATAGGTTATGATAGGATTAAATGAGGTTTTGGCCTATACGCCAATGTCACTCCAAGCAACGCGGGTTCGTTTCCACTGAAGCTACACTTTAACGACGAGTTTTTCATATTGAATGGCTCGACTGATCGCCTCAGAAATTGTCGTCGCATTATCTGAACAAAATAACAGTCATGCGTTGTATTTAAAAAACAGCTTTATTAGTATGAACAGTTGACGACGTTGTTTACTGCGCAAGAAACCTTATACCAATTTCTCGTAATTCACATTTACATCACGATGCAAAATCATCAGAGAAATTGCACTCAAGCCTACTTCTCCACAGTGTTAACAATCTCGATAAAGAGCGCTCCAGAGACGCAGTTGTGCAGGTGATGGTCAGCATCAATTTTATAAGTGTATGTACATCTGGATAAACAGATTTCTCGTTACTGCACGGCAGGTGCAGGCCCATAGCCATGNTTTAAGGTTTGGGGGGACAAAACGCGTTTTAGGGAGGAAATAATTTTGTTTTCATCATATGCTTAGAACAGATTTTTCTGAGAAAAACAAAATTTGAAGGGACACAAAAAATTGAGGAGGCACTACCTCCGAATGACCCCGTGGCTATGGGCCTGGGTAGACGTTTGCTGACTTTCCGACAAGCTACGTGTTTTTAGCACCACGTTCGCAGAAACAAAATGCGATTGTGATGTAATAAATGCGCGGTGACCCAACCAGTGATAACTGGAAATCTTTCTTAGCGTGTTTATGAGATTCGACCCGTACTAATACCTAAATAGCTAGCTGAGCTAAGATACTACCCAAATTTGTTTGGGTTTTAGGACACCTGTAGAAAATAGAAAATCTGGTTTTATTATAACAAGTGTTAGCAAAAGTTGCCCTTCCACGATAGACCACCTTTTGCTGATGCGTCGCCGTCACTGCTTGCGATAGCAAATGTTTAGTATGCAATTCGATGACGCAATTCTTCTTGCTTGTAGCTTTCTACTTGTCATGGCAGGTTTTACTGCATAAGTCATGACCGCACAGATCTCTGTGAGTAACTTTGAGAGCTGCACTGAAAAGTTTTCCGTTGAGAATAGTGAGAAGTATGTGACAAGGCAACGTATATACAAATGTACATAAAGTATATTTAAGCAAAAGCATGTGCATTCAACAAATACTGGCAAATCTACTGCTATGGTGAGTTCGGATACTAGCAAACTAATATATTGTTTGTTGCTGTTGAGTTAAGGTTATGAAAAAGACGCTTTGCAGGCCCGCAACCAAGGTTGTGCAACCGGGCAATTACTCTCCCGAAATTTTCAAAAACATGTTTAGTTGTTAGGAACAACAACAAGTTACAGCCATCCCCCCCCAAAATATAGTGCAACAACAAGTTACAATCATTTACCCCAAGAAAATATCAGCTTGTTGCGACCCTGCCGCTTTGCATCATAATTGAATTTCAAGATTTCTTTGCACTGCTGTTGAAAACTTGAATCCCCTTTTAATTACATGCATCAAGTCTTAATGTTGCTCAGAACGTCTGGTTTTGTAACTATTTTTGTATCATTGTTTCGTTTTCGAAGGAAGGTTCCTGCGACAGTTTCTTTTTGATCTGCCGACGGCGTCGTCTGCGACACAGGCAGAATAACAACAGAAGTGCAACGAGTGCTATCAGGGAGATGAAGACAACAGCCGGTATCACGATCTTCTGCGTTTCTGCAAAATAATCATGTCGTCAACAGCATATCCTACAAAGATGCTCTTGTTAGGAGCCTGAACACAAAAATAATACCACGTTTGGGAAAAGCAAGACATGAAATACATGTCTTTGTTTTCAATGCTGTGCTTATGTTCCTGTCGAAACTGATCGAGCAATTGTCCTGTACAAAAACTGGAACTAGTTTGTTGGCCTCAGTTAGCACCGTTCCGATTATAATCGGCTGCTGTTTTCAATTAATGCAACATCTGCAAAGGGCAAATAATAACTTCCCCAAAGAGACGGTAGATTTGCTTTCACGAAAAGATTCGTTTTGAAGTTTTTCTGACAAAGGTCACTGATAAAACTACAAAACTAGATTGTGTTTACAAAGGGATTTTGCTTATCCGTTGTCTTAAATGTAACGAGAAAAATGTTTCTGTTTAGCTGTCCTGGTTTGCCAAACAAAGCCGTGTTGTTTTCCAACCCTGTTCAAACCACGTTTAATTCATAAGCATCCGAAGAAACCTGTAGTTGGCCAGTATTTCATTCATCAGCGACGCAAAGCAGTTTAGATTCTCAGAGTGGCAGTCTTACCTCAGGCTCAAATCGCAAACTCGTTGCATGAAACAAACAGAATAACCGGCCACTTCGCCCAATAGCAACTCAATGGCGACGAAACAACATCGGCGAACTGACCCTGTCGATCAGTGAAGACACAAACAGGCAAACCGACGCTTTTGCTCAATTATACCAGAAGGGATGATCGTTTCAACTAATTTCAAAAAGTTTATGCGGTGCTTTTCAAGGTTTTTGTTTTATGGAAAAGTGACTTTCTTTAAGCAGGCTCGCAAAAGTTGGAAATGGTCAAATACAGGGTCGGTGTCGTGAATGGCAAACTTCAAACATAATCCATGAGAGTCTTTTGATCTAAGAAAACTTCCTGTCGGTAAATGTTGACACTAGCTTTGTTCATTTTTATTCTTAAGTTATATCCGCTGAAACTGCATCAATAGACAATTTTCATTTATTACCATCTTTTATATGCGTTACCGCCTCACACATGCTTTGTGGTATCACTTTTTAGATTTACTAATTTACTATTATTTTTGACGGTAAAAAATGTTTTTATGCATCCAAGTTTTTTTCATTGACTTTATATGTTTTTGCTTGTTTCCCCAACGCTTTAAAATGCATTTCAATATTCAGGGACTTGAAACAGTTCGTTACCAACACAAGCCCAAAACTGATTGTCGTCCTTACTTGCCACTTGTTTGTTTCTCTTTTCACTGAACTCACATTTTGAGTCACACAAACGCGTGAGTAAGACTGAATTTGTCTGTGAAATGAGCACTTCAAATGGTGGTTTTATAAACGTGGACGCAAAAGGAAAAAAATAATATAATGTTTGCAAGTAATCAATGGTCATAAAGTCATGATATAGTGTAGAAAAGTTACTTCAATTGCGTTACTGGCTTCGTATCAATCAAAATAAACACATTGTGATGATGAACGATTTCAGATTAAATGCAAGAACGGCAATTGTTTTTCCTTATGATGCTAGATTCATTTCTTTGCAGTATTTTTTTCTAAAGAACATAATTTCCAGAAGAAAATATCCCAATACTACTCACACTTCACATTTTTTAAAGAAATTCCTTGTTAATTTATCACTGCTTTTCAAATTGTTTTGCGTGGGTGCTTTGTGCTATCACATCTGTACCTTTTTTACAGTACTTATCGGGTTCTGTTAATAAATTCCTGAAACAAACATGTTTTTCCAAAGATATAGTGAAACGCAGCTATTTCAAGATTTTTCACCACGTTGTTTGTGAATACGAACAGTGCTTCGAGGTTTTTGCTTCTGTAACGTCACAAACGCTCGAAAACCCCGTCGAAACGAAATAGGGAAACTGTGAGAAATTCGGGTATTTAAAGATTAGCAATATATTCTTCTTTTCATTTATTTTCTGTCTTGCATGTTTCACATCTCTTTTATGTTCTTTATTTTTTTCTGGAGCATGCTCATTGGCAAATGCAAAAGTGACCACACTAGGTCGGTGCAGGTGTCATGCTTACTGAGCTCAGGAAGGTTCTCGAAGGATCAAAGATCGTGCAAATTGGTTAAAACAATTTAAAAACTGATTTTTAGTTCAAACAACAAAATTTGTTATCACAGACAAGGTTTTAAAAATCTTCCAGAATATTTCTTTACCTCATTGGAAAAAAGCATTATTTTAAAATTTACATACTGCGTCATACATACGTCACATGCATACGTCGCACACGTCACATTATCTAGCCAGGTTTGGAAGGAAGTGAAAAGTCACCTTTGGCCGTCGCGGTCCTACATTTGTGCCATGCTGTTTGGAAAATGACCTATTCGACAACACTTTATAGTGATATATTGTTAAAGTCACGGACAATGGAAACTCAGCCTTGTCAAGTTAAAAAGGAGCAAAATCACTTTTTATCTACGAAACGCGCAGCAGATCTTAATTTTTATCTTATTCCGGGGCAAATTTCTTCCGCTCTGATATTTTTCTAATAAAAAATCTGCTTCTGCTTTTTTTTAAGCATGCAACTTGATACTGACCTNCAGGCGTCNAAACGTGGTATGGCCCAATCGTTACGTTCCTTCTNGTTTGACGGCCTTCGAGCAAGGCTTCTGCGTCAGCGCTCCTACGGAGGCGAGAAACGGGGTCGACATCCTGGATGCATTTCTGCAGAAGCATATAAAGGTACTCGGTCAAAAGCCATTTCCACACGCCGGCTCCAAAATCCTGGGCTCGGACCCCCCAGCCCTGCTTTCAAAACGTCCATGAAAGGGGGGTTGTAAAATCTTACACCACACATGTTCTAACTACTTCGCGAGATCGATCTATATCCCAGCATCGCCGATACCGGTCAAACACTTTTTTCACCTGTTAATATAACAGTGTTATAATTCTTCACTTTTCTGGCGACGCACATGTTACGAAAATTCGCAGAGGAAGTTACCACATGGTGGATTAAAAAAGTGCGATGACAACCTGTGACAACCTGTCCTTGTTTTGATAATCTTAAAATTTGACATTTTTGAGGGAAATCTTTCTATACGCCCACTAACTAAAGGCGGCTTCACACAGAATCCGGTTACGGCTTACGAACCGGCTTATGGCCAACGTGAGTCTTCCCACATGCAGCAAGAACACCATCACCGACAACCACGACAATCCGGCTTACTTAAACCAATTTTAAGTGGAGACTGTCGTTGGCCATAAGCCGGTTCGTAAGCCCTAACCGGATTCTGTGTGAAGCCGCCTTAAGGCGCAAAATGGATTTCCGGTAATCTAGTTTCTACTCCTGTTGTTCCATGGGCACTGCACTTGCCAGTAAAACCACGGTTAGTGAGTGATGAGCTGTTTATAACATTCGTTATCATTGCAGTTAGGATTGGAACGCATTCAGTAGCTCAAACTAAAATTTAGTTTCCTGAAAACAACGTACTTAAGTGCGACGTTTAGATAGTGACAAAATTTTAGTCCAGTAAGATTTCGGTTAGATATAACTGCACTAGATAAAATATTTACTACCTGGAAAAGGTTTTAGTCTAATTCCTACCTCCTCGCTTTGGCTTGTGCGTCGGCGTCTTTGGGGCTGCGTTTCATTTAGTTATTGCACTTTTAAACGCTCTACCACATAAGCCTTTTTTAAGCCACAAACCATAAATTTGGCTTATTTGAAAATGTTTTGCTTACGAATTCTTATTTGAGTTTATGGCTTTGTTAAGAGAAACAAATGAAAGTGTGCTGATTCTGATCCTTCTTTTTGAAAACACTAAATTGCCAATATCAAAATCTGGCAAACCTTTTCAAAGGATGTCAAAAAAAAGAAGTTAAGGTAAATGGCGTTGCGTGGTTAGCATGAAGAGTGTTACAGCAAAAAATATAATGTCAAGTAGACCTTAAGACAGTAGCAGAAATTGTAACCGAAATTGGGAAAAACATTTTGTTTGGTTGAAGAATGGTGGTCAACATGATAAAACTTCCTGCAAGCTACGCACTTCCTCCATTGCTTCTCAGCAGAGCAGCTTTAGAAAACTTAAGGTCTGATATTACATAACAGTCTTAAATTTCAGCGATGCAGCAACTTTCCATCTCTTCGGTTTTAAGTACTCAGTTTGTTATCAATCTACTACTTGCTACTTCGTTTGATAAACCAATGCCAATATATAGTTCTTCGCAACTTGCCCATGACCTTTTTCTTATTTGTGTAAACCCATTGCTTCAAACTGTAACTGGCAATGTAATATACGTTCGTCTTTTATACCTTTTGCCTACAAGGTTTGCTTTGCTTTTTTGTTTTTTTTTTATGTGTGCTTAACTTTTTATGATTTGGTAATCTTGCTCCCTCAACCCAACGCTGAACATTTGCTCTAGCAAAGCATCTTCTTTATAAAGCTTGTGCTACCTCATCTGGAAATCCTGTGGAAGTTAAAGTGTTAGAGAGTTGTTTCATTTTGGGGACGTCAGGTAATTTATTTGGGAGACAAGGCCATGCTGTTACAACGATTTCGTTGATCTCGCTGTTTATAACATTTGGGTATATATTTAACTCCACATAAAATCCGCAATCAACTGTGCAGTGGTTTCTACAGTAAAAGTGCTGTATTGATTTCCAGGCAGTTATGCAGATTTTGGCCAGGTTGCGAACATCTAACCTGTTCTTTTGACATTTGTTGATTTACATCATCAGGCTACACCGCTTACTAATTTCTGGTTTTGTGAATTTTAACAGCAAGTTTTTCTTTCTTCTCAAAGTGAAAGTTAAAAGTGTATAAACGGAATTAATCTTGAAAAACAGTATTTTGTTACTACAATTTACTAACCGGTTGGCATTGCGTCTCCCTCATGTTACACAAATCCACCTCACAGTGAAGGTAGGTTTCGTTGAAGCCGTCAAACTTGAAAACTCGGGTTTGAAAATCAGAAGTCCTACTCTCACCATTCGAAAGAACCAAAATTGAGTCTTGTAATTTGTTTTCAATCGCACATCTGTAGATAAAAAAAGAACAGTTTACTTCAGGGAAATTCCTTACATTTGAACATTTCTTTGTATTGCAAAATCATACCCTTTTTCAATCAGGGATAGACTGGATGGATGGTCTGGTGAATGATCGGGAGTTCCCCAGCACCTGTTGATGACGATAGCTAATCTTGTGTCCGTGGTTATGACAGCGGCCTGTAAACAGAAAATTACTGTGGTCAGCTTCCTCATACTTCGGTTTCTAAAAAAATTGTACTGATTATTCTGATCTAATAACTACTGATCGTACATGTGTAGATTGGCCGCAGAAAAAAGCAAACTGCATCGTTCGCCACGAACGCGAAAGGAGTACTTCTGCGCCTGGAAAAAAAGCAACGAACGGCACGAAGCAACTATTAAGTCCCGTTTACCTTCATTTTATATATAAAACAGGCTCGTGTGTTCCGGCGTAACGCGTATATTCACTTGCCTCAGACAAATTGTCAGTAAATGTGCTGCAGACCCCTGGCGCTATGGCACAAATTTTTTTTTCTTTGATGAATGGTTGACGGTTGTGTTCTTTTGAGTTGTTCTGTCTTGATTTCAGTCTGAAGGGCTGTTTATATTTATTTTCAGTTGTTTTTCAGTTCTGCAACCTGAAATGCGTGGAGGCTCGCGGTTAATGTTAACGTCGCAGACCATTCGTTGAGCGAAGTAGCCATTCGTTGTTTATCTGTCAAAAAGCATCGATCGCAACTCTTGCAATTAGAAAATCCCCAAAACAACATTTTAAAATGCACGCTGTACGAATTGGTTTGCGCACTTGCAATAATTTACAAAGAATAACGGTTTTGTCAAGCTCCAGTAAATTCCGTCTATTACATTCATTACGATGCAACTTTTTGGCACAGCATGTGCCCGTGACAGCACGTCTTATGGTCGAAACAACCTTTCTTCATGGAAATCTTGTCAATTTCAGCTAATTTAAATGGTACCTGACCAGAAAACCTCTTTTTTTCGGTGACTCAGCGTTTGTTGTTTTAGCGAGTGCATCTGACGCAATTCACTCAGTACCGCCAAATCTATCTATCTGCGTACATGAGTGAAATATTTTTGTGTAAATGTCCTTGCTTGATTATGAGTGTTCGTAAGTGGAGTGTGTACACCTGGTGCTTGCGTCACTTGTTTAATTGACAGCGGTCAAAACACCCCCTGTTTTTGGGGAGGTGGAGACGCAAAGGTGCTTTGGTTCAAGGGGAGTTACACCAGCTTGACCTATCGGGTTGTCATCACTCATCTTTGCGCTCACTCACCCGGATGTGGAGCAAATCGTTGGTGGTGAACACCGTCTTTTTCTGAAGATGTCGGAAAGTGTCGTCAGTGAAGAGCAGCATCTTGACTTCGTAACTGCCGGTGCCGTTCAGAAGACCGCGACCGAACTGATGGGATCTGCAAAATCAGTTGGCGGTCGGCTGTGAAGGATCTTATCACAGTGATCATAAACTGAGTAAATTTTTCTAGTTCAAACTTGTGGTGCAATGTTTGGAAGAAATATTGTGTCAGCCACCATCCCGGTTGAAAAAGAAAAACAAAATCCTTGCCATATTTTGTCAATAAGGACGCTGTAGCCAAGAAATCGCTTCAAACATTGCGATCTAACTTCTCAAAATGATTCTGTGTTCATTACCATAAATCAAACCTTACCAAAAATTTTTAAGGATAATTTTTGTGTCGGCGCGTGGCTTTTATCAAAGCTAGTGTCAAAAAGCTCACGTCTAAAAAACGATCCTCCAATAACTACCGCGCCTGGCTTTTATCCCTAGGTCAAAACCAGTCCGGTCGCCACGGGGGGGTTTTGGTGGGCTTAGCTCCCCCAAATTAAAATATGAAGCACTATAAATTAGTGGAATTTTGGTCAAATTTGAATGTCAAGCCCCCCCTGCACGAACGTAAAGCCCCCCCGCACAAACGTAAAGCCCCCCTATTGACGACTTCCTGGCGACGGTTCTGGTCAAAACACTTACATACAAACACCAAAAGCGCAAAATAGCTGCTTTCTGAAATAGCTCAGGCTGTATCTGCTCTCTGCGCAATGGAGTCTCATACGAAAACACGATCAATACGAAAAGATGACCAAAACTTAAATGCTGGATTCATGACTAAAGCGCCGTATTTTTTCTAGTCTCCAACTATGTGGTTGCATTACGGGTTTTAACTGTGATTTACCTTAACTCAAAATTAAACGCAACTCCATATTTTTAAAGGGCCTTGCATCTTAAAAGGAGGCGTTAAATAGACTCTATCTTAGTTTAATTTGTTGAATTTATTTGTAGAATCATTGCTTTTTGTGACAGTTTAACCTCGAGGCAAAGGACCAACGCCCTGATATGGAGCTCAACAAGGCTTTGCAAAGCACAACAGCCTAAGTTACATGTAAGATTTATCTTGTTTCGACCTTCGTTTACAAAACAACACATAGACATAGCGATGTCTACACATTCAAATGAAGGGAATGTTCAAACCGAAACTCACACTGTTCGACAATCAGGAATTAATCGCATACAGATTGCCTAATGCTAATATTATTGCTGCATGTATTTTGCTTGTGTAAAGTGGACACTTCCGAAGAAATGTTTCTCATTTGTTGATATCATTTTATGTGCTTATTCAAAAAAACTTTCCATTATCACTGTGTCAGCTATTGCCGGCTGGTTTTTATAATAGTGCAAAACAAATGCGCTGTTACTTTGTAAAAACTGGAAAACAAATATTTTCTCCTTATCTTTTTAGGTTAGTCTCACAAGATCGTAAGCATGCGCAGCAAAGCTTCGTCATATATGAAAAAAGAAACTACATAGATAAACGTACACTACATCCTTAACAGTGATTCCATTCTTTGGTCGTAATTTTCCGGGCATCAATTTTTGAATTTGGGCCGAGAGAGTATAGTTCAACCCAGGTACAACAACGGTACCGTTTGGAAGTGTAACCGGCGGCAGAACAGGTTCTCCTGCTTCTTCTGCTCCTTCTATAACTGAAGAGAAATTTTTGACTACTGCAACTTCTTTCCCACCATAGACGTTCGGATCCAGTGACGAACCATCCAGTTGATTGAGTTCTAACGGACTTCGGGTGACCATTGACCCTCTCTCATCAACCTCTACAACTACGTTTCCAGCAGCGTTGGTAACAACGTTGCCAGTCTTGTCCGTGACAGGAACAAATCGACCTCCACCGGGACCATATTTAAGGCTGCCGTCTGGATTCCGTTCCGGTACAACCGCACCAGAGGGGTCGGTAACCAGAGAACCACCCGGTGATTCCGTTCGAGCCACGATTTCATCTTTTAATGGCTTCAGAATTGGAGAACTGGGATATTTTCCATTCTTGTCGGGTAAACCTCGTGGAAATTCAATGTAACCCGCTCCCCTGGATGAATATAAGAAGGCATTGAATTTCTATTGATTTCAGCTAAGAACTAGACTACGACCATAATTAATTTTACTACTCAATTCCAGTTCTAGTTATAGATTTTTGTGCAACAAAGCAAACAAACTATGTGTGATGAGAAACCTTTTAAAAATCATGCAGGTATTTTGGGAAAAAGATGCCTGCTGAAATGAACATAATTTTTCATGAAAAAAACTTACATCAAATCGCCAGATTCCAAAGAAACTTTAATATTTGATGTCTTGAACACACAACTCCAGATCGCTTCAAACAAGACGCCTGAAACTACCCCGGAGGGAGAAATGACCGAAGCGTTGTTGACTAATATGTTCGAATAGGTGGTGTGTGTACCGTTGCTCTGTTCATACAATCAACAAGAAATAGCTCCAAACGTCCTTTAGAACTCTGCTCAAACTATTGTATTTCAATATTTGTTTACTTTGGGAATTATTCTCAGCACTGGTCATTCGTTCATCTACGAATCTTAACAAATTAAAAATGGCAAATACATCATAAATCCGTTTTTTATTCAGAAGCAAAGCAATGATTCACCGATAGATCGACACGCTTGTTGAATGTACCTTTTTTATGGGTAATCATATACCAATACCATAGAGTTCCTTTTTGTGAGGTCACAACGAGACGTGCACCATCTTGTCAGATCACGCACAGTTAAAAAGTTACGTCATTTCGTCAACAATAAACAAAGGCGTACGCGCAAGACATGAACACATGTTTCCACTCATTAGATTCTAAAAAACAACGCACACCAGTAATGGCGTCCTCAAACACAAAATGACACAGTCGTGCTGTTCTTTTTGTAGTGGGATCAGAGGTGATACAAGAAACGAAGCGAAACACTGGCCCAAAGAAGGATATGAACTATAAAAGCAATGAATTACATTCACTGGATTTTGTTCTTCATAGTTTGGGCCCAGCAACCGGTTGCTCAACTTAAACGGAATCTACGGAGGCCCACAAGCTATCGAGTAGCTGTTTTTGCAGTACAATCGATTAGAAGCACTGTTTCAAATCATCCTTACTTTGTGAGATCGTGAGAAAAACATACGTAATTTTTTTATTACTTTTTAAGAAATAATAATCTTTTGCAAAACTGCAAATACAGTGAGTGAGAAAATGAGGATGTGAGAATAAGGTATAACTATCCGTCCGGAGAAACACAAAATTTAAATTTACAGATGGTAACGATATAGCTCCAGTTACAATCACTTGCCACCAGGAAAAATCTTAATCAGTAAATTTGAATCAACACATCTCAATTTGGAAATAGTTTCAATTGGAACTGATCCATTACCGGACTCACTGAAATAAAATATGTAGGTAGGAAAACAGAATAAAATGTGTAGATAGGAAAAACTTTTTAATAGACAAGGAAAGAATGAAACTCATCCGGCGTCTATCACGTTTTCAGTCGGTGCTATACGTGGAACTTAAAGCTTTTCCACGAAAAGTTTGATACAAGGTTTGAACAGCATTTGAAAATCCTTGTTATCCGTTATCCACTGCTACCTACAACTTAAGACGCTTTTGTTGAGATATTTGAACAAATGAATTTATTATGGAAGAGAACTGTGCCTTTGTAACTTCCTGAATTTATATTGTAATGACACATATATCATTTACGGCTAAATTCCAACACTGTTAACTTATTCAACTTATCCAGGCTTGGCTAATGACGCTGACAGTTGGATGCACGAAATTGGTTTATGCTTACCAATACCTAATCACGGTGTATTGTGTTGTCGTTAGTCATCAGGCAGTCTTCTATGGAGGTTTTTAGGTTGATGTTGTTTGAAATAATAGAATAAAAATCAAGCGTATACCCCTATGCCGGAGGCATGTTATGCATATTGCTATGATAGGATAATTGTTTAATCATGCAAAACTAGTTAAAAGTGACAGGTTGTAAAATTGCAATATCACGTTTGTGTTTTCCGATTATCAAGGTTCATATTACAATATTTCGACAGACAAACTTCCGGCACAATATTTGTTGGAGCTATTTTTGGTCCTTTTGATCAGGCCTACAAAACATAAAATCATCCGAAAGCTTACTTGCACATTATTTTGGCAGCTAGCGAGGTTGTTTTTTATGGCGTATTCCCAAAATGTTCCTGATTTTTTCACGACCAAGTTGCCCTTGCACGTTGTGTCCCTGAGCGTCATGGCTCCATACACGTCTATTATCCACGATTCAACCTGAAGCTTCATCTCGCTCGCATGGCACATTACTTTGAAGCTGGAACTGGCCGAAGATGACACTGCGAAAGCCAAAGTGGGTCAATGAGAGCGCTGACAGCGTTGCAAACTAAAAACCGTACCTCAGTAAGTAAACTAGCCTTAACGGTCATAAGAGGTTGTTTTATCAATAAAATGTAAGCAGCTTTGCAGTATAAACAAAATATGAATAGGTCAAGGTAAACATCTACATTTTAATTCTGCAACTGGTCAGACAATTGTAAACTTAAAGGAAAAAGCTAATTCGACAGAAAATCGTTCACTTTGAGGTACTGCCACTAACTGATGCGTTCACAGCATAAGAGGTAAGCAAAAATGAGTGTTAAGCATAATTCGAATAACATCCGTTAAATCAGCCACTAAATCGTTTTATTAGGGTGCGGCTTGCCCCGCAAGCTTGAGTTTTTAGCTATTCTACAAACAAAATATTCTTGCACTTATTTTGTAAATTTGGTCATCCCGCGAGCAAAGCACATTATAAAAATCTTTTACGTAACCTGATAGTTAAAAATTTTTGTTGGCTTGACACTGGCTTCCGCTTTTTGCTATATTCCTATTAAATCCAAAATATAGTTTGTTATATTTAGATCACAATTCGTAGTCTCCAATCACTTATTCAATGCTACATCTACAAAAAAATTCTTCCGAGGCTTGTTAATTTTGTGACATTTAATGAGAAATTGTTACATTTTTGCTTTCAGAAACGGGAAAAGAAAAAATAGAATTTAAACGACTTTGTTCTAGATTAAACTTCAAAACATTTTGCTGCAGTTAAAAAAAAATTCGAAACGAACAAAACGATTTTGTTAGATTTGTGCTTTTTGATGCTCTGTCTAATTTGTCCAAAGTTCTGGATTTCTTCTCCAATTTCCGACATAGCGTTCGCAACGATCTCGTGAAAAGTTACGACAGATTAGATGATGTTTAAATAGAAAGTTGACATCGCCGTAGTTTCATCCTGTGTTAGCAGGGAGGAATACATTGTTTATTTTATTTTGATCGTCGTATGTTTTCCAGGATTGACGATAATATTTCTGATCAGTTAAACACACTAAAAGGCAACAAGTAAATGAGAAAAAGTTCAGGAAAAATGTGGTCTGCCTTATCATTTTAATCGAATGTAAAACCACTCTTTGCTAAAAAGCTCATGATGTAAGTGTTTTTTGAGCGTGTGAGCCAAAAGGTTTTTACTCATTCTTACCAATTTAAAGCCACAACAAGTATACTAAAGCAGTACAGTGAAGACCCACATCAAGTGCAATAAAGTAGCATTTCACCATGGAGTTTGCTTTCATTTAAATGTAAATCAAAATTACAAGACCATCCATCTCACATCTGCAGTCTAAGATTCCGTCCCCTTCGTAGTTGGCTTTGCATGTGCATTTGTAATGTCCATGCAGGTTTGTGCAATCCGCACTGAAATGACAGATGTCAAGATGCGCCGAGCATTCATCGAGATCTGAAACATAGTTCGCTTTTACTGATTAAAGGTGTATTTGTTCACTTTCACGGCTTAACAACTTACCTTACTGGAAACATGCCATTTGCTGTTAAAAGCAAGCATTAAGTACCTGCATGTCGATTGTTTCTTTCCAAATAAGTATTGTTGTATATATGCTATTTAATTTTTGACAAACATCTGGCGTGTCTTACTGAACAAAGTTAAAACCATCTTTTTTCTTTCAAAACTTGTCTGTTTTGCTTGTACATGCAACATGCATCATGGAATATCGGTTTAATTTCGAAACGAAAGATGTATCAAGGCCTGCCTCACCATCGCATCTGCTCGTAGTTTTATTGAATATGTACCCTCTGTTGCAGTAACAGCCGTACGTTCGCAGCAAGTTGACACATTTCCCGTTAACACACATCGTTGGATCCAGACACTCGTTGATATCTTCACATTTTCTGCAAAACGTCGAATTTCGTTGAGCAAAGTTCGCGTCAAGTTTTTGCAAAGTTTGCATGATGTGGCACTACTTGTAGTATAAAAGTATTCCAGAGCAAATGACCAGGTTTTGGTCAGATCAAATAAATATAGCGCACTTTAGAAAACAGCAGGGTTGCGTCGTTTTGTCTGTTAAACCGCGTGCGTGAGGAGAGACGGAACAATGTGAATTGTCCCCTCCTTGCTCGTCATCATCTGCACGTTATCACTTCGACAAATTTCTGTTGCTTCAAACAAAATCTTCTACAATCTACATCATAGTTAGAAAACCATTTCCACATGAATTTTGATAATAATTATTGTTGACTGTGGTGAAATTTTAAGCAAAAGTGTTTCTGCCCACGAGATATTATTGCTACGATAAATATCTAAATTTTAAGAACTATCTCTTTATTATCTTCCAAAGTGATATTACAGTACAAATATCAATGAAAATATCTACACATTACTATAATGCTTCTATTAAGGGCGAAAAAAGAATCTGGTGATGCAATATCTGGCCAGAATTATGTAACGGTATCCGTTCCTCACTATAAAAATGCCTTATTCGGTTTGATTCTGAATGTCTAGGAAGTATCATATTGCTTATAAAGGCGCACAAACCCACATTTTCTTCTGTAAAGTGTTTTTCCCTTTCTTAATTGTCACTCCTTATAAAAACATAGAATAGAAGCGTCAACAACACTCTTCCAACTGCGTGAGGATCTGTTATCATTAGATAAACATTTACGTGATTGCGTATTAATCTTAAGTTTGAAAAAAAATACAGAGAAAAAAATAGAACTTCAGTACTTTCCTTCGCTTTCAAAGTTTTCTAAGTCTACCAAGTACCTTATGTATTTAAAAACAGAAAATTTTCTGCCATGTGAAATTCATTTACCCAAGATTGTTGTTGAACTGCGTTCCAGACGGACAAGAACAATTGTAGGATCCCAGCGTGTTGATGCACCACCCGACACCACACGGTTTTGAGAAGCATTCGTCAATATCTGTCAGAGGAAAACAAGCAATTGGATGCGTGTCTTGTTGATTGCTGCGCAAGTTTTATGTAGATGCGCTTTCACGGGATTAAAAGTATAGATGCACACCTGCAAAACTGCAGCAGCGCACTTGATATCTGAACTGCGGTGATGCGTTGGACTAAACAAATAATTTGGTATTTGAGAAAACAGCTGAAGCTTTGCATCAAGTGGTAAAATTAAAAAACTTAAGCTTAATCGAATAAGTTAGAAGATACTATACTTCAAGATTTTTACCAGCAATTGCAGATCAATGCAAATTTTGTGTAATGATCTAATCTTACCAGTACTTGCAAATTTACGAATGCCGCTTTCCAATCCAAAATGAATTTGATCGGCCATGCACAAGTGTAGCAATCGGTTGTAAATAAATATAGAATAGCCTTACTTGATCAAGATCACGGCGTATTGGGTTATCAACCCAATTTTTTTTAATTTTGTTTCTTCTATGTCTTGTTTAAGCAAAAATAACTTCCATGTGTTGATTGAAAATAAAAACTGCACGTTCAAGTCAGTTTCAGATTTTCGACGCTTTCCTGAACTACCTTGTTTTTCCCAAATTAAGGCGAACTTTAAAACTTCCGAAAATATGCAAGTGCAAATTTAAGCGAGATAATGTCATCAGATGGGAAAGGGAAGACTCAGACAACCAAGCCCGTTACTTTGCTAAAAATGCATGGCATCATTGAAGGCAGTATAAAAGGTGAACAAAACTGAATAAAACTGACACACATCACTACATACCGATGCACTCGCCATCAGAGGAAAGCTCCAAACCATTATCACAGGTTTGCTGCTCCTCATATGGTAACTGTGTTGAGGAATTAGTTGAAGAAACGTCAGCAGATTCTGTATATCAACAAGAATGCGATTAACATTTGCTTTCAGTACTTCTTATTTGTATACATACGTTGACTTGCTCAGTGGCTTAACTAGAGCTTTGAGCAAGGGGGCAACATAGGTAAAATGAGCCCAATGGCCCCTGTAGGGGACCCACTGGCCAACACTCATAAAAAAATCTTGAGAAACGATGGTGAATCCGGACGTGGATGGCTATTTCAAAACTCTAAATCACCAGAAAATACTCCGAAAAACGCAAAAAGACAACCTACTGAAAACCAAAAGACTACTAATATCTAAATATAAGCTAAGTGGGGTTCCGGTTTTTGCATTTATCTTGGCAGGGGGGACGATTCGCTCCTCTGACCCTCGTCAGTTACGTCACTGGACTTGCCATACTTTCGTGTGAAAGACATGTGAAAGTCTCCCACACGAATCCTATGGCAAGTCAACGTATGTGTAAGTTGATGTTGCTTTGTTCATTTATACTAGTTTAAGAGAAGGTGCAAAATACTGATGTGGATGAACCTGGGATGCGCGTTGTCATGGTAATACACAAAAAGGGAGAAATTTCGGATATTTTCTTCTGGTCATTGCATGAAAAGAAGTTGGAAACGTATCACAAGACCCGAATTTAGTTTACAAGACCTGAATGAAGTTTGGTTCTTTGGAACACTTAGAAAACAAATTAAACAAATTTCCAATGCAGTGTTATACAAACTGAAATAGCACACTAGTATATCAGGTCAAACATGTTATCTATCTCTACTTTGAATAAACTCCACCTTAGGGCAACATTCCTTGACATACATTGACCCTAAGATATGGAGTTCAGTTCCTGGAGCTATAAAATCTTTTCCCCATTTGCATTCAACCGACATTACAAAATACTTGCCCTGTCTTCTTTCTGAACTTGGTTCACTGCACAATGTTTTGTTACTTTTGTTCGCAAATCGTATTTTTGGCAGATGCTGTTACTTCACTATTTCACTATTTCTCAACCTTCCCCTGTGCAGTGTACATAGGAATGGACAGTTTGACTATTTACTGAAACAATCTACTGACGGTATCTTTTTTGTTTTATCATTTACTGAATCATTCTATTAGCGTCTTGTACGAATCATCTTCACATTACCTAACTCCATGCGACAAAGCATATTATCTGACAGATCAATCATTTTTTGTCAGCGCTGTGTGTCTTATTCAGAAAAAAAACTCTCTAAATTAAGTATTGTCAACTTACTTTTAATTTCCTTGTGACTTACATTTTCAATCTTTACCTGAGCAATTATTTGATACCGGAAGAGTAAAATGCCAGAACCAGACCGGTTATTGTCAAAACGTTTCCCATCTTTTCGCTGTTCGCACGCGAGATCTGCCTTTATTTCGCACATTTGTCATTTTCATGTGCGTGTTTATTCACTTTAAGTCCATGTGAGAGCAAATGTTATGTTTTAAACCTAAAATTTGCCTTTCTGTCAATCTTTCACTGAACACAATGAAAGATTTAAATATATTTGGTCTTCAATATTTTGCAAAAAAGCAATGCAAAACACTTAGCAAGGTGATACCCACTGCTGATAGCAATATAAAAATCCAATTTACGCCAAAGTATGAGCACCAGAAATATTTTTCCAGATGTGGCAACACAGGTGCAATTTCATTTTATCAGTTCGAAACTAAGACAACAACCTTTGTACTAAACATTTAATAGGACAATATCAAATTTCAAACTCCAGGCGGGGACTTGGCCCCCCTCCCACCCCCTTCTGACGCCCATGTTCCATGAAGTAAACGGATTTTTCTTCTATCAATTTGTTCTTCACATTTTCGATTTGATTCAAAGAGTTACGTGCTTTATTAAGAAACGAAAATGCTACCAAGGTGCTGTGTTGCCAAAAATGTGCAGTACGAAGGAAACGTTTAGTTCGAAGTGATGGATAAGGTTTGTGTTTTAACAGAACCAGAGATTTTTTAACGTTTTGAACCAACTCAGAACTCTTGCAAAAACATTAAAATGCTTACTAAGTGTTGTACAGTCATGCTCCAAGAAAATGTACTTTGGAACCGTTACACAAGGGTCTCCGAACGCGCTGTTTTCCGCAGTAAGCAAGCATGAGTTCTTGCTGTCACACTTCTTTTTGATGATTGCGAGCGAGCCGTCAGCCTCACACTTAGTGTATTGGTTTCTGCCGCAGCTGCAGAAAAGTTTGTTTGTCATCCTGTTTCTTAGACATCGCATGAATATTTCAGTGTTTCTATTGCTTCTACGCTCAGGCTCACTTGAATTAAGCTTCACCGTTACGCAATTAAATAATGTACTTTTATGAAACTGGATAGCGATTCAACTTGGGTTAATATTGCTTTTGAAACAATGGTGATAGTGCATTTTGAAAATCGACTGTTACTTAATTTTGACCCACAAGCTACTAGACGATCAAAATAAAACTTCTTTAACAATTTGACAAACGATTTTCTGGAATGTGATAACGTCACTGCTGAGTCACCAAAATTGCAAAGCACAGATCGAGCAATCTACGAGATAAACAACAAAAACCAATGTCTTCTCACATTTTCCTGTCTTTTCGTCCGTAATACGCCGTTGTCACCTGAATTGTTTGACCAGAAGGACAAGAAACATTTCCGGAGCGATTCTCACAGATGATTGTAGGTTTCATTTTTCTTTGAGCTGACAAAGCACAAAAACGAATTTTTGCAAAAATGACCGAAACCAGTAAATTTTGCTGATGACAAAATATTTTAATGATATTCTAGAATCCTGCCTGAGTTGTCATTCTTGTTCTTGGTACTCTTTTCGAGTTCGACTACCATCAGTTTAAAAAATGGGGCGAAGTTTTTATGCGTCATCTGACGACGACCGTCTATTGAAAATAATATTTTCGCAGCCAAGAATCAAACATACGTATCAGAGTATCTATTTCATCTACTATGTAGGCAACATCAACTCTGAGAAGTGCATGAAGTATAAAATACAATTGAATAAAACCCACTAAGAGTAAAGCTAACCACCATTAGAATGTAATTTAATTTATATAGGAAAGGAAAAGGCCACCTTGGGAACAACTAAGCAAAACAAATTATCACGTGTAAATCGACGTAACAATCAAACAAAAATAACAGTTTAGGATGCAGGACACCTAAGAGATATAACGTGCTTGCACGAATTTACTGACACAGCCGCGCTGTGAGTCTATGGATAGTCGCGACTGGTCATGGGTTATACACAAGCCGAAGTAGCAGGAAGTAAAAACCATCCTGCGTTAAAACCATACAAACTCGACAACAATGAGCGAATTAAATGTCTTATGAAAATACAACGTTAGAAAACGTGTCAACAAAGGAAGAAACAGAAAATGTTGTCCAAATTTAAAATGAAAAACGTATTTAGTTGAAAAAAAAATCGCAAAAATATGCTGCTATAAATATATTCGGTGTTATGCCACACAATTTCACGTACTTGTGGGTTGAAGCCGATAAACATGATTTGCCCAAGGACCTCCTTTTCCACTCCTTTTGCAAGCAGTACTTGTTCCATACTTTTTATAGGTTTTCTCAGCTGTGGCTGAACTTGCGCACGCTCCACCGTTCTGTTATTAAACGTTTATTTTCATATCACTGCATTGATATTAAAACTGTAAACATTTTAAAAATGTCAACGAATCAAAGGTTTTTGTTGATAGACAAAAAGAGAAGTCTACTAATAAAGATGGCACAAAAAGTTTGTGTATTTGTTGACAATAGAAAAACTTGGCTATCGAACTTTGTCAAAAGTGTTGGTTGCTCCGTTGTCAAAGCACCTTGAATTGTGCTTGAAAAGTACGCACTCAACCATAATTAAATATATAGCAACTAGAGTTTTATTAGTTCTAATTGAATAAGGATTGGCGATGTGTCACATACGAAATTCTATTTGGATAAGGACTGACGATGTGTTGCACACGAAACTAGTTTTCTCAACGCAATAAATTGCGATTGATTCGCTTGGTGTGGGTCACTTATGTGACTTTACTATTATTGCTCAACCATAATTATAATAAAAGATAGAATAACAGATATAAAGTACCCCGTGTATTACTTTAAAAAATTAAACTAACATTTTCTATTTTAGACAAACTGTGGGTACCACAGTGTGGTATGATTTATGCCGTGGATTTAGCTGGTACTGGTCAAATTAATAACCATTTCTTTTCAAAAAACGGTATGACTAACACAATGAAACGCGATCAGCACAATTACAATAATTGTGAAAACAAACCACATGTCAGGTTTATTAGGAAACTATTTAAGAAACACTAACGATTTAAGAAACATTAAAGTTTTTCAAAAAAACAAGGATGATGTACATGAGCTGCATTCGGATGCTTTGTGCTGGTAAAAACTTGTTGATAAATTAGTAAAAAATGAGACAAGTACATAAACGTGTTAGCTAGTTATATAACAAGTAAATAACAAAAATTTTTAGGCAATGAGTTAATCATAACGTATTTAGTTAAGAAGGTAATAAAACTGTAGTTGCTATTATTATCAGTGAATGTAATAGCTGTTCAAACAGTTAATAAAACTTTAAGCGCTGTAAAAGTTTCAACACACAGTTCCTCAGTTTAAACACGCAGTATCGAACAATTTATAATTTAGCAACGTCAGCATTTTGGTAATGCTTGTTTCACCATCAAATCAAATGCTTGGACATTGGCTGGAAAACCCCTATCCACTTTTTCTCCAAATGCTTGGCTTCTCGGCGTTGATTGTGGAATTACACCACAACGTACAAAAACATCAAAATATTCAAATTCAAAGACGTAGTGCTTTGCAATTTTCTTGTACAAGTGTCGTTTTTGACCTTACTTGAATCGCGAAAACAGTGAAACCAAGAGAACGAGCAAGCTTGGCACATTTCCTGATGGCGTTCGGTCTTCGTCTATATGTGGGTTTTCCAAGACGGGGATTACCCTCCAACAATGGAATGGCTCTCTGCGATTGGTCTCTCCAGCAGCCTAAGCTGTTGAATGTGATTGGTCCAGTTTCTAAACAAAATTTTTAAGTCGAAAACTTGTAAATATCAACTACAACCACGAAACTGGATGCTTGAACGTGTAGCGGTCGAAGGGTCAGGGAGTATTTGTAGGTGACGATGGCGGTCGCCTAACGAAGTCCGCTACAAACGGGTAGTTGCAGCATATAAGTGAAATCAAGATAAGCACCAAGACACAGAAAACTTTGGAGTGTTAAACAAGAAAAAAGAAGAGATCCATAAATTGTGAAACTTGTAAAAACGACTAACTCACAATGCAAATTAGTTGCTTACATATTGCACCGGTGAAATTGGAGAAGCTGGTTGGTAGGTATTCACAGATAGAATTAAACATTATTATTGAAATTTGAATGACGAAACAAAAATTGGTGGATGCATATACTTCGCAGTAAGACTGACAAACACATTGTTCAGGTGATGAAGAACCTCTCCAATGCGGATAGACGTTTTGTAGTTTCAAACTAATGTCCGTTCGCCCGCGTTTGCAACCTTTCCGCTCAAATGACCTAAGCTTAAAATATATGTGAGTGCCACCGTCTTGGAGCGTAAAATGGAGCATCGAATTCTATACACCACATCAAAAAGTTACGACGTTAGGCTACTCCTTAACAGATGCTGTGCTGGTGGTGCACTTAATACTGCTTAAGAGGTGAATTGTACTCTTATCAGATTAGGCGACATTTGCAAATATAGAGTTTTGTAGCAAAATCCCGCAAATTAATCTTTTTTACGCTGATTTTGGCTTGGCAATCAAAGATATAAAAATATATACCAATTTAACAAAAATATCTACCAACTTTAACGGAATATTTCCTCAAAATTGTATAGCAAGTTAATATTACAGTAATTGACATTGAGTACAAACGCTTATTGACAATTTTATGCAAACTACGTATTTTTTCAAGGATTTACAGTATTACTGGGATAAAAACATACGCATACGTTTTGTTTTTTTGAATTTTTCAAAGCATGAGACTTACTTCCAACAAGTGCTGCAGGTCGTGGTGACCTATTGCCTGAAAAAATATATTATTAAATTATTTGATAAGAATTTAAATATATCTAAAAATTAATTTCTACAAAGGTAATTAAAATTCAAATATTTGTTATATTTCATAGTTTTGTATCATCACAGAATTCACTTGGGCGAGTCTTGTTTTATAACAAAGATAAAATGCATTCGGGACAACTTTGACGTTAAATTGCTGAAAACATGGGTGATTATCGATTGGTTTTTACGGTTAATCTTACTATTCATTTTTAAGAAACGTTTGTGAAACGCGTTTGCGGGACATGAATTCTCAATTAGTTTGTTGCTGACACCAACGCTCCCTGCGATTGTTAGGCACTTTTGATTGTTTCTTAAACAATTCATTGCTATATGCAGGAAAGATTGCACCATTGTACATTCTCGATAAATGATATTTCAAGGGGATTGCATCAACTCAAAAATTGGCTAAACTGCGAATACGAAGTAGCCTATTACATGGAAATCAATCTGGCGTGCAAAACAAAGCAACTGTTACCTGCACCAAAGGATAAGCCTGCCAAAGATAAGGTCGCCAAAGCTAAAAGCACTAGCGAAGGAAACAGGGATATTGTTTGCTTCATCATGCAATCTATTTTCTAATGCCTAATGTTGTATTGTCATCTGAAATGTGCAGGTATCAAAAGAGTATTCAGAAACACCGCAAAAAGTGGTCTTAACAAAGACCCCAGCGTAAGCGCATAAAATTGTGTTTCTAAATGGACTGCGACACTTGTTTCATGTTCCATCTTCAAAACCTGCTATGAAAATTTTCAAGCCAAACTTTTCATACTTATTCTTGCTTTCTTGCTAAATTTTGAACCACGTGGGTATGTGATGTCATATTTTTACCCTTAGACTTCTTTCTCTGTAATTTGGATTTAGGTTTTACTTCAATAACTGTGGACTGTGGAATAACCATAGGCGTATCCATTTTGTCATACACGTTACATTCTTTTGAGAGATCTTTTTGCCAATTGTTCCAAAAAAATTCATTAAAGCATTTGTTTTAGTCCAGTGTTTCTCAAATTTTTTTATTCCATTCGCCCACTTTTCGCTCTCGACACGTCGTTTTCGCCCCCAAGCTTGATAAAGCGAACACAGGGTAGTAAATTTAAATGATTTTATTTAGAGAAAATATTAACAGCTGAACCAAGCCATTAAAAAGCTGAACTAAGCAAGTGTATTACGACGCTAATGTTACGTTCAGAATTCATGCAAAAATAATCCAGGGCTATAGAGTCGGAGCGCCGGAGCTGGGCATTTTGCCTGGAGCTGTAGCCGGAGATCAAATTAAAAATCAGAAGGAGCCGGAGTCAGTGCTCAGTATAAATTTAGGACCGGTGCAGGAGCTATAACCATTTGAGAGGTATAGCTTCCGAGTCCTTTCCTAGATACTAACGGCTTTTCCAAATAGACTTCCGCGTGCTCTTTATGGCACACTAAACGCGGTTGTTATGAACTACGACACCAGACTGCAACAATGGATCTGCAAGCCTTTGATGTTTCTTTGGTTTAATAACCGCTAAGCCTGTGACATCGTAGCTGGTAGGTGTGGTGTCGATTGTTGAACAATGGTTCTCAACCCTGTGACATCGTAAGCCTGTGACATCGTAGCTGGTAGGTGTGGTGTTGCTTGTTAAACAAGTCAGGCGTGCACCAAAATTTGGCGAAGGTTTGCAACGCTATAACTCGCCTGTCGATTGAGCTAGAAAGCTGTCCAAACCACCTACGGATTCAGCAAGTCTTCTAGTTGAGATTGAAAAAAAATTTTTTTCGTTTTGGGTTTGGGGTTCTCTGGGGGGACGTCACAAGTGGGGGTGCTTTAGCGTTTTTTCGTCTTCTTTACGCGGCCCTGAACGCCAATCCAATGAGTCAATTTTTTTTGGAAACTAGGCTACCATCCGAGTCTTTAGAGCACGTGAATGGCTTTCTAACATATCTGGAGCCAAAATTATGGCACAAAAACCAAGAAGTGGTGGCACAAAAACCAAGAAGTAAAAATGTCTACCCCTACAAACTCTAACCTGGGGTGAATAACACACATATTGTATATGGCCATAACTCGCCGCCAGAACAGGCTAGAGAGCGTTCAAGCCCTCTAACAACTCGTGAAGGCTTATAGTCTAGACTGACAAAAAATTTTAAGCTTGAGATATCGTTTTTATTGTTGATGTTTACATAATGAGAGGATGTTTATGCATATTCGTATCAATTTGGATGACGTAACCATCCCCTGGGAGCCAACCAATCGAGCCGACTTTGGGGTTCAAAGTTTTTTTGGATTCTAGGCTACAATGCGAGTCTATAGAGGTTTGATAGACTTTCCAGCGTTTCTGGTTCAAAAATTATAGCAAAACTTCCGGAAATGAATTGGGCAAATCCCCTTAGAATTCCCTAGCGGACTTGTACAAGAATTCCCTAGCGGACTTGTTTCCGGTCTTTTGGCCATAACTTTGGCACTGTTGCGATCAGACAGCCCGAGCGGGATGTGCGCAAAGCTTCGCACTGTGCCAGAAAGCAACAATAGAGATCATGCGCCACAATCACTCTGTTATTGCTTGTTCACGCCACATATATATATTGTTATTCTTCGCGCACATCCCGTTTGTGGTGAATCACACATTCAACGCAACGCCACCGGAGAGGTTGCAATAGCACCAGCAACACCAGGAAGTCGATCAAGGGCTCTAAAGACTCATATCACAGCCTAGAATCCAATCAAATTTGAGCCAGAATTTCGGGCCCATTGTCCGGGCGATGACGTCATAAAAGAAAGACCAAAAAATAGTAAAACATACCCCAACCCTGACGACATCCACCGAAAACCCCAAACCCAAATCTTAAAAGTTTTTTTTTTCAGTGCAAACTACAAGACTTCACGAGTCTTTCGAGGGTTTGAATAGCTCTCTAGCATAGGCTTCTGGGCGAGTTATCACCGCCGCGCAAGTCGTCAGTGGGAGACTCATGCTTTTTCTGCAGTTTTTTGATTTTTGTGCAAAACGGGAATTTTGGGCCATAATTCTGGTTGTAGATATGGTAGAAGGTCAATCGAGGACTCTAAAGACGCGGATGATAGTCTAGTTTCCAAGAAAAGTTTGAGACAAAAATGGCTCAATGGATTGGCGCTCAGGGACTAGTAAAGTTGGTCAAAAATTTTAAAAAATTCCCTATTTGTGACGCCACCAAGAGAAAACTCCACACTCAATTCAAATAATTGTTTTAATCGAAACTAGAAGACTTGCTGAATCAGTAGATGGTTTGAGCAGCTTCTAGATCAATCGGCTGGCGAGTTATAGCGTTGCAAACCTTTGCAAAACGCGGCACTTAAAGTCAAACACTGTTCTAAGAACCGCGTTGCAGCTCCCAATCATCCTTTGTGCGGCTTTTAGCAATGTTTCTGTAACAGATTCTATCTGAATAAGAGCTGATAATGCCTACTTCGTATGCGAAATACATACTATGAAAGAGCATGGTGTCTGATTCTTTTCTGGGAAAGGATTCTTTTCGATAGGCAGTGTTTTCAGTAACACCCCTAATATTTTGTGTAACAGACTTCGTTATTGCAGTAAAACAAGACGTGTCAATTGACTTATGGGAAAATGTTTTAGTGCGACTCTCTAACAAAACCATAAGTCTGGATTTGCCTCCCTGCAGCGAAATGGTTAAGAATCACTGTTGTAGAAGTAAGAAAAAACGCTAACTACCACAACATCTTACGTTCTAGTCAGAATGATCAAACCGGGTCTGTAGTAGTGTAGCTATCTAAAAAGAACTGGGCAATAATGAGTAGGTATATAATACAATATCCGTAGCCTTTGCAGCTGTGTCGTCATGCTGTTAATAGGGAGTATGATTAAGATATGATACCATTGCAGATTTAAGCATGAAATGCACGGCACGCCATTGTAAAGCAGGAATTTTTATTAGAAACTATTAGGCTTATTAGTAAGATTTACTAAATTACTGGCAAAGTTCACTAGGAAACATGACGTTTACAAGGAGTAGCATAACATGAAAGTTATAATTAATTGGTACCGAACAAGCAGTGCTTTGCATAGCAGTACATTATCAGGAGGGTTTAAAAATCAGTGTAAATAAATGTAGACTTTTCTTGAAGTTTTCATCCGTGGAAAAAATATACGTTTTCAGCACGGTAACCACCCTTATTTTCTCCTAAGCTTTGCGTGTTACTTTGTGCTTTACTTTGTGGTTCATCACTGCTTATTATGAGTACAAACGATAAAAAGATCAGAAGTTTTCAGCCATTTTAAAAAAGTCGTGTGAATTCCTTGCTAGAAGTCACACTATTTCTTTGAACAAAGGGCTTTTAAACACATTTTCGCATTTGTGTTAATGCAAATATGTGCACGTTTGAAAGAAGACATGAGAGAGGTAATCGGTTACGTGTTTTGCGCTCTGTGCGTGGTTTGCCCGGGCAGCGCTCTTAGCTGGAATCGCCAAAACTGCAACAGGCAAAGCGTGCAACGAGTGCAAAACACTTGGTCAGTTGGGACTAATCTGTGTTTGAAAGCTCGGACGCAAACGTAGTTTTACAAACAGCCATTTTCTTGATTCTGGTCGTAAGAAATAACAAATGTCCTCAGGCGTTGACTGCGAAACCAGCTATTGCCTTTCCAGAAATCGTTTATATTACCGTTATCGTGAGTTCCGTTTCTTCAAGCAACTGTTCTCTGAATTGTCTGAACATGTAATTGTTGTTTTATCGCTGGTTTCCTCATGGTAAGAGCGCTGCTTGTAAAAAACTACTGCTATACATTACGCAAAAAGATTTGATATATTCTCTTAATTTTGTGTACTTGATTTAGTTCATTTTCTTGAGGCACACCAAAACAATTTAAATATTAATTTGTGAAAACGAACAGAAGCAGGAGATGGAGCCTGAGTCATGAAAAAAGAGAGCTCCGGAGCCAGAGTCACACTCATGAAAACCAAGGGCTCCGGAGTTGGAGCCATGTTCATGAAAAGAACTTCTCCGGAGCCGGAGCTCTGTCCTTTCTACAACGGCTCCACAGTCCTGAAATAATCCACACTGTAGCCGGGTACATAGACGATCCAGAGTAAAAATTCAACAGATAAGTTGTTTTAGCAGCAACCTCCAACGATTTGTATCATGGTATATTAAAATTTGCAAGAAGCAAACCAGTCATAATAGTAGGCTACTGAAATTAACTCAGTGATTGACTAATCGTTGTGCATTTTCGCCCCCTTTTGTTTTTTCGCCCCCTTGCTCATCAAAATCATCCCCAAATGGGCGCTTCCGCCCACTTTGAGAAACATTGTTTTAGTCTGAGGGTTAAATTCTTGTCAGTTAAACATAAAAAGTTTTGAGGTTTTTCTTTTTTCAACAATTATGGATATTCAGTTAATTAAATCAATCAATCAATAAATGGATAAAACATGCAGCTGCGTGTTGCGTGAGGTACCGTTTCAGTTCTAAAACTTTGCGTTAATTCTCTGCATGTCCTGTATATCTAACCTGTCTAAGTATACGGTGGCATTTCGCCTTGACTGTTTCCACTACAATGCCAAAAAAAGGTTTTGAAACTCTAAGGCAAAAAAACCCCATTGCTTGAGAAATATTTTTTTTGATTGAAATTAGTCATTGCTTGATCCAGGCGCGTAGCCAGAAATTTTGATAGCGGGGGGGTAAACAGCAAGAAAGTCTCAACATTTGAATATTTAATGCTCCTTGTTTTTGAAGCATCATCCAGCAAAACGTGCATTTTTATGGCGTTTTTTTCTGAATATTTATATTCAGATTTAAGCCGGCAAATAGAAAGTCCATTTTCATTGGACTGACAAGCTTCAAAAGTTTGTTTTAAGTGAACTTCCAAGGTTCTACTTTGAATTAAAACCACCATTTGCTCGTAAAACTTCCTTGCAAAAGCGCTTGTGAAAATCTCGATGCCGCAAGTGCAAGAACTGCAGTATTCTTCTCGCAACCAATATTGCAGTCGAGGCAAGAGTCATCGTGGCCGCCATTGTGGTTGCGCTTTTTATATTTACGTTTCTAATCTGCATCAACACACGTTAAACAGAAGCCCAGAAGCGACTTTGTTCCAAGACACTGACTTTCTCTCGGAAGTAAGCCTTCTGCAAAATTTGCGCGCATGCAAGACGTAGATCTCGAACAACTCTTGAGCGACTGGGTGGCGTGTGCAGCTGATAACGCAAAGCCTAGAGTTCCTCAACGCGTTTAAAAATGTTTGGATTTAATGTCATAAAACACTATGAAATGCGACTGCTTTAGCGTTTTTGTACGCTACTTGCACTAAGCTTGCATCCCAAAAACGATTAGGTATTTAGCTACCTATTTAGAGTTAACAATAAAATTCAAAAATATGATAAATACAATATTGCAAATTGGGAAAAGTTGCAGGGTCTTTTAAAACAAACTTGCTTATTTTTAACCCACTCAGTCTACACGTGTGAAAATTGTTGTGGTTTTGCAAAAACAAAGCCACAATCGATTATCACCACGGCTCTGCACTGACGTTAAGAAGTATTAGTCCCCGCAGTTTACAACAACGGTTGGTTAGTTGATTTAACCCAATGGTTCCCAAAGTAGCCTATGGGTCGAAACCCAAACAAGGGTGGCCAAGGTTCAAAAAATGGGCGAACCTCTCAGGAAAATTTTTCGTCACCCTGGAAAAATGTGTTGGACATATTAACTATTGAACATAATTTAAAAATTTGGGCCCCCCTCAAAAAACTCTTTGCTCCCCCTGGTGTCCCAACCTGATTACATGTCTGGTTACCATTGCTTGTCTTTGTCTGTCTGTAGCGTAGGTACTTGAGAAAAAAGTAGGTTTTGATATAAAGACGAAAATCACCAGGTTACTGCCAAAAGTCATCCAAACAACAATTATTTTTTCTTACGTTGTTTGAGGCTTACGTTGTTGCGAGGTGTTCACTAAAGTCAGATTTGGGTCGTACTCAAAAACGTTTAGGAACTGCTGATCTAGCCATTCTAGCGTAAGCTGTTGAAATATTTTAAAAAATCCATTGGTGTTTAAATAACAAAATCTGATATACTAGGAAAAATTCAATTTAGTTTCATTTTAGCCACATGCGCTTGCAGATTGCAAACTATCTTTAAGTAAAGGCAGTGTGAATGCCTTCAGCACTTACAAGAAAGCATCTTCCTACAACTTTGGATTTTGCTACTAACTCTTCCCGTTGCAGCTGAATGATTTCAAATTTATTCGAGGATAGGCTGGCAATTAACATCAGAAGAAAGTTGAAACACTTTCAGAGAACGTAGGCTACAGGTCGAACTCTGATTACTTGACAAAACTTTTTTTTACTCCAAGGCAAGGTAATGTGAAATACAGTAATTGATGAAAACGATAAGACTCGACCTAATTGGTGTTGAACCGTCACAGTACAAGTTTAATCATCACAAATAAATATCTACAATGAATACTATTGTTGCTAGACACTTAAATAGTGTCTATGCCCTAATAGGGTCATAAAAAGACTTAGATACTGGATTGCTGGTTAGTCAAATTTGAGCTGCAAAGCATACAAAGCGTATATCAACGCTATATTGAAGCATTTAGTTTCAAAATTGTACAAAAATCTACGATGTTCATTTAAAGTGACGGCTAATGCTGCAGTCAAGGGTAAAATATACAGCATTCATAGCATGCAGAGTTATCAGAGAGGAATTTTTGCGATGGTCTTGAAATGAAGTTCACATCACCATTAGGCATGATACAGCAAGCTGGTGCACCAGAAACCGCTGTAAAAAGTGTTACTCCTCGTTTTACTTTCGGTAATTGTTTATGAGCGCTTAGATTCAAGTTTGTATTTCATTATAGCCAACTTCCACACGTAGCTTAAACCTCACGTAAAGGTCAGTCATGATATGAATTCTCCAGCATTTACACTATACACAACAGTTGATTAACCATGGACAATTGGTAAACCTAGCTTACTGCTTTGATCAGGTTCGACTAAAAGCTGAAGTAGGATAGGTTCCTTTATCAGTTTCGTTAATTTGCACTGAATTATTTTTGGCTCACACATCACGAACTTGATTAACCTGAAAATTATTGGTGCAACTTTGGGAATTGGGGGGAAGTTGCCCCGATTTTCCCCCTCCCCTTGGCTACGCGCCTGGCGTGATCTATGGGTCACTATTTGCCACTTCGAAATCATTTGCACCATGCGATGGCAACAGGCTGACACTGCTCATGCGCAACCAACTCAGTCGCGCAAGATGCTCCGGTATGCAATTGGCTGAAAAGTTTCTAAACAGCTGCTTTTAGAACTTCGTGTGCAAAACCAGGGGGAAAAGGCGTTTCGTGCCTATAGTCCTCAATAAACATCGCTTGGCACACCATAACAATCTGCTGTGTTTAGCCTAAAACAACATCGTGTTCTGCAGATGTTCCAGCGCAAGTACAGTAATGAATACACGTCTGGGTCGTGTTTGCTGAACCTTTATTCAGTGCGAATGCGAACGCAGCGCTACATCCGCTTCTTGTTCGTAAATCACGTGAAAGCAAGTCCGTCAACTGCAGTCCCCTGACACTTATCGGTGCTGTGAATCAATCACACCTCTCACACAAGTCTTTTGCATCTGCTGCAGGGCAGTGTCCACAAGACTTTGCAGGGTTGTTGGGCAGATCAACTGCGTTTGCTGACCAACTTTTTCGATTCGGTTCCGGAAAACCAGGATGCAGATAGAAACAGTGACAATCAGTATGATGCATCGCCTGACATTGACAAACTCGATTGACCATCGTTATGTCACTGTCTTGGCAAAAAAACTCAAACCTGCAATCACTACCACGTATTAGATTATATTGATGGGCCAATGGAATTTGTTCACGAGCACACCATTGTACAGAATTGTATTTTTCATCTGTAACGCACAGGTTTGCTTCGGAGTACCTTCGTTTGGTAGTAAGAAGAAAGTAACAAAGCGAATATTTACGAATTTCAGAATCGCTTACGTAACCAACTCTTGAACACTTGCGCAACAACTCTGAAACTTTCAGTGCAATTTTCATGGTTCGAGAATTTTCTATGCTTATTTCCAAACGTACTTGTGCAATGTAAGGAATCGAGAAAAGAATTAGTGCGATTAGGCTTTTCTCTATAAAAAAAACTGATTTTCGCTGTAGCAAGTCTACTTTTCCAAATTTTAAAGAGCAACTTGCGATGTGATGGTTTGAACTCTTCGCGGGATCAACTTCAGTCCCACGTGTATAAATACGTCTGAGGCAGCCTGGATTTTTAAGGCTACTTTTAAGGCTTCGGTTCAGGGGCGGAGCTAGGGGGGTGCCAGGGGGAGGCACTGCCCCCCCAAAATTTTGCCTGGCCCCCCAGTGGCCCCCCAAAAATTTTCCGCGTGACGTCATGCCACTGCATTGAAATTATTTAAAGCTATAAGATTGCAAAATTTATGAAAAACAACTTTTTTGATA
>JGI24158J21664_10000652_pt1 | contig 33779 bp, 21 predicted proteins | sample Ectturendosymbi3_FD_21664 | JGI IMG/M metagenome (IMG submission 21664)
GACCGCAAGGTTCCAGACGAAGAGGAAAAGAAAAACCCGACAAAAAAGAAATCCTCTTCGGGTTGCCATAACCCTTTTTTGATCCACGCACACCCATCATAAAGATAGTTTGATTTGATTATTACCGCGATGCAAATTCCATGGAGATTGAATAACTTTCTTTTCCTTCTTCAAGCAATAATGTAACTTTCTTTTCCTTCTTCAAGCAACCATAGTTAAGATTTATGTCCTACAGGTACCTCACGTAACGAAGAGATCATTTGGTGTCCGGGAGAACAGATGTCATGCTGTGTTTTTCGTGGTTGCCCAAGAAAAACACTTGTGAGCCTGACTTTCTGACTTTGGCATAGTCTGTGTTGAAATTTGTCCTCGCCTGGGTGACTTGTTGTTTCTATAGCGGTGGCATACCATCATCTGGTGCTTTTACCTGTGCATTAGTCATGTTTGCATAGTGCTTCCGCTTCGAAGGAATCGGTTAAGAGAGCGATATTTGTGGAGGCCACCGGAGTCTTTCAAGGTTAGCTCATTGTTTTCGAAAAAAGCAATCAGAAGTAAAGAGCAGGTCGTATACCGTTAACTACATCAACATCAACCAAACCTTCCTGTTTGTTCTGAAGTCTTGTATATCCAATCCATCGCGAGACTCTAATATCAAAACTGCTACACTTTTGCATAACTTTCAATCGTTTTCATCACAATTACGCAACTAGTAACCTGTGCGTAGGATGACAGCAATGAACTCATAGTTCACATGCTCCCATTACTTCAAAATGCTTGTACTTCGACCCCTTTGCAAATGTGTCGTAAAAGATGAGCTTGATGAACAAGAGTCCAGCGCACTGTGTAAATCAACCAATTAAGGCATAGCTTCCCAACCTTTTTTGAAGCTGGATTTTTTGCACTCAATTTCTGGTAACTTTGCATGGTTGAACACCAGAAACTTTCGAGTTCTGTAGCATCAAACAACAATCTCGCCATAATTACGCCATAACCGTTCAAACGTCACAATGCGATTACAATCGCATCACCGCCCATCTTCAGCATGGCAACCGCTGTGTGAAGCAGAAACTAGCAATGTACGAATTTAGAAATTTATATTATTAAATTATTAACGTTAGCTAGAATAATTAGGCTGGGTGATGTTATTCTACGTACTAGTACTTGCAAGTTGCAAACTTTCATAAAAAAGTACAGTCATTTTGAAAAAAAGTACAACCAAGAACATACAAACTCTCACCCTCGAAAATCGCATATTCCGTACGTTGCAAGCATTCGGATGGTCTGACGAACAGATTTTCAGCAGGTGCTGATCAATAGATTGTCGGAAATAGGCGGAGCAGTACGGTTCCGTTCACGTTGTTCGCTTGTTGTGAGCAATTTGAGATCCTTGATTTGACTGATGCGAAAACGCACTTCTTGCAGCGGGGGCAGACAACTTCAAACAACTGCATTTATCAGTTTTTCTCGATGAGAATGGAACAAAGCGGGCTAAGTCATATTTTTCCGGTCATAGGTCTTGATGTTATTGTGTCTTTGTTGCTGAACTATTTATACGATTGCTCTGTCAGAGGTTGATCTTTTCTGATGTTGTTTATAACACTCTGAAAAGTTACTGCAGCACCCATGAGGAGGATATTTGCTATTCGCAATTAGCATCATACCGCACCGTACTACTCGATTATTAGCTCCAATGTAGTGAGCTAAAATTCATAGGTTATTCACAAAAAAATATGAAAACAATAACAAAAAAACAATTTAGCCAACGGAGACTGATACGTCACGAAGTCCAATGCATTGCTTATGATTGAGATCTCAAGTTCACAGTTCGCCGACACACCGGGCGGGTGATATTGCGGTAGTTCACTACGGGTGCGGGGCAGCGAATGTAAAAATTTTGAAATTTCGTTTCCTCACAGCCCGTGCGTAGACGGTAGATGGCGCTCGCGAGTTCACTGCAGTGCCGCTGTTACGAGCATTTCTGAAGGGCAAAGCGATATGTACCGTATTTAAATATAGATTGTATTGTACAGGATATAGAAAAATTCGGAAGTCGGCAAACTTTTGCTAACTGTGTGCCGACTTAAGCTTCAAATCATTCAGTGTGCCAACAACATACTATTTTTATACATGTCAAGGTCAATATACCTTCTGTGTGAATCAACAAAATTATATGTAAAACTTGGGGCTTCTGCGTGCCATTGTAAATTACTTGGCGTGCGTGGCACGCGCGCCGTAGGTTGTCGACCCCTGCTACTGTAGATAAATAGATTGTATAAGTTGTGAGTTGCAATGATAGTAAAGCATCAGGTCGCTCGTGCGATATGCTAGGTACGATGTTGTGGAACCCTGAATTTCTGCTAGTGAGCCCAAACGATAAAAAGCTGTTACTTTGTGAAAAGCAGCTGCGTCAAAATTTTCTGATTTAAATCAATTTTTGTTATGAATTCTTGTCATATATCTACGCATGTTTTTGCATGAACATGGCTTTGATATAATAACTGCAAAATTAATGTTTCAATGTACCACTTGTTAGGAATCTGCAAATAGGCATTGGTCGTTTACATTCGCGTTAAGTTTGTCAGCACTGGATGTAAGTCTTATTACTTGTTACTGGAAGGTTAGAGCTTAAGAAGTCACCTACTGGTGGGCAATAATCAATGTCATGAACCATTGTTCAGCACTGGTAAAAAGACCACTAACATGGACCAAAAAATAAGCGAAACGGAAAAGAAAGTATTTACGAGAGGAATGTTTTAAATAAACATCAATACGGACAAAGTAAGCCAGTTATCAAATGCTAATGTTTTACTTTGGGTTTAAGTTCTATCGGTTATTTAAATCAAGAACTAGGTTTTATCAAATTGATAAGGTTGAAAAGTTTGACTATTCCTGTCTGTCCTCCTGTAAAGCACTAAATGCTCGCTGCACGGGATTTTGAAGACCAGCCAAGGAGAACTGTCATGACCAAAGTAACATAATACCTTATACTCACAGTATTCGCTGAGAAGTTTAGGCGTGTTCAGGTTTGAATTTCGAGGCAGAAAAATGGAGTTTTTACTTCATCGCTAGTTTCAACGAACAAGGAAAGTGTTTAATGTGAGTAAAGGTAAATTCAAATAAAGATAACAAAAATGAAACAGTGGGCGAAGTAGGTATGCAAAATGTATATAACATGCACCAAAATATTCTCGAAGTTTTGAATTCCTGCCGCAAATCACTGTAGTTGTATTGAAATATCAGACTGCAGAAAAGCAGCCCATAACCAGGTTTTAAAGTGTGGGGGTTCAAAATATATTTTCAGGGGGTAAATCTATATTTTTAGTGTGTATTTAAAATAAATATAATAAAATACAAATAAATATACTAAAAATGTTCTGGGCACAACACAATTTGGGGGCACTCCACCGAATGCTCCCTGTGTCCACAGACTGTAGAAAAGTCGCTGTTGTGGGTATTGGAAGATTAGTAGAGTGGCAAACGACTTTAATTTGGATATCGGTGTTACGAAAATACTTGTTCTTGTGTACCTCTAAACCAGTTCGCTGCTATCGCCAGAACTGCCAAGACTGGAAAAAAGGTGGAACTTACAGTACATCTGTGTGCGGCATATTAATGGTACGGTCTTGTGTTGGAAAATTTGTCACAACAGTCGGATATAGAGGTTGTTTGCGCCGTTGTTCAGTGGTCAGTGCTAGTTAAAGTCTAGAAAAACACAGGAAAAAACTGGTACCTTCTTTCACTTCTACAAATCACTGGATCTGAACAAAGCAACCTTTCAGTGTTTTCTGGAGCTGTGGTCACTGCAACGTGCAGGTGGAACAGGATCGGTGACAACCGCACTTTTCAAAAACAAACCAACCATTGTAAATATTTACGCCGTTGGTAACTGAATTGTCGCCTGTGTTGTGTCCATTGTGCATTTAGAAATAGCAACAGGACATGTTTCACCAGCTTAGGCAATTGAAGCTCACTGTTTGTTCTGCGCATTCGAAGCTGCGGCTGCCAGTGGTAAAGAATATGTCGAGGCGATGACTTTCTGTTTCACTGTTATTTGTTCATTATTATATGGGTAACATTTCCTGCTCAATGGTGCGGTGTTCTATACGCTACCTGCATGGTGGTCCTGTTGCGGTTAACTGAATTTCGCGTATGCAGCTGAGGATGTTCTAAGTGAGAACACCGAATCACCTTAATGTAAACCAAATTATGCAAAGTATGGCAACGCGATCGGTTTTTGGCTTTCGATTGAACTTGATCACGGTGTTGAAGTGTAAATTTGTACATCTTACGTTAAAAGTAATAATTTGCTACAGGTGATTTTCTACGTGTTTCGTGTTGCATACCGTCCTTCCGCAGAATAGCTCTTTTCTCTGAAGCTCGTCTGCGTTCTGTTCACGCAGGGAACTGGCTAAATTTAGCGTAAATGTGGTCGAGCGTCCCCACAGAAACGGTGTTGAGCCAAACGGGTTTTGCAGTGTTGTGTGAAAAGCAATTCCCCGTGACGAGCTGGCACGGGCTGTGGCAACCTGGTCGGAAATGTTTGTCTCTATTGGACGATGGCTGTGAGTGACTTTCCAATGGAATATTGTTTTGGTTTTTCTGATGTTAGGCAGTTATCAAGAGCAGTCGTCTGTCGCTGATGGTATTTCAGGAATGCAAGTGCACTTATGCAAAATTCGACCCCACGGAGTTAAAAAAATGGAGAAGTCACATGTCCCGCCAATTCGTATTGTTTATGCAATTAAATTGGAAGACATTGATAGCATGTGGGTTAATGTATCAGCGCAGAAATACCACGTACCATTTGTATATGGTGCAGATACCAAAGTTGTTGGAGGTGGATTGAGCAGTGAAAATCATTAAAAGGTTTTCTCAAGCGTTTCAAGGCTTTTTTCAAGCAGACAATTGCATTGCCCAGTCTGACCGATCCGAATGTGACAAGCAACCGAAGGTATCAAATAAAGCCAACTGTTCCCGAGCTCCTTGGCTGTATATTAACAGCTGAGTGTAGCAATAAAATCCCTGCCACACATCGTTTTTAAGCGTAGAAAACAAGCCGAACAGCGTTATTCTGTGCACGATTGACATTGCTGATTTTTAAATGCTGTTGACTACAGCAGCTGCTGGCTTATGTTCCGGTGCACAGTCATTCAACACCGAAGTGGATATCGGCAGGCCGCAGTTCCCGTTCCTGCTACGTCGACTGGTGTGCTGTTCAGAAAACCTCATAAACAGCGAACAGGCTTTTGGGTTTCAAATGCAGCGTTCTACAGAACCTCAGGTCTTCTGAGTTGTCAAGTAAATTAAGTTAAATTTGATTGCAATCGCCACTTAAGATCGCCAGTTTGTAACAACTGTGGCCACGCTGATGTAGCGCACAGCAACTCTGCTGCTGTAGGGTACAAGAAGTTGTGTTGGAGGTTGACTGCGGATAGCACTGAGTTGCTGATATCCCCAAACAGTACGAACAGAGAGGTCAGCCTAGTCGTTGTATGAGCACTGGTCTTGTCTCCCGACCAATAAATATCACATTTTAAATTGTTAAACCGATGCAAGGCTTATGAAAGCGTCTCACCACTTTAAGTTTGTTTAACATTAAACTCTATTTACGCGAGGCTTCGCTCCGCTGTTCAGCTGAAGTGAAGGCGCACTTGCTGTGTAGAGATTCCGCTGTATGCGTATAATCACATAGCTCAGCAGATATCGTAATCACAGTTTCTTTGTACCGACAGTGCAATAAAACCTGCTGCGCAGACTCTGTTGATTAATTAGGAAACTGCGTCATGCCAATGCCGCAAGCCGAAAGATGTACTTTTAAGCTGCAGGCTACAGTTCGATTGTGTCAGTTTTTGGTAAGAAGAGCATTAGGCGCATTGAGCAGTTAAAATATTCCGATTTTTTAAACGTTAAGCTCTTGATTAATGTTTCTCGAAGTATGCCGTTTGGTTTTTCGCTTCAATTCGGTTAGCGGAACGACATTCCATGTAACGAAACCACATTTCTTCTAGCGAAACTTTTAGAATGGGCCTTTGTTTGAGAAGTATCATATTTAATCAAATGCTTGCTTGATTGGTGTGAATTATCGTGGTTGTAGAATCGTTCCTTCAATTGAAAAACGCTCCTTTTCCATGTTTGCCTTAAAAAAGCTCACCATTGTCTCCACGACGCCAAGCGTTACTCCGCAAAGATAAGTTCTTTCACAAGCAGTCAACGTTTCAGGGTATAAGTAGTAGTCCTCTGATTTTGACAGACAAAAGCTAAAGATCGTGCAGTTGAAATACGTTTGTTTTTGGATTTAACCGTGTATAGATCGTTTTGATGGAATGTGCTTAGTTGATGATTTTTCAGCTTTTTGAGTCTCACATAGCTCTGCTTTCGAAAAGCTATTCAGCCAAGCAGAGGGTTTTTTGTAAGTTCTGCGATTTATTCGCGAGAAATGTTAAAGGTGTGGAAAAACGTGACTGTGCTGCATGCACCCAAAAATTGCTCAAGTTTTCTGTGTTAGTAATTACTACGATCGAAACTCTGTTAAACTCAGTTGCTGTTTATTACGATTTTTTGATCAAATTAGCCCATACTTTGATGCATATTACAGTGACTGGATTCTAAAAATTTGCCGATAGATTCCTTGCTTATCTCACATGTGGAGAGTAGTTACTTGGATTCTAGTTGTTAAGAGCATTATCATAAAAAACAATCTACAAGTTTGAAATTGTTGCTTTTGGAAGTTCAAAATAACTCTTAGGAGAGTTTCAGTAGTGTTGTTTCCTTCAAAAGTTGTTGTCCTAATCATATGTAACGGCTAAGTTTTTGTTTGACTTGCTAAAGAAGTTAATGCTGGCAGACGTTGTTGTCCACCAGAATGTTTTCTTCACCCATGTCAATCATGAAAACACAGGTAGAGATAAACTGCTTTGCAACCAACCTATTGTTACGGTGGGAAGATTGTGCTTGCATAGTTAGCTGCGTTGCTTTTCCTTGCTATTTCGGCAGCAAAGACAGTTCTTAGTTGTCTGGTCATGAGGAGTTGCCCTGGCTAGGAATAGGTATCGATCGATATTGCCGCCATTCATACGAGTATTTCCGACGAAGAAGGCATGCTTGAGTGCATGTCTGAGAAGCTCTCAGTGCAGTAAGACACACGTTCGCCGTTTAGCGCTATGTAGCAGCAACTCGGAGGAAGGTTGGGTATGCGCTTGTTTGCCTCACATGCTGATGTTTAGGTTGTCTTTGGTATCTTGAGGCTCGCTGCGTTCAATCCTTGTTGCGCTGATAATGACTTTAAGTGGAGTAACGCATTAGTTTCGTCTTCAGTGAACACAATTTGCGTGGAATTTTTTTAATTGGTCTTCTGTGGTCATCAACGATTGATGTTATTAGTATACTAACGAAAGTAGTGAGCGATGGTGAATTCGCATGACATGGGTTGCGACATGTTGTCTGTACCGTGCTTGTTAACAGTGAGATAGACGCGGTATGCTGTAGCCAACTTTCTCAGCTTCTGATAAGAATTTGTTGTGGTATGCTAGACCTCAAAGAACTTGTACGCGCTTGTCTTGCTCTCGCCGCTCCAAACTCATCGCCAGGATGCGTGGCGTCATGGTGCTGCGTCGCCATTCATGCGTGCAGGAAAGCACCGGTGCTACGTGATCTATCGTCACTGTCCTGGGAGGTAGTACACCTGCAAGTGGTGTTGCTTTAGTTGCTGCCGGCACGCGTATATTTGCAGTATATGCAGCATTTTTAGGCTGAAACCAGAGCGTTCTACTGGCGTAAGTAGCAGAAAATAAACCTCCATACTGGTGGAATTTTATGTATCAGTTATCAGCATACATTTTTAGTAGACTGTTCGTCCCAGAATTGTGCTTTTGCCAGGTTGCTGAAAATTTTGGTTTGATTGTCTTGATCAATAAACAATCAATGTGCTATGTGTGCTGCAAATGGTTGTATTTAACTAGTCGGAACAAAGAGCGAAAGAAGCTGCAGTCTGTTTGAGGCAGAGTATGCAATGTTGTTATGAATTTTAGTTAAATTGGAGAGTAGTTAGCTACGGCATAAACACGACCTAAGTTTTCAACTAGAACTATGCGGATTGAACATTTTTGACATTTTGCGCATTTTTAAACTGTTGGCGTAGCACTTTTTTAATTGACGTAGGTAGATATATCATATTGTACATATTTTTCTAACCTTCGCTTATATATTGTACCATGGGTGGCCAACTTGTCTTCGACTGGGATCGACTAGAAAATTTCTTGTTAACTCGCGATCGACCGGTCGGTAATAAAGTCACAAGTGCAAAATGCCAAAGTTGAGCATCGCACGTGCAAATACAGTGTACCATCACCATAGTAAGTGATTCACAGATAGAAGGCAAAGTGTCTGTTCGCCTAAATCAGGTTTTTACGCAATAATATGAAAACATATCACAATACCTTCGCGGCATCTGCCTTGCTAGCCCATAGTCAGCCATCGCAAGAGGCACCGAAAATATACGCGACCAATCAATTCATGGATAATTTTTATATACTTTCTGGAATATACATTGACAGTGTTCATTATAGGTATCTTGTCAATTCAATGCAAATCAGGCGCGATGGACCAGCTGAACCCGGCGATCGACTTGTTGGCGACCCCTGTATTATACGAATTAGCGCTCTAACGGTCAGCACAAACATTTAAACTAAGTTAACAAATCCGCCAAATTACAGATCCTCTGTTTAGTTTTATTGTTCGTGATCGCACTAACCTTGAAGCAGTCAATCAACAGCGAGGATACGGATTCAGCGTAGAGATAATTTTCAGTAGGTATTTCGTAAAACTTGATTGCTGTTTGAAATCTTGCTGCGCTGTTCAAAATGAGCGATGCGGGCAAAAGTGAAACTGTGGAAATGCGTCCTCTTTCACCACGTCGTGACCCTGCTGGCGCAGGAAACAAGGCGATGGACCTGGAAGAAAAGCGACGACAGCTGCGACGACAAATCAGCAAGAATCGAAGGTTGCATTCTCGTGGTTTGTCAGTGAGCAGATTAGACAGCGTCAGTAGTGCATGCAGCACAGAGAGTAATGAGGTGATTGATGCTTTGTTTTTCTTCAACCCCACTTCTGTTAATGTTATTTGAAGACACTGTTGTGTTGGCGGATATCTGTATCTGCTTCCGTGCTTGGCGTTTAGTTAGAACATGACGATTAAATTGGATTTTTGTCTGTTTCACTGTGTTTTTTCACCGCAAGCAGCTGGGTTCAAAACAATAGAAGCAAAACGCTCTTGGTACATCGTTGAAAGTATTACTAAGGATGACATTGGTAGACCAAAAAAATCCGTAGGTTAACCGATTCCCCAATTTGAAGAAAATAATAATTTTCAGGTGTGAATTCAGATGTCAAGTTAGCGGGAAAAATCGCTGTTTGGTAACTTGTTGTTCAGATATGCTTTATGATATACTGTACACATAGATCAAATATAAAAACAAAGACTCGTGACATTGCGTAGAAAAATAGCAAGAAAACAAGCCAAGAAAAAGATAAGGAAAATTTAGGAACGTAAGAAGAGCGATTCACAAAATACTCGGTTGGAAAATTTTAACAACACAATAAAACCTGTGAAGAGTGACATAAAGTTTTACAAAAATTTGTCTTGTGGTAGAAATGAATCACACAGCTATTTTAAACGACTGGGAAAGGTAAGTTTTTGTATGCTGGATTGGCTTCTCCCCACAGCACAGCTCCTTTGTAAGATATCAGTTTCATACCTGTACTGCTGTTAAATCTAGGAAGAAACTAATTTTCTTTGCCAGCGTATGTTGTGTAGTAGTTACGTATATCAGATGATCTCTGGGCTAGGTTATTGTAAACACTGGGGAGTAAACATCCTGAGCTCTGCGTATTAATATGGCGTTTTCCGATTCATAAATATCCTGTAATTTTTGGTTTTACATATGCCTCATTACTAATATATGTCGTGTTTTGCAATATGTTGTTTTGATGTACATTAAGTGATTTTAAATGTGAAGTACAGTATTTGCAGATTTCCAAGCTGTAACACAATGATTTAAGTAGCTCTATTCAAAAATATAGTGAAGTAATTTAATTATTTGAAACATTCCTAGTTTATACATCAGATTAGATGCCTAGGCCAGTCTTACGGCAATATTTCTATAGATGTGATTATCATTTCGATTTTTCAACAAAAAAACGCCCAGGTACTCACAGATTGCTCATTGATAGTTATCTTGTTCTTTCCTTCATGTCAAAATATATATAGATTGAAATAATTTGTTGATGGTTTATTTGAAGACATCCAGTCATGAGATTTAAATTGCAGCAATGATTAACAATAGTTAGCAATGCAGAAAGACTGAAATGTGAGAGGGCATCCCCATAAAGAGCTGTTTTAAATTTTGAGCGAAGAGCTAGATCATTGATGTTCACTATACATAGCAATGTCCCAAACTTTATTTCTACATTAAGGTTTGTGCCATGCTTGCGGGTGGTGGAATACGATCTAAATAGTTGGTCAGCTTCTGGTCGAATCATACATTTGATTCCACTTCCCAAAAAGAAGGATATGCTTAGTAGTAACAAAGGCTTTAAGTGTATTTCATATAGAGTATTTAGTTTGTATTCCATCTATTTACTGTTATATGATAAGGCTGGACCGCTAGGAAGGAAACTCCTCACCAAAATATCCATTTTAAATTCTTACCACATCCTGGGCATTCAGATGAACATTCTGGTCATTTTCCTTCTCTTAAATACATTCAAACTGATGGCTGAAACTTAAAATTATACGTATATCAATACATTTTTTGAGTTTACATTGAACATATTTTGAACGTGTTCCCTATTTTGCGAGAGAACGATTTACGAATACGCGAACATTGCACAAGCTACAATATTTTCTGCAAAGGAGCTGCGAGTGAAAGCTGTTACTGCAAAGAGATTGCGGTCTAGCGCGTATTTGCTAACTTGTTGTCATGAACGTATAACGGCGAAGAGTGGTTGACTCCTAGCATCATCAAAATTTAACTGTGAATCAACAGGAAACGCGTTGCGCATCCGCAAACATTGTTTGGTTTTTAAAAACTGTGGCAAAGCACAGTGCTGGTACCAACTCGAACGCACTAATAAATAAGCGACAGCTGTTGTAAGTTGCAATGCTCACAAAGTAAGGTTGGTAATGTTACTGTGACGCGCTACCAAATATCCACCTGAAAAAGAATACTGCGAGATTGCATTTTTCTTGGTAAATACATTATTCGATTAAAACTCTGAAAAGCATACGTTGCGTTCAGAACTTTGCCAAGGTATGGAATTTATTAAGCGAAATTCTGCATTGAACTTGAGGCGTCTTCTTGTATTTGTTCGTTAATAAGAAAGCAGAGTGCGCGTGCCTCCAGTGTTCCAAAAGTTTGTGCATGGATTTCTGGTAATTTAACTTCAGAATTAAGAGGATGATTACTCGTACAGCTCAAGAATCAGCGCCAAGACTAAGATTTAGTGTTGTCGATGGGAAGACACATAATTTGAAAGCGAAAGCTAATAGAATAAACCAAGCTGGACAAATACTTGCGTACCTACACGAAGTAGCCAAGCTCAACTTACGTCACCACCAGGGCGGGCTCGCAAGCGTCAGTATTTACAAAATAATGCAAGACTCTTCAAATATTCGAGACATGGAAACCAGGAAAAAAAACTAATTCTGCGCCCCCTGGAGGCTACGCTTTAGGCGGACGCCTCCCTGGCCTAGTGGAAGGGCTGGCCCTGGTCACCACACCACAGCAGTGGTGGCCTACTCTAACTTTGTGATAAAAGCGCTATGGGCTCGGTTTTCGTATTTCTTCACGCCAAATCGTAGGCGATTAAAACATCGCTAATGTCAGTTTGAAAAGTTCGCAGCTGTTACTCATCACTTTTTACGACAAAACTAAGAAGCACGGGACATTTGTTTTCATAATTTGAAGCTACTTCAAATCATCTTAAATTGTTTGTTGATTAAATTAATTATCTGTGATTGAGGTGGTTGATTTTGGACTTCCAATGTTTTTTTACCATATCCGGTTTATTATGTTTTCAACATGTTGGAAAAATATTTCGTTCGCTTTTGATAAAAAAAAAATTAAATGAACAAAAATGAACATTATATCTTTACACAAAAGGATAATTTCAGAAGAACAGGATCTGTAAAATATGATGCCTAAATGTAATAAGTTGTTTGGTATGTGCTAGTTCTCTGCTAATGGATTTTGAATATGAAAGAAAAAACAGTTTTAGCTGACTCACCCCAAAAGCTTTGAAAAAGCAAATGCGATGGAAATTGTTCATATCACATATTTTGACAACGTGCACGATCGCAAACTATGAAGTTCGGGCAGGCCCGTTTAAGGTTTGGGGGAAAATACTTTAGGAGACAAATATTTTTTTATTACACTTTTAAAGTAAAATTTTCTGGGCACAAAACAATTTGGGGGACTGCCCCCGAATCCTCCCATGGCTAGGACCTGGGCTTATGGCTGCTTGTTGGTCTACAAAGCGTTCTTGTCTCTTGGATAAGTTCGTCACTGCCTTCCGCGTCTCTGTTTCTTGTTGTTTTACTTTGTGCTTCTGTGTGGTTGATTGGAATTATTTTGCAAAGCTGAATGTCCAAAGTGCTTGAGAAACGAGCAGGGTGCTGCATCAAGGTGTTGATGTTGACCGATAAATGTCAATTTTCGGTTTGAAGTTATATTTTTTTACGAGACGTGTTGGAGTGAACATTTTTGGTTACAGTTAGTAGAAGCATTTGCCTGTACATAAACACAGATCTCTTTAAATGAGAATCGTACGATGCTTCGCCATGCATTGTAATCGATTTCTTAAAGACCTTGTGGCTTAAACCGTTTTTTTTTCAGAATGTTTTTCCAATCAAGATCCGATGTCTTTTCACGTTTCTGATGTTTTTTGGTGCTAAATCCGTTGGATTTGTGCAAGTTGGGCGATGTATGTTAAGAAGTGTAGGTTGTATTATTGGAATGATTTTTTGGGTTAAATCAGGGTTTTTTTAAGGAAAACGTTAGGAACCTGGTATGGATCTGTAGGGACCCGATTTTCTCTGATTTTATGGACCCGATGATAATTTTCCCTGATTCTAGGGACCCGATTTGAAATTCTAGGGACCCGAATCGGGTACCTAAAACGCCTTTAAAAAACCCTGGTTAAAAAAAACAAAAAAAACAACGTATTCGTCGTAGTTAATAAAACGCCAACATGAACATTATAAGTAGCATTAAATAAAATTTAAAGTTTCTGCAGTAACGGCGGTGAAAAGTATATGCTGTGAAAATGTTTGTTACGTCTATCTGCACGCTGGTTTATGATTCTTAGTGATGTTATCTTTCAGCAAATCTCGTTTGCGGAGGACAAAAAGGTGCGTAAGAAGCGGTCTATGTCAAGATCGATCTCTGCTTCCTCTGCAGACAGTTTCAGCACCGGTAAGTATTCTGTTTTTTGAAATGTGTTCGTGACAAGACGATGTTTCGGTTGACTGCTTCGGATTTAATGCGAAATATTTTCGAAGAGCTTTTGGATGTAAATGCGCAATTTTTCATTCGTCCTTGCACTAAGCGGACCGACGTTGTGTAAGCCGTGGAAATAAACTGCATTGCCCCAAAATGTATTCTTTTATTTCAGAAACACCTAAATAAAAGTAGGCTAACTGAAAAATAGACAGTTGTAAACTTATTATTGAACACTTCAAAAGCAGAACTTGCAGTTTGCTGTAACATGTCAAAATGCATTCAAATGCAAGTTCATTTTGCGCCGACTCTGACGACGGCGGTAACAAGACACAGACTTCAATGGAATGGCTACTTCGGAATAAAAACACAGATGATGGACATATAACAAAATGCTAGATAACACTTAGGCAATACGAAAAGATTCACAACAAAGTAAAAATTTCTTTTGTGACGTTGCGAATTTTCAGTCAGAAACTACTGCTATTGCATGTTGCAAGATCATTTACAATTGCAGAAACACTTAATTTCGAGAGGTTAATCTGGCTACTGTAAGCAGCACTTAGAAGTTTGTTGAAGACATATAGTACAGTCGTTAAGCTCATTAAAATTGACGCATTGTGCAAATCAATCCATATACCATGAAGTTTAATTTTAGATGTGGAGCCATCTTGGATTTGACCCGTGACGACCTTGAAAGGTCAGTGACCTTGCACGACGAAAACATAGCGTTAAATGTCGGTAATATCGTAAGACCATCACTAATAAGCCAAACAAAAGTTGTTTTTTTGTAGTGTTGTTGCATTTCAGTGTGCTTCTAATGATTTGTTTTTCTGTGTACTATCAGATCTGTAGCCAGATTTTAAGGCTTTGGGGGAAAATATATGTTTAAAGAAAGATAATTGTTTTTATTTACGTTTGAAACAAATGTTCTGGGCACAAAAAATGTGGGGGGAACCGCCCCCGTGGCTATGGGATTGTGTACCGTGCTTTAAATAAGTGGTGACTCTGGCTTAGCTCGAGTCTTAGATTTCGTATAATAATGAACGGATATTTGCTTGCTATGTATTCCCCCAACACTGACTTCCCCAGCCAGTCCAGGGCCCTTGAGAGGAAAACAATGTGCTGGTGCGAGACCTGTTTTGGGCCTCCTTCATCATTCATAACTGACTAAGAGCTTCATTACCTTTTCGATATTATGACTAGGAAATGATATGCTTTATATAAAATTTACATTATAACCATTAACCAGTGTTATTAGTGAATTTTGAAAGGTCGCAGGCTGATCTCAAAAATCCACATACCACAGTTTCTTTGCGAATTTCACAACTATACATTAAATTTAACATTTTAAGTAGAATATAGCAAATCTCACTTGCAAAACAAAATTAATAATTCTGTAAACCTAATACAGTAATGGAAGGACAAGATTTTGGTTACTCGCTTTGACATGGATTCTACCGTTTTTTGACAGTATTCCTTGATTTATTGTTCCCATACCACATTGGAATAATGGCTTGTGTCAAAGGTGATCACTATCCGGTTTGCCGTTGGATATCCGGCATCATAGTAAGTTTTCAACCGGATAAGGATGACCGAAAATTGGTTTTAATCTGGAACTGGGTGCAGATGAGGATATTCGATCTGAAACATTTTATTCGATATTTTGAGGATTGAGGTTGTGAAACAAATTTTTGGTCACATTTGACCTCTTGAAGAAAGCTGCAAATTGCACAATCATTTGTTTATTATCTTCGGAAGCATGTTTTCAGTTTTTTTGTTCCATTCCGAGTCTATCTATGTATTATTAAAGACACGCTTTTGAATAGTTTTCGGATACGGATAATACGATTTGAATCACAAAGAATCGGATATGAGTATTTTTTAACAGCAGGATAGAATTAGGTACTAATGAAACACTATCCGATCATCTCAGGCATCTATTAGCTTGGTGATGGCGATGCATCCAATACTAATTTTGTAACAGATTTTGCTACTGATCACAAATTCTTAACGGGGTTAATTCTGGCGTTATTCCAGGCCAATTTAATACACTTTAATTTTTGTTTCCTGAAAACCGTCTTCACTCTGACGAAAGACACAGGGAATAACCTGTCGGAATTTTCCTCCACCATCAGGAAATGCCCTTCACATATCCGGAATGACTTTTCTTTTAATTACATCTATGTATTTGTATAAATTCATCATGCCCTCAATGGGAATGAGTGAACGTACTCGAGAAAAACTAAAATTGCCCCAGAACATCTTCTTCTGATGGTGTTTTACTACCTCATTCAAATGGGCAAGACTTAACTGCTCACCCTTCCTGATCGTGACGATCTGCTGTGCTTCACTTGAACGAAAAAATTACTTTTATCTAAATACAGCACTCTTTCCCAGTCTTCTACAGTCCTATATTTATGTTTTTACCAATTCTAATACAGTATTTTGTTTTCAATTATTGAGTGAGGAGCTGCTTTTAAGAGGTTCTTAGTGTTTCTACCAGCCTCCAGTAGGTGGCGCCACACTATACTTGAGCTTATGTGAAGTCCAGCATGCATCGAATTCTTCTGTGAATCAAGCCTCGTTTTCTCTGCATACCTTTTGCAATTTGCAGTGGCTATTTGGGTATAATTCCAGTGTTCCTAAAGCGTAACAATGCGACTACACTTCCTAGGTGTGATGTCTGCCATTGAAAATCACATAAATTTCCCTATGTTGGACTATCTACCTGCGGTGAATATTAGCATTCAGGGGCCTGAGACAAAATCTCAGAAAGTGGGTCCAAAACACTGCACAATATGTGATATTTCATGTGTACAATTTGTGGTCAAAGGGGCCCCAAGCCCCTATGCATTATATCAAAAACGGGACCTCTATATTTTGCAACTGCTATACAAAAACTTTATTACTGAAATCAAGTTTATTTTTGTATTTGTCTGGGAATTTGTTTCTGCGTGCAAGTAATTTTCACCTTGTAAATTGTTTGAAGTCATTTTATTTTAAATTATTATTTGTCTACACAAATTTAAGAGGCCCTCTTTGGCAGATTTGCAATATATTTTGGTTTATTCTGAAAATAATATAGCATACATCAAAGCTTTTTAAATGTGGCTAGAGTGGTTCATCAACTTACAAAACAATGCAAAAACTAAAAGCGACACTCTCAAAGAGGGGCTCCACAGCATCTCGGGAAAAAGGGGAAATTAAGGCGACTGCCTCGTTAACTACCATAATATCCACCCTGCTCTTAAATATATACAACAGAAGGAACTGGCTTCTATAACACTATTGAGCTGAATAAATTCCTATGTGACATAGTGAAACATATTTTTCGACTGTTCCGACACGTAATGCAGTGCTTGGTGCATTTGGGCTAACAATGAAACAGCAGCAATTGAGATATTCCCAACTGCACACCAAAAGAAATAGCGATACGTTATAAATCGACTTGAACAACAACGTTATTCAATGACTTTGCACAAGATTGTATAAACAAAGCTATAACAACAAAAATTTGTGCATACTTGCCCATTTCAATTTTGTTCATTTTTTGACTTTTGATGTTCATGGGCCTCCTAGACTCTGGTTGGTCCCTGTGCATCACCCTCTCGTGGGAACTGAGCCACTAACTTTGCTTATAGTATCTTGATACAGTTGATGTAATTTTTGCACAAATTTGTCTGTTTCAGTTAACCAATAGCTTAGTACCGTATTACAAACGTGTTATTTTGTTTTTGGATAACATTGGTAAAATTGTAATTATGATGTACGCCAAACGTAAGAAGTTTGTAACTGTGGTATTCGTAACAAATATGTCTGTTTTGTTGCACTAACAGCTTAGTATCACATAGAAGGGTGTTATTTGTTGTTTATATGTACTCTACGCATTCAGATCTTTCATTTGATGTGCTGTTTGACATGGCTTATGCTAAATTACTGAAGATATAACAGTTAGCACTAAATGGTATATTTTAGTCGTCCAAGGTCATTGACCTCTCAAGGTCATCACAGGTCAAATGCAAGATGACTCCTCATCTGAAAATAAAGTTCATGGTATATAGAATGACTGGNATGTTTCATGCTTTTATCGCAATTTGCACAGTAGGTTTGCTTAACANCTGTACTAATATAGTGGCAACGTAAAAAGCGTTTTGGCCAGTAATACACACTAAGAAACAATACGAAGAGATGAATAGTGTGCTTCGTTGCAAGCCATGTCAACCATATGGATTGTTACAAGCCATATCAACCATTAACAGGTACACACGCGTGCGCGCGCGCACACACACACACACACACACACACACACACACACAACGGTTTTACCTGCACGATCTGCACCACGCGATAAGCTGCACGCACACACAAGATTCACGACTTTGAAAAAAAGTGTTGTTGTTGACATTTTAGTCTAAAGTATAGAATTATTCTGAAAAACGGCCAACGGAAAAACAACTTTTCGGCCCTGGTCTCAATTTTGTAGATTAGAATGTGGAATCAGTCATTGTATCTTGAAAGGACGTTTCAAATTGATCTCGGTAATCCCCCAAACGCTTCCAATAAATGCAATGCAGATCTACAACCAACAAAATCGTTTTGGTTGATTGATCTGGTGGCGCGTTTGCCAAGACAATCGGGATTCGTGGTACATCACTAAAGTACCTGCTGCGGTTCTCCTATATTCCAAGACTCGCATGGAGCTTTCCCCAAATTCAGAACCATCTCCGGTGATACTTAAAGAGTGAAAAAGCAGAACTCGTGGAGACTCCGCTTCAGTTCTTTTTCTTTCATGAATGACTTCAGATGTTACCCTTTCCCCTGGTATCCTTGGTGTCGTAGCCAAAGTTGTATCACACTTACGTAGGGAAAGCAAGCTGTTAATGTTTTTGGAGGGTTGGTGTCTGTTCTCTGGTTGCGAAATGTCTGAAGAAATACGGAACGCGCTCGAATTATTGCGTGTGATTAAAAAGAGATCGTACGATTTACTTCTGATGGTATTAGGTATTTCACCAATAATGCCTGTTTTTTTAACACAACGCCATCTGCAACATGTGGGTGTATCCTCTAACACGATCCCCAAGATTTGATTTTTGTCGAGGACATTAGAACTTTTTTTAAGAACACTTCATGCACGATCTTAACTTCGTACTTTGAAATTAAGCGTCAAAATTCCTTCATTGATTTGAAGTTCAGCTGACCTTGGGAAGTCTCCGATTACAGCAAAAAATGTGTTTTAAAAGGCACATGTCTGTTGACGATAGCGAATTACTGTTGAAGGGATTTTGCCAAACACTTGACATCGTTTAAACTGACTATATTCACTTGCTGTTTTCAGAGTGCAATACCAAGTTTATATTCCCGCAAAGGGCGGTTTGTTTAGAGTCACTTAAGCTCCTGGAAACGCCAACCAGGCTGCAGTGCAGTTATCGTGGTCTGTTTGACAAAAATATAGTCAAATGATCCAGGAAAAAAGCAACTGACAGCAAGTGTGTCCTTACTGCAAAAACATGGCCGTTTTACTACCTTGATTTATAATTCTCTTACTTCGGGACAAGTTTTATGGTCAGGTGGTGTTTAGCTTTCAATTCATTCCGCTTTCGAGTGTCTGTCAAAAACTGGATTTCTCTTTTCGGTCAGGGACCGAAGTTTTTTTTGAAATAACCGAAAAAAGTTAAGTCAATTCGGTCAAAATACTTGAAAATATGGGCCAATGAATACTGTTAAGCGAGTTTTAATACAACTGTGAGACACGACCAAATTGTCTCAGGAAAACATGACCGAAACGTCTCAGTGAAAAAAAAAACAGGTCAAAACTGCTCGGTTCACATGCTTTGAAGTCTTGGTAATATCCGCAGTTTTAGTTCACTTTCTAATCCAAGTCGGATCCAACAATTGTCACAAACATGTGAGTCAATCAAAAAATGCCAAAAATATTATTTTTAGACGTAAACTTCGATTCTTGGAAACGTTGTACATTCCGGTGCAAAACCGGTCGACGAAATTTGATAAAAAGTTGGAAGGTAATAAATTCATGACTAGCATTATTATATTTACTGTTTTTTTTTTGTGGAAAAAGAAATTAGTCGGATGTTCCCATTCCCACGTAACCGTTTATAAATTTCCTATTGTCTGGTGGGGACCCGGTCGCAAAGCTTGATATCTGATGAAATACCGATGCGATGGGACGATTCTTGTACTGGCTCCCATTATCCATACAAATATTCATGTTGTGTTCGCTGGGTGACGCAGCTGATATCACGGGGATTGGCTATGCCTGATTCGTCGTGGTTACATGGTGGCGCTGCGCGGCTGTAAAGTGTAAAGGGCGAGCAGTTCAGTCTTTGTGGTTTGCATTTTTCAATACAAGCGAAGTCACCCTTGTAACTATTCATCACGCACGTGGGTACGTTGACGCTGCACATCACGTGGCAGGAAGCAGAAAGGGATGCGTGCGTTTAAAGTTGTAACTTGTGCTTGAACGCAAATTATAGTCTGCTCGAACGGTGCAACTGTGCTTGAAGATGATAAAACCGCAGCTTCGGTAAGATGCCCATCTTCATTTGCGTGAATGGTGATAAGCCTAAATTTAAAAGATTTCATATAGTGCTTCGTTTAGTCACGTTATGCTTCATCCAGATCAAAGGGTAGAGCTAACTTTTCTTTAAAATATAAGCAGCAAAGTGGACCAAGTGATGATTTCATCCATTATCACATGTAGATTTGTTTTGTTCGGGAAAAATGTTTCACAACATTGGAAACATGTATTTTGAAAGACGCACACCGTTAGCACCAAGTACAAACAACAAAGCGATAGTTGCTTGCTGAGATTTTGATCAACAACTTGCTGGGGTTTTGATTAATAGGAAAGTGCTGTTTTCAAGGTACTGTAGTACTGCAGATACTGGTGTGAAATCCGTAATATCTTCTGCTTTCTAGTACGAGGTGGAAGTGGCCAAGCTGTCTAGTACTGTCTTAGGTTGAGTTCGCGGGCTTGACAGGCGTTTAAAGTTACTGCAAAGGCAAATAGTCAGCGGTTTTGTAGCAGCCTGTTGAAATTTAGTGCGAATGACCGACAAAGTTTCGTAGAAAAACCGCAGTATCTGAAGTCAATATTTTATAGATAACTGTCATTGTTTCATCCTCAAGGCTGATAACTTGATTGTGGTCTGATTTTTTGTTTTCTTTGCCGACATCCGGTGTTTTCATCAGACCTCACCAATGTTCCCTCATAGGTTCGCAAGTGCGTAGTAACACCGGAACATTTGCTCAGTGAAATCTTCACTCGACATTCTCAAAAAATCATTGGCATTGTTTTGGGCAGAAGCAGAGCGCTTCTGAGCATATCGCATAGGCCAGGCGTGCCACTTTCACATGGGGAAATTCACTGCGGGCCACAAACCGATTTGTGACGTAACAAACCCTTGATTTTATAAGTTTTACTCGATAACACGAGGTGATAATGAGTCCTGTGGTTGCACGCAGTGTTGCCAGCTTGAATGGATGTAAACCAAATCTAAAAAATTGACATGTTTTCGAAGCGTTTGTTATACAAGTTTTTGGGTGGTAAGCCCATAACAGAAACAAGGTATAGTTTTTGTGTGTTTTAATGGCAAATATATTTCAGACTAAAAAAATAATAAAAAACTTAAAGTCTTCGTACGAACTTATTACATCGCGGGCACTTAAAACAACCTCGCGGGCCGCGGGTTGGCCAGCCTTGGCATAGGCCTTTCAGAAGGTACTTGAACTAAATATGTAGTTAGTTCGTCTTTTGATAAGGTTTTATACTTATTCTAATAATTCACAGAGTTCGTGGTTTATTTAGAACTCTGTGCTAACTCACGCTTGAAAAGTTTATGTTCACTAAAAAAATTTGCTCAAGTGTAAAATTATGTTGGAGGGAACACTGGGCCTTACCCAGTCATTTCAAGAAGTGCAGCTGGCAGTACGTGCAGTATTGAGTCGAGTTGGTGTAAGAATCCGTGCTTCCTGTTTAGTGTCTCTTGACAACTCTTGTCCACTGTAGTTTACACAACTGACAATTGTTTTTTTCATTCACACCCCATTCAACTCGCCAACCAGTTCTCGCATTTCTAGAGTTGGCGAGAAGCAGTATTAATTATGTGGAAAGAACAAAACCATGTTTTTTTGTTATTCATGTCACATAACTGACAACGAAACAGTGAATTACGAAAAAACAACTTATTTCCAAATCAGCAAAAAAATAAATTAACGGTAAGATGTGCTGTGAATGGTATGTTGCTACAGTTTACAGTTGAGCAACAAGCTATGAGACTGTTGCTGTTGATGATGGCATAAAATCTTGGTGCTGAGTGTTGTTTGCGTGTCGTCTAGTGAGGAGTGGGCAAATATTTTCTGCGGGGGGCTCATTGAAAACTTAATTGCTACCGGGGTGCATATATTACACCGATAATAGTTGTAAAAATTCAACTAAACTTTTTATATCAGCTAGCACGAAATCATGGTAACAACAGTCACTTTTGGTTGAGTAAAAAAGCGTATTCGAATGAAACGCGTGGAATAAAATCAGGAGAATTATAATCTAATTATAGACTCTAAATACTGTATGTACCAATTATTTGCGTGTGGCTGCCCTGCGGGCCATAGTTTGCCCACCACTGGTCTAGCAGATCCAGTCAACTTATCATTTGATATGCAGAAGACAGGAACATCTATTTTCACACGGGTAAGAGGTCGAAAAAGACACCAGCACAGCGAGTGCCTGTTTTGCCAGTACCAAGACACCAAGATTCGTATATATTTTGCTTTTCTTCTGGAGAGGATAGATTTTCAACTGGGAGGCGAAGAAGTACCAAAGACTGCTATGAGTGAACTTAATTGGATTCACGAATTTTTCTATAATAAATGAGATTTTCCAAAATGTTACTGAGATCATCAACTTCTCGATTCTGCCTGAAAAGATGTTGGATCTGGTTGTCGCAGGCTTGCAGCATTTCACACAAGAAGTAGCCATCGAATGAAGAACATGGCGACTGCAGACTTCAGCAATTTTTCAACAAAACCTGGTGCAGAGAAGTGTCCACCGCGATTGTCTCTTCTAGGAAGGAGAAATTTACCTACCTTCTTAACACATTCAAACCGCAAAATCAGTTTTTTTTATGTTGCCCGCTTCTCACTAGCAATCGAAATGCCGAGCCCCTTTCTTTACAGAGTGATTAGCTCATTGAGTGCTATATACACATCAGTCAAACAAGCAAGCGTTTAAACAAACTACAGATCTTCAATATATTCAGCCAGTTCTAGTCTGTCCGCGGAGAAACTGCTGAAGGTTCTTCCACAATTCAAACAGATGAGAAAACACTCGGCCCTCATTTTGGTATGACGCAAAAGCGCAGTGTACTCGTATGTTCACAACTATCACACAAATCTCCAAAGAGTTTTAAGCTCCGGGGACAATGTTCTTACTGCAAGAGGGTGCCGATTAAAGCATTCGGTGATTTTAATGTTCATCAGTACATATCAAACTAAGCCTGTCAAGGTAACTTTTATGTCTTATGAAGAATTTTTTCATCTTGTGAAACGCGCCATGGCGTGCGAATTGTGATGTTGACTTCAGTAGTTGACACCACAGAAAACTTTCGTCCTTTATTTTGCACTTCACGTACTGGACTATAGCTGAGAAAGTTTGACACATCATTTGACTCATCTACCTGGAAAGAAACCGGTACTGGACTTTCCTTTATGTCAGCAAAAACTTGCCCCAAGATGTCTTTGCTCATGCCAATGATTCGGTCATGTATGCTACTATTTATTTGTTGAAGACACTTGGCACTTTTTTCTCAGCTTCCTTGCCAGGAACATTTGCCGTTATATTAGCGCATGGCTTGATGAATTCCCCGCCAATTTTCTGGAGATTTGTTGACTGAGCAAACTGCTATGTATTTGATAGGGAGCTTGCAGTAAAGTTTTCTGCAGTGGCAAACACCCGTTTGTAGGCGGTGTGGCGGCACTATCAAATCTGGCTTTTACGATCGTAAATCATAATGTTATATGTGTAATTAAATGACTTTCACAAAGTCCCATGTGGACGTGCCATTGATCACATCACGAAAAAGCCAAGAAGTTTGGAATGTTCCTGGTTGCAATCCAGAACTTGTATACAGGTTTCCGGTCATCACGCACTCGTTAATACAATGTGAATAGGCAATCGTAATTGGACGGTTTGGTTGGATCTAGAGCAAGAACCAGGCAAACTAGACCACGATTCAGGACGAAAAGGATGAAAAATCATGGTTTTTACCAAAAAATTTCGCGAAAAAGAGTCGATAAAAATACAACAGGTCACCGGTGTGACTTCCCTCTTTTTCTCTAAATATGAATTTTCACTATTGAGGTGGCATCAATTGCTGAAATTTTGGAGATGTTAGCAACGTGGTTAATGATCAGGCATGGCAATATTGTTGGGGGATGTGCCAACAGTTTGGTGAGACATCTATAGAATCAATACAAACTTTCGGTGCTTCATTTCATCAAACTGTTCCGGAAGTGGAGGGCCGTTTTTGCTTTTCACTTAATATGCAGTAATCACGCAGTGAATTATGATGGGTTACACGTTTTTTTAGCTAATGAAAGTGGTTCTTGGGGATAAAAGGCTGAAAAGCACTGGGCTAAAAGTCTAATCACTAGATTTGGTGTTCCTAAGAATCGATCGTGATTCCCTGGATAAAGACCACTGCCCTAAGCAATGTCGTTATTGCATCACCGCACTTTCGAGGCATTATAGATTGGCCCACCACCCTATTGAAAACGAGGTGGTATGCGATCCGGAGAACGCGATAAATGGCGAATATATATGGTCACGGGCTGCAACAGTGAATGGCAAGGTGGATCTTGCCTTAGCCGAAAATTACCAGTATAGCCTCTTTTTATTTAAAATCTCAAATATTTGTGTTGGCCATAATTGCCATGGAAATGAAAGCACCTAATCGCGATGGCAGGGCTAATTATATCGCATACCTAGATTTGGCGCGATTGCGACTGTTTACCTGCCGTGATGAAGGCTGGGAGACGTGATCAAGAAACTTTGCGCTTTTAACTATTTAAGAGTGCCGACGAAGTACCGACACTCAGTAGTTGACGGGTTATAAAGTGAATGTGTTGACAGAGAATTCATCGAGAGTAATGCGGCGCCTAGGTATTTCGACAAACTCATTCAATGCAAATTATTAACACAATGCTGAAGCGAAGTGCATATTTGCTCAAGTTTATGGGGACTCGAAAAGGTTAGTCGCAGTAGCAGAGTTGACTACCCGCGTTAACCTTATTCAACTGAAATGTTGCAAGGCGAGGGTGCACTTGTTTATCTGCTGTCACGTAAAGTGATTGATTGCTTTAAGCTGTTAAAGACTTTCAGTGCAGGACGATGCAAATCAAACAGTTGATTATCGAAACGTAGGTGATCGTGATTGAAATCGCTAACCGCTTATTATTTTGTTTTGCATGTATTGTGTGATTCTATTTAAATAAGAGCTGAAAAACTTATCGTCATGGATCATCATATTAGGTTGCAATTTCTTTATAGTACGGGCGCTGTTTCTCGTGCAGATGCATTGGTCAAGCGCTTGCGACCTACCTATAAATACAGGTCCAAAACAGCGTAGAAAAACATTAACGTCTCCACCTAGCACTTGTCCCGTGAAATGATCTGCTGGAAATTTTGCTGCCGCTGTTGCAAGTTAAGTAGTCTCATTGCTGTTTGATGAAGCTCTGAAAATCGAGTGCGTCTAAAGTTAGAAGTTGTAACTTCTGTTGTTTCAGATGCAAAAGCGTCTATTTAAATCCTTTAAATTGCTATTCTTCCGTGGAATAGTGTAGAAAACCGGCAAGTTTTATAGCACGCACTTTGAAAGCAGCTGTACGCTGTTGACAATAGCGTTTGGACTGACCTGTCATCGTCTTTCAATGGTGCACTGTCGTAAGGATCTCCAAGATTCAGTTTCCATATTGCGGCTACTTTTAACAATGATCAGTAGCCTAGCAACCTCATGCAATGGTATACAGAGGGTTGACGCCCACTAATTTTCAGCTTTGAGTCAACCCGTGCGTCGCAACGCTGGTAAATGGCTGTACGAGACGAGTGCAGTCAGGTTCAATGCTCATCGAATGACATTGTCAGGCTTACAGCGATGGAACGAACGGATCACGAATCGTGTAGCTCCTGATTTACATCACGTTTTCTTGATTTTTGTGTCGTAGCCAGAATTAACGATCGGGGGGAGGGTGAAAGTTAGGATTTAGGAACTTGAGGTTATCAATGTGCAAGTAAAACATAAATTTGGTTTTTCGATGCAAACATCACCAAAGCAGGAAGCACGTCAAAGTTTACGTGAAGTTTCAAAAAAATGCTTGTTTATTGTACTTAAATGCATGTTTGTCTTCGAAATATAGGGGCTAGGACCCCGTGCATCTTCTGGGTACGCCTGTGCTTGGCTTGGAAAAAAACTGTTCTTGGTGGGCTTCAGGAAATTAAATAGCGATGTGCAACTAAGGTCTTCTGTTCGGCATTTTTCTGAATGGCGCTATCGCTTCGTTTCTCGCACATTTCATAGATTGCACTGTCACGCAATAGGAAAAGATCTCTTACCTAACCGTGGGTGTACAAGTGGCTGAACTGTATTAATATGACCGTTCAAAAACTTTTTAATTTCTGGAAAAACGCATTGGTTAGAGAGGCACTATAATTGCGGCATGTAAAAATGAGCAAGTGCATCTTGTTTTCTGGCCCACAAACTCTAACCAGATCCGCGCAGCCCACTGCTTTATGCGCTCGGTACAATGTCCATGAAGTAGCACCGGGTAAGAAGTTTACTAAATCAATAAGACAAATGTCTTAGTGCCAACACACTCATTTTGCTAGCCCCACGCAAAGCGTGCTATACCTGATGCAGGTAGTCAAGTTCCAGCCAAGGAAGGTTAGGTTGTGTGGGGCTGTTCCATGTCGTTCTCCGTTAACGCATAGCGCCTGTGGAACCAGGCAGAACACACAAAATGTGGACACTATTGGGAAAAAAACGTAGTTGAAAAACTAACGTAGTTCTGTGTAAAAAAAAAATTTTATGTAGCAATTCAACCACAAGGCATTTCTGGGTAGGAGCATGATAAAGTGCAATGTGCCTGTTGTGACTTGGTCTTTGCAGGGTGAAATGTTAGTGGCCTGCAGAGCCCAAACTAAAACATTTTCACATTTCACGTTTCACATTTCACGTGTCAATTTTATCAATTACTGAAAATATAGGGTATTTTCAAATATTAGCTAATCACTTCTTAGAAAACCCCACTCATTTACGTTCAGTTGCTCAGTGGGCTTGGAAAACGGTAAAGTGGCTGTGAAGCATTAGCCAAGTGGATGTACTGCGACTACACCAAGAAAAATACTTTACATGACATTTTTTTTCTTTTTTCCGTTCTGAAGACGATGACTTCTTTTCTTTGTCTCGTTTGATAAAACACTCCAAATCTGTTTGAGGTGCATAACTTGAACAAAACTTATTTTACGTCCGGGTGTGGCTGTGATAAAAGTTAATCATTATTTCAACCATTATTTGGCGATCATGCGAGGAAGTGCAAACTTCTAGTGCGCTGATCAGTGATGTGAGCCCCTTGACACACGTGTAGAAGACGGTTTATCGTTCATGTGGAAACCAACTCCATGTTCATAAAGTCATAGTCTTGTTTTGCATTGTGTGCTTCAAAGCCGCCCTTCGTATCTCTTGTTCATTGAATATTCGCACTGTTTTCATGGAAAACAAGTCTTTGGAGGTGTAAGTTTGTGTTCTTTTCAACAAGCTGTGGTTTTCCGAAACGCTGTTATTTAATAACATTATTTGATGAGGGACAGCAGTGCTTATTCTCAGAAGTTGCCAGGATGCGGTGTTGCACTTAAAACTTTCATTAAACTGGTTGTTAATGCAGATTGCAAGATTAGTGTAAAGACTTTCTTCGGCCAGCTATGCACTTTAGGTTGCATCTCAGTACCAATCGATATAGAGCATTTACCGCATCGATCGCTTTTCACAAATTTTGCCTTTCGTATTATGAAGGTCATTGAAGGAAAATTCTGTCCAAGCGCTGTCCAGTGTGTCTGCGTTTTTTGCAAAGAACCTGACCTCTTTGAAAGGAACACTTGAGACAGTAGACAGTCTGGAAAGATGCACTCTGCTTTCACTATATTAGAGCTGGTGTTGTTTGGGAATCAAAGAATTGCTGGATTGTTTTTTTTTTCAATAACAGGAACAACTGCCAGAAAAACGTTTCTCACTCTGTGGTATGTAGGGCAGGTTTAATGCACAAACGTACTGCGTGACCTCGCTCTCCTTGCACGCGGCCGTGCAGGTCGCTCGATGATGTTTTCGAGCGGCGTCGTGTGTATGCAGATCATGAGCAAATGGGTAAATTTTTCATAATGCTTTTCTGTGTGTGGGATATCTGTCATGAAGGTTTTCTTACAGTTTGTATGCAGCTTAAACATTTGGGTGTCAAAATCAAAATATTTTTGCTGAATTTTTATGCTTTGGTTCACGGCGTGGTATCGCGCTTTGGAACTATTTCCAACAGGTTTAACTCGATGCATTTTACTTGTGTTGGAAAATTGCTTGACCAACCCCTGGTTCATGAAAGCACAGTGAATGCGGCGTGTTTTGTGCTTGCTATATTGATGTGCTTTAGCCCGCTGTGTTGGGTTGGAAGGTTAGTAAGTCCTTCGTCTTTTGTTATCAGCGTGCAATTGATCGTCTGACCCGAGACCTGGTTTGTCAGCCTGACTTGTAAGTATCTGTCAACATGCGAGTTCTTTGGCTGAAGTTCCCAGGTAGCGCGCAAGATGCTTTTCATATGCACCTTGACAAACAGTAATATCTAATAGACGTCATATGTAAACACTGCCGTGTTCTGTACATGCCATTGTGAAATGTTAAGTGTAAATCGTGTCTTTCGGCGCCTCGGAACCTGCAGCAGCGACGCTGTGTGTTTGAACAAATCCCTGGCGGTTGGAGTTGAACTCGTTTTTGTCAACAGTTCCCTATATAAGTAGAGGAAGTACGGATGAGTGTTAGTAGTGAAGACGAAGCAAAGTTGTTGCTAGTCAATAGTTACCATGAGGTCAGGCGAAAGCAACAGGTTCGGTTAACGGTCTTACCAAAACTTAATCTGACGTTTTTTTAGAGAGCAAAATTCCAATCATTGCCCAACCTTAATGGTTTTATCGACGTAATTTTCCATAGGAGATATGTGATCCAATTTCTTAAGAACTGGGGAATAAATTCCTGGACCTGACTTGCGACATCTTTTTCGTGTATGAACGAAATTTTGCAGTACATTAACTTCATAACAACTTGACACCGCCCCGTAAAATTGGAGAATATGTCACTTAGAAGAACTATTTATCATCACTTTCATTGTTGTCTTTTAATAATATTGGTAAGTGATCAACTTCAAGTGCATCAACCGAATTTGTGTAAAAGCAATCGCTGAAAAAGTTCAGAAAAGCTGTTGCGTTGCTTGTCTTATAGACATTCTTATCCTGCTGTTGGAAAATCACAAAAGTTTTGCTACTTAACTTGGTGTGTAACATGAAATCATGCCATCGACTTACATTATGAGATTTTTTACAAACTGTGATACATTGCTGGTTAAATCTGCCTGTTTGAGCAAAGCGAGCGTTTTGCCATTGTTTCCTGCAGCATGTAGACCTCGTTTTGTGTGATGACGATGCAAAGGCCAGCTGGATTGAATTTTGTTTGTCAGATTGCTATTGATTTCATGAGCCGATCTAAAAACTACAGTCCTACTGCGGCACACACTGCACATCTACCGCATCCTAGCATACCACAAGCATACCGGGATGTACCGTAGCTGCTGTACTGCAGGCGTAACGCGGCCTACTAAAATACAGGTCTACATGGCTTGTCCCGTTGAAAATAACATGATTAACTCTATCATCATCGTTTTTTGTCCCTTCCTCGGAGTTTTATTGCATTACTGATGCTTGCACGCAGCTTTCAGCGGTAATTTTCTATGCGTAAGGGCAACGTTAATAATATGTTACCAATGGTCCTGTAAGTTCGTGTGAAATTTCCTATAACCCAGTACATTTGTCAGCCATTATGAAAATAATTACCGCATATGTGATCACCTCTACCAGAGGATCATAAAAGTAATCATCTTAGTGATCTGCGACCCACAAAACCTATGCACGCTGTGTTGCAACGTTAATCTGACAAAAAATTTCGAAAAATCGTAATTTTTGCTTCCATTTTCAATAAATTAGCATTTCAAAGGGCCAAACGTTGATCGCAGGTCGAAAATACCGTCGAATTCGGATTTTCCATCCATAGTTGACATAGAAAAGGCAAGGCTTCTCCTAAAGTTATAAAAAAACTCGTTTACCTCACCGTACTAACAGCGTCAAGGAAAGCGTCATCTTTCTACTGACAATGGCAGACCTGGTTTTTGTTCAGTCATATATCGGTCATTCGCCTAATTTTTTTTTAAATGACCGAAAAAAGTAAGTAAATTCCATCGCAATGCTTTATTCAGTCATAAAAATTTCCGAAAACAAAAAATAACAGCCGTTTAGCAATTTCGGACAATTGACCAAAATGAGCGTAACTCTTGAAAATGTAAAGTATCTGGCGAGGATACTTAGCAAAAAACTTTTAATGAAATCGTGTCAGACGCCGGTAGACCCCGTTGGGCCACAGTAGGCCTGCAGTTTTTAGCTAAACCGGTATTTCATGGGTGACCGACGGCAAGAAGCTATGCCAAAAAGGCGTTTTCCTTCATACCCATAGCGCATTTATTTCAATGAGTGAAGCTGGCTTTCTTCATTCGCTACCGGCAAAATCTGTGCGTGCTGATTACACCTTCGTGGATACGATAGTTCCATGCCACTAGTTTTGAAAAGGAAGTTAACGTGAAATCCGGTCCACATCTACTATGTAGTGAAGTTTTCCCCGTCTTTCAGTAACTACTTTGTGTTGATATTGCATAAGCATTGGTCAGAACACGCTCATTAGCACTGAAACAATGACTTGTTGAAATTGCGGACGATATGGCCAGATCAAACTAAAGCTCATAGACTTTTGCGCATCTTGCAGAAGAATCAAACAACGGTTTTCACGTGGTTGCATTCGAATGTAATAAACGCAAACCTTCCGTGCAGCGCATATGTTGTCGTGGCAATCGCACTGCCTGTAGTTTCACATCGGCGTTTAGGAATGCCGATGCAGAGACATGTGGTTGGAAACGTAAGCATGTGTAGCAAATAGCAATCCCTGTGTTCACAATTCATTTTCACTTTACAAATTTGAAATTGCTCAGATGTTTTCCACGTTGCTTTTTCATAAATCTGACTCTTTGCTGACGATGAAAACGGCTCCTAATAGTTGGCGTTGCTCGATGCCAAAACCAGATGCATCGCAACTTCGTGCCTTCAGGCCCTCAATCTAGCAACGGAGCAGTCATGCGTTGCCGCGTTATTAATCTTCAGCGAGCTACTAAGCTGCACAAATTTTTATGTGCCCAGGCTTCTCAGGATTGAGACAACTTTGTTGCCAGGCTGTTGACAGCAATGCTTCACGCAATACTGTCGCGTTATATTTGCTAGTGTGGTGTTGACTGGTGTCTTTTGTAGTATTACTATTTTGTAGCATCGGCGGACTGGTGGTTACTTACCAGGTGCAGGCCACATGCAAAGGAACGAAATCCTATTTGGTTTGTGATCAGGCAATTTTCGCTCTGCGAAATGCGATAGGTTTCTCTGTGGTAAGTAACTGTCGTACACACGTATTCAAGAGACAAGGCGGCTGCACTGGGACAAGGACTTGCTCCCCTACCGACTTGATTCGCTGTTTCTGGCTTTTTTAAACCACAACACTACGGAGTAAAAGCAGAGCTGCTATTTTGTCCTTACCTCATTCAGAGATATGTGGCTGCGCCTCGACAGACCTAAGGAATTGGGCTAAAATTATCGTGTTGATAGATGTAAAGCAAAAAATCGTGGTTCTGTCCTGTGTGCAGCACCTATGCGGTGATGAACAAGGAGGAAGTGGTATCCATTCTTTTCGTCGACGACTTTGGCTTTCTTGACCGTTATTAATTCAGTTTTTTGTTGGTTTCCATCAGCAACGAAACCCCGCTGTTATAAGATCAACGACATTCGAATTTATTACGTCACGCGGCGACAGAAGGTAGACAACCTACACTCTTAAAGTTGGTTTCGAGCAAACGCGTAATCGAGCGCCGCCACTTAGTGCGCGTTTCTAAGGCATGCAATGTTGTTAATGTTGTGCAGTTGCCTGCTAACGGTAATTGAGTTGGCAAAGAAGTTGTAGTAACATGTAAGCAAAGCAGTGGGGACTTTCGTCAGTGGGTGAAGTTGTAACAATTTTTTGTAGATGTTATCTGCCATTGACGGCAAAGCTTGTGTCGGTTTTCTGATTCTGTGGAATCTGACGTAAGAATGCAGATAGTTTGGACAATTTGACAGCAACACGCTTTTTCATTTGGATTATAAATTCATAAAATTTTTCAGAAAATCTTTTATTACAATTGTATTATTGAATTCATAAATAGGCAGACGGCCTTAAACGCCGTGGTTAATTATTCACTGTTTTCTGGCTTGTCCGGCGTCGTTCACTGACATCTTTGTAGAACTCCATCTGTAGGCCATGCCTAATGTTCAATTCTATGGATGCGTGGGTTTACTGCCGCGGTGAACGGGACATCACGGTTATAATGACTACATACTGATCTTGGTTTTTGTTGAACTGCGAAGATGAATCGATTTTGTGTCATTGTAATGGTGCTGCTGCTGCTGAAGGGTTGAGTTACCGAAGCTGAAGAACGAAAGCGACGACGTACTGTATACATCAGCATCTCAGGCAACATATGGACTTTATTGTGCAGGAATGCATAGTGGTGAAGTTGCGATCCTATGAAAGGATTACAACCATGCCGGCAGTTTCGTAATAATCTTGCAGCTGCTTGCAATACAGCTAGTATGAAAGCAAACACACAGAAAAAGGTACTAGGGAAATCATCTCAGAGTACCCGCCACGGGAAAAGTGAACACTAGAGCTGTTTGAAAATTTATATAGGATGGGGCGTCAGAGGTCGATTTTTTACACACACACTAGCATATTTAATTCATGTTGATGATCTTCACTTCCAGGCATACTTGTTATCCACCCAGGCTATCCTTTTCCAGTTAACCATCCTTTCTCTGCCGCGTCAATGTGTTTAGTCATGTGTGCATGGCAAATACTAGCTTTCGCGAATTGTGAAATGCGAACGGTCCGTAGTTGCTCTGCAGTAATGATTTGCTAAATGTTGTATTCGGCTGTATACTAAACATATTTCTCGTACTTGCGTATCAGGTCTGTTATATTTGGATTAGTTGGTTTGCAGTATCAAGCTATACTTCCGGTTTTTCAATTTAAAATTCTTAAGAAGCCACAACAAATTTTTTCAACCGTCATAAAGCACCGCTGCAGCTGTACGACTGTTGACCTAATCAAACTGGCGTCAAGGCTGTGCCAGCTGACTAAGTATGTGGGGTTTTCGCCGTAAACAATCCATGTGGCTTCTGCAGCCCTGAAGGAAATGCGTCACTGCATGAGAGCGCACAAATGATCTGTTTCTGATATTGCCAGTTTTAAAACTCGGTGGTTCATTTCACTTATTTTGTGGTAAAAATTGCTGGCAGTTCTGTCTCAGTCAGCTTCCAAGGCTGACCTTATGCGTGTCATACGTTAGTCAAGCTTCAGCGCTGTTACAGGTAACACTTTTCCGTAGAAGTCGTCAGAACGCTTGCTGCAATTTTGAAAGGAATTGTAATATTACTGTCGGGCGCAGTGGCCGATTGGGGGTAGCTCTGGTCTGTGGATCGTGTTGCTGCGAGTCTTGTAGATGTGCTGCACACATTGATCTCAAGTCTGATGCACTGCTTTTGACCACAGTGTAGTTAAGACCTCTAATGTTTTAATTATGGTTGTGAAGGTGGTTTGGAGCTCGTTGATCTTTACACCAAGCAGAGTAAATCCCAGCTGCTGGTGCTAGATCTGTAACTTCGGCTGCCCCGCAAAAACACTCAGTCCCGTGCCAGTTTCTGCGTAGTGCTAGATTGCAGCTTTTTCCGCTACAGTAGACGAAATACAGGGTGACCCAAAAAGATGTGTACCCATGAAAATTTCAATTGTGACTTTGATTAAAAAGCTATTTATTTCAAATTACAACCACACATTA
>JGI24158J21664_10000653_pt1 | contig 33767 bp, 19 predicted proteins | sample Ectturendosymbi3_FD_21664 | JGI IMG/M metagenome (IMG submission 21664)
CAGGTCATCCAAAGTATCAAAAGACTCGGATTGTAGTCTAGTTTCCAGTAAAAACTTCAGCGAAATACTACCACCTAACGGTTGGCGCCCAGGGCCAAGGTAGCCTAAAAGTCCTCCACTTGTGACGTCACTCACAAAAAACCTGCACCTCCCAAGCAAAGAAATTTTTTGGATTGCAGACTAGAAGACTTGCCGTGTCTTTGACACTTCGACCAGGTCTGTAACCCATACAGGAGCGGAGATATTCCCGCACAAAGCCACGTGCGTTTAGTCATTTTTTTCCAAAAATCCCCGAAAGCAGCCTGACACAAGTGTCCCAGAAAGCAGCCGGACGCCATTCTGCTTACGTTACGTTTCACCTGTTTCCATGCAAATGAGTGAACCATGTAATGGTTATGGTTTACTCAGTGGAAACTAGGCTATAATATGCGTATTTAAAGCCTTTGATTGGCTGTCTAGCGTTTCTGGTAAAAAAATAAAGGACAAAAAACAAAATTTTTGTAAAGTATATTTTTGGCCGTAACTTCTGAACCAGAAATGCTGCATGGCCAATCAAAAGGCTTTAAATACTCATATTATAGCCTAGTTTCCACTTAAAACTTCAGTCAAAATATTGGCTGTTGGCGTTGGTGCCCAAGGCTGGGTATCCTCTAGGACCAAAATGGCTTAAACCTACCCTGCTTGTGATGTCACCCCCAAAAAAGCCCTCAACTTTCCAAGTTTTTTAAAATCCAAACTAGAAGACTTTCCACATCTTTACAGCGTTTGAACAGCTGTCTAGCTTTAGGCGAGTTGTGGTGGTGCAAAATAGTGGGAATAAAGTTGCTCACGGGGGTCTTAAGGAAAATCCACCCGGTTCCAAAGGTGTTAATGTGATTCAAAACATATGTCGGCAGCAAAAGTGTTACTAGTCTTGTGCATTCATAGTTGTGCGTGCTATGGTGCCATAAACTGTGTTACACTGACATACGTATGGTGGTGTGAAAAACAAGCCATTTTGCCATGGTGTTTGCTGTTATTAAACATGGTTATCTTTTCAGTTGTTTTTGCTTCATAAAGGTTCCAGAAAGTTGTGTGGGGTCCAAGTTATCTCGATTGTTCACAATCAATGGGATTGATTGTATGTGGCACTGACAAAGGAGCTGTTGAAATCTTTGATCCTGAAAAGGTTTTGAATCATGAGAAGGACTGCCTTGTTTTTGCTACATCAAAGCATACTGGCCCAGTTAATGCGCTGGATTTTAATCCATTTCAGGTTTGTGTTAAAAAAATGCAAAAGATATTGTGATTTGTTGATTTATGATAATCACAGCCAGCAACTTCGAATACAAATGCATTGATGATGTGAATTAATAAAGTTCAAGAAATGTTCTACGGATCAAGAAATTAATGTCTTAAAGAATTTTTTGACTGTTTTGTGATGGGTTGAATTGTTTGTAGGTGTGAAGTTAATAGGTATATAAAGTCAATGACAATAAAGCTCTTTTTGCCGAATTATTTGTGGCATGAGCAGCTTTTTCAAAGATTTGACATTGTTCACCATTAAGACAATTTGAGAGACAGCAACTATTATCTTAATACCGAGATGATTGTAAAGCAAGGTTTTAGTTTATTTGATGGTTGTAGCAAAGGAAGTTCCTACTATATTTTGAGAGACCGAAACGGTCTCTCAAAACATCTTAAAACACTGGGCATGAGATATTTCACATATCCTTGATTGTCTAGCACTCAAAGCTACAAATAATGTTTTTAAGTATCTGGCACTGTTCTCTGTTTTGCTACTATTAGTTGTTGCAAATGGATTGGTTTTAGTGCTTATGTATGATAAAAAGTATAGTAAAGAGAGAAACCTGCAAATGATGTTGTTTTTTGGTTAATAAAAAGGAAAAAGCATGCAAATAGTTTGTTGTTTTTGTAACAGTGCATGGGCGAGATGTACAAGATCAATAAAATGCAACCAGGTGTACCCAAGTAAATAAGTAAAGACTGAATGATTTTGTGTTTTTGTGGAAGTTGTTATACAATAAGTTTATGTTGATTGAAGTTGTCAGGACACCTAACAATCATGGTTGCAGCATTGTTTTCACCGTAGTGTACAGGACTGCATGAGTTTCATGCATTGTTTACCAGTGCAATTTTGTTATTTTAGAAAAACCTCTTCGCATCTGGAGCTTCAGAAAGAGAAATATTTATATGGGATATGAAAAATCCAGGTAATCCAATGACCCCTGGTGCAAAAACACAGCCAATTGCACCTATAAGTGCAGTGGCTTGGAACAGACAGGTATATGTATAAATTTTTAACAGCTATGGTATTTTAGCTGTTTTCATGTCAAGAGGTCATCTTTTCTTGTGCTTCTTATTTTTGCTATTGGGCTTAACCACAGTTTGATGACCAATTTTCAGTGTAAACCAGGCCTGCCCAACCTTTTTAGTGTTGCGGGCCACTTTCACATGAGGAAATTTATTGCAGGTCACAAACGTTTTTTGTGAAGTAACAAATCCCTTGATTTTAATTAGTTTTATGCGATAACAGGCGGTGATAATCAGTCCTACAGTTGCACGCAGTGTTGCCAGCTTGTATGGATGCAAACCAAATCCAAGAAATTGACATATTTTCACAGCGTTTGTTATACAAGCTTTTGGATGGTAAGCCCATAGCAGAAACAACAATTATAATTTTGGTGTGATTTAATGGCAAATATACTTGAGCCTATAAAAAAATACTGAAAATTTAACAAGTCTACTTACGAACTTATTACATCGTGGGCCACTTAAACAACCTCGCGGGCTGCGGGTTAGGCAGCCGTGGTGTAAACTGTAAAGCATTTCCAGCGACCACAGTCTTAAACTTTGGTTAAACCCAAGGTAAGCTTGTAGAGTAGCTGAAATCTTGGTTTTTCATGATTTTATCAAACCCTTTATCTCACAAAAACTTGCGATTTATGTGTAGTTATCAGGCATTGCACTGCATGCTATTAGAGTTCATTGTTGACTTTTCAACTCTTGTCTCACTTGTGTAACTAAGTATATTGATTAGTTTTTGTTGATTGTTAGATTTCTAGTCAGTTGTATCGAAGACAAGAAAAATGATTTTTGCAACCTATCCAGCCTCTAGTTAGGTGTCAGTGGATAGGTCTAAGGCAGTGGTTTTCAATGTTATTTGTACTGCAACCCATTATAGCAACCCCCTATGACCCAAGAACCAACCCCTGTCAACAACTTCCATTGTGCAATTAGTCTGTTAAGTTGGTTTCTGGTAGGCACAATTCAAAAGCTTTCTGATCCCTATTTGTGACTCATCTGAAGATTGCTTGTGACTACACAACGGTTGTTTCCCTCTAGCTTCTCAAACTGTTGTACAGATGCTGCTAGTGGTATGCTAGGGCTTTCCAGGTAGTATGCTAGCAGTTTCCAGATCACATGTAAAGCTTACTGTCACATGAATTTATGGAGTCTGCTATCACAATTGCTGCAAACAACAAGTCTCATCGCAATATTGAATAACCTTATCAAGTCAAATGTTATCCACACTTTAATTAAAAGTTAAATAGCTATTAGCAAGGTAAACTGCCATTATCTATGATGGCCAACAAGTCCAAAACCTGAAATGATTGTTGTGTGCCTAGACATAATTTATGATTCACTTTCAGGGAAGGTTCTGCTCCACACAGACCAGCTTGTGGGGAAAAAACTGTTGCAGCCTTCACGCAAAGTTGTTAATATTATGTATTCTAATATTAATAAGCACATTTGGGCAAATTTAAAGTTCTGTAACAGCTGGTATGCAGCAAACGTACAAAAAAATTTCTTGCAAATCAATTTAAACTCTTCCTTCATGTTTAAAGGTTCAACATATTCTTGCCTCCACTAGTGCTGTTACCTCTGGACCATGCTGTGTTGTGTGGGATTTACGAAAAAATGAACCAATTATTAAAGTTCAGGATCCCTCTGGAAGAGTAAGTGACTGATTGTGTTAAATTACTTTTTGGAAAACATTTTACTTCAAGTTGCACTAAAGGCAACAGATGAACCAAAAAAAATTCTATTTTAATAAAAGTGTTCTTTTGAAGACAAAGAAGCATCTTAGTTTTGCGACCATTTTTGATTTTGTGTGATATATTTCTAAAATTTTGTGTTTGTTTTTGATGTATATTTTTGCAAATTACTTCAGCTTTCCCATTAAGATTCTGCAATACAAAGATTAGAAGTTTACTTTAGTACAGCCTTCCAGTAGGAAGCTTCTGTTTTGGTAGTTGGTCAGGGGACCTTAGTGTTCATGTTATGGTGTTGCTGTGAAAATTTGTGGACGCTGTGCAAACCAGGGTTGTTGTAACAAAACGACCCAAAAAAACACCCGGGTTTTTTAAAAAAAGCCCACTTAAAAAACTCAATAAAACCCACCAAAAAAAACCCACTCTTTATTTTTTCTTTGAAAAAATCTACTAAGAAGTAAAAAATAAAATAGACAGGACACTTGTACAGGTAGCTTTAACTTTTTTTAATCAAACAAAGCAAACAGCAATAAAATTTGAAGGGTTTGGAAAAAAAGAATAGATTAAACAGTTTGTAATGGTTATCTTTTTCAGCTCTGCACAATCAGTATATTTTAACCAATTTTTCTGCCTTATGTACATCTATCAACTTTTTCTGATTTTGGACCATACCAAATCATGTTGAAAAAAACACTCTAAAAATCAGGGGCCACCAATGTGGTGCCCACAGGCACCAGGTTGCCTGCAAGGAACAAGTAGGTCATCCGCAGGCATAGGCGTAGCTAGGGGGGCCAAATGGCATGGCCCCCAAATTTCTAGGATTTCTTGTTGTTTTGTGCTTTGAGAGGTGTTGTCTCAAATGAAATACTGTTGCTTGCTGAAAGCAAAATATTTGACCCAAAAAAATTTCCGGGCTGGCTACGCTCCTGCTTGCGGGCCTGCTCTAAAAATTACATTAGCATGATCAGTGTCTTCACATTGCAGAATATCTTAATTGTTAATACTAAAATAATTAAAGGTAAATTGAGCAACATTTTTATTTCAGAAGTGTATATCAAAGTTGTAGCTCCTTGCATTAATCGGCACGCAAGAAGTAGCTCTCAGCTTCAAGGAAGTTGGTGATCCCTGCTATAATTGCTGAATTAGCAGAGCATGCAGATAAACTTGACGTGAAACTGCAGAGTTTGTGTGGAAATGATTTTTCTTTGTTTGCTGTGCGCATTCTTGCCAAGCCTTACCACTTTGGAGTGAATTTACCAACAATTTGCGAAAACAAGGATAGAGCACATTTCTTTACCCTCAAATTTGAATGGCATAATTGGTATGACAAGTAGTTATTGTGTAATTCTGATAATAATATTGCATGATGCAATAAAAACAAATAAGAATAGGGTCTTTCCATTTTCCTTAAAAACACAAAATCTTGTTTCTTTTAAAAAAAACAAAAAAAACAGGTGGTTTTTTTTTTAAACCCGGGTTTTTCTCAACGCTGGTGCAAACTTACACAAGAAAAAAATTAATTAGTAAAAGTTTGAAAGTAATTTTGTAATAAATTTTTTTGAAGTGTGTGAATTGAATGGCAGTGTCATTGACAAAGCGCCAAATTTGAGAAAAATCTTTTGAATTTGTTACGTTGTTTTTTGCTCTAGATGCAATGTAGTGATGTTTCTTGGCACCCAGAAGTTGCCACACAATTGGTACTGCCATCTGAAGATGACCACTCCCCAGTTGTACAACTTTGGGATCTTAGATTTGCAACCTCCCCATTGAAGGTACCGATGTTGTTGATTTGACGTAGAAATTGAAATATAAATCTTTTTTAATTGAAAACTGAAAAAAAATTATTAATTTTGAATTAGTTGCTCGATGTTTGCACTCAGATTCGAGGCGTAGCCGCGCAGGCAGCAGATTTAAAAAAAGAGTTAAAGTTGTGCATGAACTTGTCTTTGATTCTGGCTACGGGGAAATCCAGTTGTGACAGATTTTTTAATTGTATTGCAGAACATTTACTTTTCGATATTTTGTGCATTGATTGCTGTACTTTAGTAGTGGCTTATACGTTTATTTTTTAATAACTTATGCTTTGGAAAATTGTTCCTGCATGACATATCACCATTTCTTGAGAAAGTAGAAGCATTGATGGCCAGTACATTTGCAATGAAACTTTTTAACGATTTTGCATAATTTCAAGGTTAATTTACTTTTTATGTCAATTCATTAGTTCATGTTGATGCTACATTTGCATTTATTTTTGGTCCATTTGTAATTTTTCAGTGGGATAGTGCTGAATTTAACAAAACAACGTGTTTTTATTGATTTGGAATTTTTAGGTTTCATTTTAAGCTGAACCAAAAGTTGCGAATTGATGTTTTCCAGAACAGAATTATTTCTTTAAGTCATTCAGACGGATATTGGTGTGTTAACAGTTATTTTTCACTGAAATTTGTTCATGTTATGCACGTATGTAAAAAAATTGTCTCGAAAGACTTCGCGCAAACGCAACGATGAAGTTTGTAGCAGATGTTTAAACAAGTAACTGCTTGAAGGCTCCGAATTCCAGTTATTATTTTCTGAAAAACAGGCCACCTGTCGTTCAGAGTCAAGAAAACGTTGCCGCTAAACCTAATGGGGTGTAGCCTTTTTCGCGCGATATGCGCATCTTCGTCTTGAAAGCAAAAGCAGGTTAAGTCTCAAAACCTCCGAGCGCCATTCTTCTCGACATAGACAGATAACCATGGGTTAGCCTGCATTAACTAGCCAGAGACAAAAACTATCTGATTGCGACCAATACGCCAAGCCACATGAATTTCGTTTCCTGTGACTTACTGTCAAAAACCATTAAAAAAAAAACAACTGAACCTGTGGACTTGTCAGGTGTGTTCTTCCCAAATACCGCGTCGAGTCAATACAAAAACTTTGGCGTAACGGTTCTCAAATTGTTTCGTAGCCCATTATTAGGACGTTCAAAATATCTTCTTGCTTTCTGCCAAAAGTTTTAAGCAGTGACGTTTTCGCCACGTCAGCTTTTTGAAAACCAAAAAGGTTTGTAGGTCATCTGTATCATACCCATAAAACTTGAATTGCGCCGGTAATCCAGAATTACCTATAATCGGGTAGAGAACTTTGCTCCCCAGAAGTTTCGTGCGACTCCGCCAATCGTTGCAACAGCGATGATCAAAACGTGATGAATGCGTTGAAGTCATTACCGACTCATACTGTGCTATTTCTTACTATAAACGAAGTTTCTTGAGATTGTGTGTTGGAAATCAAACGAATCTGAAGTTGTTTCTCCAGTGTTGACGAATTTACTTGACTGCACTCTTCACTCTGATCACGATTACATTGCAGATAGCTCCACCATTAGGGATGCTGCTATCTGTGAATACCGCAGTGGATATCAGAAGCTTACTCGTTATCTGCATTTTATTTGCCACGTTCAGACTATGTACCGTTTCTAACCCCATAGGTTTTGCCGTTTTCGTATTTTGTCCGTTTTTTTGTGTCGAAATCGCTGCTAAACGTGCCTGGTTGCAGGTATTGGAAAAGCACAGGAAAGGTGTGATGTCCGTTGCCTGGTGTCCCAGGGACCCCGATCTGCTGTTGTCGTGCGGGAAAGACAACCACGTGTATTGTTGGAATCCGAATAGTTCCCCTCCAGAGGTAAGCCATCAGCCACCCATGCGTAGCTATCACTATCAGCAGTGATTGCAAACAATACTCACATCTTTTTCATTGAAGAAACTCTGCAAGCAATCACCTCAAGGAAGATTCCAGCTTTTCAAGTTATTTTCGCCTATAATTAATTTTAGCCGATTTGCTTTCAGTAGCCGCTGCTGTATAAATAGGCTGTCATAGGTCCGTGGGTCTTAGACGAAGCTTTTTATATTAATACATAGAAAAAAATTGCCAGGCGGTATTTGAATGACATGTTGTATTCTTTTCAAAACCTTCCGTTTGCCTGCGTTAAACAAATCTGATTGTAGCAGTGTCCTCACGTAGACATGTAAAACAGTTTTGAACCTAAGGCAATTATTTGGGAACGACATATTTTCCAGTTTTTTACTTGCCGTAGCTTGTGTTTTGGTCGATTAATTTAGTCGTGAGTTTGCTTCCTTACTCTGCTCTTGTTTTAGCCTTTCAACCTTCCACCCGCAAATTTCAGGATTGAGGATGTGTGGCGTTACGTGAAATCCTTTGCTTATTGGAAACAATTTGCAGATAGATTCAACTGCGTCGCCTTTGTGGAGACTAGTTACTTGAAAACAAATATGATGCAAGTCAGAATCATTGCAAAGTGAAGACAGCAGAGCCCAGTCAGCTGATTCTTTAAAAGCTTGCAGCAAACCGAGAGGTTTTGACTGTACTCCGGCAACTTAATATTTTTGCAGATATTGTACGAACTGGAAACAAACGTGCAATGGTGCTTTGATGTACAGTGGTGCCCTAGAAATCCTAATGTGGTTTCAACAGGGTCATTTGATGGCCGAATTCTCATCCATTCTTTAATGGGAGGCGGGATTGCTGTCGAAGGCAATGATGAAGAAAAGCATAAAAACTTGGTAAGTCCAGTTACATCGATAGCACAAGATCGTTATGTAATTTTGAATCGACATGTACTACATGCTCCCCTTCGCCAACTTAAGATGAATTGAAAATTTATCAAGTGCTCGATTTTTTTGCAAATGTTATAAAGCGAAGCTGCGATCTTGGAATCGCATGTCAACGAGAAAACAGCATCAAACAAATTTTTGCTCAAGCTGGGCTTTGTCTAGTGGCGTCGCGTGAACTAAAGTTGAAGGCCTTGTTGTGAGTAGAATACTAATTGTCCCTTGGTTTATTTTTCGTGTTTGAAAAACAATGTGCAATGAGATTTGCTCTGATTAAGTAACCACGTTGCTATGGCAAACGCTGAGCGTAAGCCAACATCAATGCAGTTGTCACGAATGAGAAATGGATTCACTGACAACGAGCAATTTGCAGCTCTTCCCCGAGTTAGTGAAATTTTGGCATGTTTTTTAGGTAAATGAAGCTTTCGGAAGTTCTGGCGATTCTTTGGCTCAACCTGCTGCTGCTGCGAATGCAACGAAGCGCAAAGTTTGTATGCCTCTCAAAAAGCCGCCGAAGTGGATGCGCAAGCCGTGCGGAGCATCGTTCGTTGTAAGTGCTCATTGTTTTTTAAAGAAGTCCTGGCCGGAGATTCGTTTCAAATTCTTTTGTTCAACCGTTAAACCCGGGTGAAAATAGACAAAATTAGATTATAAGTGCCATATATAGTGCATGTTTTATGAAGCAATCGGGGCAATAATGTATTGAATGGGTATTGTATGTTTTTTGCAAGCTATTTTAGTCTGAAACTGAACCAACTTTGTTAATGTTTATCAATACGTTCATAAATATAAACNCGCAAGTCGGTGCTGTTCATCCTAATTTAAATGATGTTGTTTTTTCGATCTTGTTTGTTTCACCACACCAACTACTCGGGCAGCTGACGTCGGTAACCCTCAGCCTGCATGTCGCAAAATCATCCAAAAGCTTACTCGTGCTATTGCCTTGCCTGAATGCGATTATCGAAAATCGCATGTCGCCAGTTGCTTGCATGCAAGTATTTATTTCCCAGATGCTAAAACCGTATTTTGCAGAAATTGCCATGGCAATTTCTATGAGCGCTGTTTTCTTTTGCCGCAAATTAACAGGCAACTTTCAACACTGCTCTCTGTCCAAATGCATTTTAGCTACACATGGTTGCTTTGATTTGGTCATGTGAGTCGATATTTATTCTGAGATCTGTACGGACTGACGAGTGTGCAAAACAAATTCAATCTAGCTGTGATGACAAACCCAAACTTTTATAAAATAAGATTACGACGTTCACAAATGGGTTGACACAATCCTCAACATTTCCGTTACGTTGACACAACTTAATTACATTTGCGATTGTTTTGCAAGTGGTAAAACGGAAATGTTAGGTCACTTACTGAATTGCCTCCTTCAAAGTTGATTTTACCTCTGCTTTTTTTCTCATTGTTCAATTTCTTAGCTTTTGTCAAACAGTGGCATAACCAGCCCAAAGTCTTGTTGGGAGCCAAATCTTTTGACTTGAAGCGAGCAACAGTATTTTGTGTGGGATACCGCCTCTCAAAGCACAAAATGACAAGATATGCTAAAAATAACGGGGGGCATGGCCCCCCTGGCTACGCCCATGGTTTCAAGGATGCCTTAAGTTTAAAACTCTGCGCAAAATGTCAATTTAACATGTTTTCCGCGCTAGTGTTTTGCCCACTGCACCAGTTAATTGAAGCAACGAATACTGAAGCAGTGTCAACCTTAGCTTACAGTAATTCTGGCAAACGGAAATTGCAAGTTGAACTTATTTTTTTCTTATTAGTGCAGCTTCTGTGTCAGTACCCAGTCATTACTCACCATATCTAATAAAATATAGGATCATTCTACTTTAGACTGCGGTTTGTTAACTCTTGCACTGCCTAAAACACTGCTGAAGAGTTTTATTCGAGTTATTCTGCAAAAAAAGCTGTTGTGGATCTTTTCCAAATTTTCCAACTCGCAGCACTTATTTTCAAATGACGGCGTTTTTAAATCAGGAAATAAAAGTCGTAAAATAGCAACAGCACATTTTTAGATTATCGATCTCTGTGTCAGTGGAACTGTAGATGCATCACGTAGCTAATGCCTTCAGTGTTTCTCAACTTTTTATGGTTTGTGGCTCACTTTCAGAGACACTCAAAACCCATGGCTTTCTGCTCCACCAATAAAAAACGTACATTTGTCTTGAACGTATTTGAGCAGAAGTCTGCTTGCACCCCAAAAAAATGTCCTATCACCCTCTTGGGGCCCACAGGGTGCCGGTTTAGAAACCCTGGCTAACCCTTTGCAATAATGTAAGTCGGTCTATACTGGACATTCGCCCGGTTCGTGTGAGCATACTCTGCCATAATCATTCTAAACTTTAGCTCCTATGTCTTGGTTAAAACACTGGGCTGAGTGAAGTGTGATGTTTGTTTCATTGCAGTTTGGTGGAAGACTGGTGTGTTTTGAACACAACCCTCCAACAGACCCACAGCAAGCTCAATTTGTGAAACGCCCTGTAACCGTCAGTCAGGTAAAATGCAAGTCCAGCTGGTGCATGCAGTGTACTGAGATGGTTGGCGGCGTGTCGTTGATTAAAAACGAATGTTGGTAAGCTTAATTTAATCAAGTTCGTTATTTTCATGGAAACCAATGAAACGAAACATTAATCATCTCTAGTAAAATAAACTACAATTTAATGGGAAAGTCAGCGAAATAATGAAGGGCTTAAACAATATCTTTCTCGTATATTGAAAGTTGATTTGCGCATTGGTATTTGTTTCTAGTGTGGTGTTTTCGTCTTTAAAAATTTTGCATTATTTCAGGTTGTCACGGAAAGTCAATTTCTTCAAAGGTCAAACGAATTGCAGGCGGCACTTTACGACAATGCTAAGTGTTTTGATTACTGCCAGAAAAAAATGGAGAATTCTCAAACAGAATTCGACGAAAATATATGGAGTTTTCTCAAGGTATTTTAAATACGAGTTGCTGAGCGCGCTATGAACAAAAACGAGAACGAGTTGAATAAGAATTTGTAATAGGCGTGTTCGTTGTCAAGTAAGGTTTTCGAGCATTCTTGTAATTGTGGAATTGGACGCCACAGAAAAAAAGCAGCAAGCAAACACTATGTTTAAAGTGCAATCATAGCTTTGGTGAACATAAAAATAGCACGCGATCTATCGCAGGTTGACTGGAATCTGTGAGAACTGTAAGATACCAACAGCTTATAATTGTATTGTAAACAGATGGTTCGTTAAAAAATTTATGAGCAGCTAGATTGCAATTTAGCAACTTAGTAGGAAACCCCGATAACCTGGATGGTTCAAGTACAGTACGTTGATTTGGGCGTTCAAAAATTGTTGACGTTATGCTTTGCATAATGGCGTCGTTGTATTTAACTTTTTTATCACTTGTACGTCAGTACAAAAAATTAAAAAACGCATCTTGTAGAAAATAGCAAAATTGCAGCAAAAATGTTGCAAAGGTTTAAAAGTTGGTCAGAAATAGTCATCGCGGGATTCATGGAAATCGGTTGGTGGCCAGGGCCATTTAAAATTTTTGTTCCAACACAACGCCGGCGTTTTTTTATTTTGCGCGGGTGAAGACAATAGATGAATTGTAGATGTAGATGTTGTTAAAAAGAATTTTATTTCAGCGCATTATTTGCAGAAACTGAAAATCGTGAAGTAAACTTACGTGCAACACTTTCCATCTGTAAATTGTGTTGCGATCAGCAAATACGAAATCCTTCAGTGTTATTTCCTTAAGTAGTTTTACACAATCGGCTGTCTGTTAACGGATACTGCTAGGTGGCGCTCGCGAACAGAACATGGCAGATTTGTAGTGCAAAGTGCACACCCGATATATCTCAGTCAAGAAAAGTGAATGTATTTGTGATAGACTGCAAGGTGTTTGTGGTCAGCGATTAGAAAAACATTTTAAGGCGAGCAAAGGGCAGTGGTGTGGTAAAACACTGCAAAAACAGGTACGAGTTGCCTGCACGAAAGTTTATATATCTTGGCGCTTTTCTTCTGTAGCACTTGATTTGGGGAAAATGTATGTGTGCCATAATGTTGTTTGCATCACAAACTACGTGGCGCAGTGGGGTCATTTCTGGTAGTAACAACCTATTGAAAGAAGAAAGTTTCATAATACTTGCTTTGTGCTCGTTGTGGAGTGTCACATGTGGTCTTTGAGCGCTTCATCTGCGCCGTGAGTCACGCCACGCGGCTACTGTCGTACTGGATGCGGGGAGAGAAGGGGTGAGGGAAGGAGAGAGGGGGAGGAGAGAGACGGCAAATTGTTGAAATACGGTATTTGGTAAAATGAAGTTACTGTAAGTAGTTGAACTGGAAAAGAACACCTAGCACCTATACAAAACTGGTGGTTATACATCAACGAGACGTGCAGACCTTGCTTTTATTTATGAATTAATTGCTTACTCTGAAAATTAAAATGCTTACAAATTTATTAACTCCTTTTTTACAAAAGAAAATGAAGGGTTGTTGATGCTGAGCACTCGCAAATAGTTATCTGGCACATATACGTAATTGACAATGTACATTGACGATATGCATTATCAAATTAATATGTCACTGTAAATGAGTATAGGAAAAAACTGGCAGATACGACAAGATAGGTTATTCAGCAATCGGCCTATTTACTTATCAGTGCATCCTTTGAAAATACCGTAAGTCGTTTGGTAGCCACAAAACCCGCAGTAATAAAGCACACACCACCAGTTAAAGAAGTGGCCTTTTCGTTAATTAGAAATGTCAAACTTCTTGTTTATTTGCAAATCTTCTGGTTATAATACAAAACGTTATTATAATAACCATCCAGCTATTATCCTGTCGTTCTTTCGTAGGTACTTGTGTCACAATACCACAAAAAGGCTTGACCCTTTTCAACACGCGTTTCAAGCATTTTGCGAGACATATGACGACCCACTTCTTTCAGTTTTGTAGCCAGGGAAGCGCGGATTTGCCATAGGTTGATTTGGGATTGTTTCATCAGATACGCCAGCCGTGGTTGGTAAATAGCGACAGTTAAATTTCTTTGTATTTGTGACAGGTGAGCTTCGGTGATGAACCAAAAAAGCAATACCTGGATCTCCTCGGTTATAATGCAGCTGATTTGAAGAAAAAGGTATGTTACCCTAAAACCCTTCACTTATATTTGTTATTGCTGGCTTCCCAGTTGCTGGCTATTATTCGGCTGAGAGCATGTGCTGTCACAGCTAAATACGAATGATGCAAAGTCGTTTGCTGTGATAACGTGACGTGCAAGATTTCCAGTCTGTAATACTTCTACAATGTTTTTGTAGGGGATGCAGATGCTGAAATTAAACAACAGAATTTTGCAATTACAAGCCACTTAGTTAAAAAATTTATCTGCAAGCCCGATGCTTGCGCGGTTTATTCGAATGGGCCCCAGGGTAGTAGTCACTGATCCTGTATGTCTTCATTTTTCTTTAAGCGTGGCATACATGCCGCCCTGGGCCTAGTACGTTGATGGATACATACCACGCATCCGATCGTGTCATCAGCATGTTCTCGTAGAAATCCTGGATCATTTTAAAAAGAGTCTGACGAGATTCTGCTACTTCAGAAAAAAATAGCACTTTTCGATCGGCACAAAGCGCAGTTGCTTAAATCATTTCTACAAGTAAATACAATAAAAGTGGTAGCTTATAGTTTCAAGAAATCAAGAGCAAACAAAAAAGGATCCCAATTTTTTCAACCTCTTTTTATTCAGTGTGGTGCTTCTCTGTACCAATTTTTGTTGTAACGTGTCAGTTTTTATTCAGTACAGATCGCTACAGTTTTGTGTACAATTACGGTACGTTTACTGGGTGAATGAACAGTGTACGATGAACATCACGCGACTATTATTTCGCTGTCCTTACAAAATTTGAAACAGCTTTCTTGTCACTACACTTTGGTTGTTACTATTAAAAACTGCCTCAAACATCTGTCCACTGACATGACGTAATCGTTACCAGCAATCTGAATCTAGTACGCTCTCCTTTAATAACACGTATTTTTTTTAGTTCACATCTCATCTTGTCGCGCAATCGGCAACCAATGAAAATGCGGATGGACAAGACAGTGGTTCAGATGGGAAGGTACAATTTTTCATTAGCATATGGCTCAGTGACAACGCCTTACTAGTTTATTCCTCGTGGCTGATTCGCATGCTCGGATATTCTGTTTCCTGTGAAAATATCTCATGTGGACAATTGTGGAGCAGAAGCTTACGGTAACCAATATTTCGATAAGTTTGAAACAAGTCAGTTTCGATTTCACAGAAACCTTGTGAAACGAACTGTATCAACCAAATGAGTACACGTATTTTTTTCCAACTGGAGATAAATCATGCGACAATGCACACTGTATATACGTTTCCACACGCGTTACGAATAATTTGGGAAAACGTGTGAGACATCCTATAGCATTGGGTTTCTGCTGTGTTACGTTCTTCATCAAAATTACCCAGAAATACCTTTTGTGGAAAAGAATTGTTGGGGTTGTGGGCAAGATGACGAAAAACCGATTGATTCAAGCTGTTGGATGATTTGTGCATTGGCTGTTTTCAAATGCAGGACGTTAATGAAGACGCAACTGGTGATGACGACGCTGCTGTGAATGGAACAGATGCATTTGCTGAGATAGCTGCTGCCACTGAACGCGACCAAGCTCAGACGAAGCCAATGCCAATTCCTGTAGCAGATGGAGGTGTGGTAACTTTACCTGTATATTCTAGAAACCAAAGTTTTCACAACTGGATTATTTCGGCTAGCGCGGTGGTATTCGTATTTATGATATATTTCTTTTCTGGGTCCATTTATCTTCAAGTTAAGTATGATTTTTACGCGTTTCACAGAAAAAATGCTTGAGTAACAAGTACCCACAAAGGCGACGCAGTTAAATCTATCAGCAAATTTTCAATAAAAATTGATTTCATGTAACTCTACGAAATTAAAATCCTCGACTTTATGACCACTCTGTGAAGTAAAGGTATTGAATTATATCCAGGATATTGCTTCACAAAGTCACCATGTTGTCTGTTTTTTTGATGTGAAACTTCACAACAGGGTGTGCTGTTCATTAATATTGCTGGTAAGGTGTACTGCCAGAAATTCTTTCCCGAAAAAAACATGAATTGCAGTCACCTTACTGTGTAAAACATTTGTTAACAGGTAATGTGAACCTTGTAGGAGATAAATCATACAGAAGATTTTCAACTCTGGGGATAGTTGGTGAAGGTAGACTGACTTGTAGTAGAGTATACCGCATGAAGCAGCAGTTTACTGTACATTATATGTTTCATGTTAGATTTCGTAGCAATTTGGCGTTAATTGCAATCATTAGTCCTAATGTTGCCAAGGAAATTTAATTGCGTAATTTGTTATTTGATGAAAGCAAAAAAAGTGATGCTGACGTACGAACAAACATGATTCCAGACAATACTGTACATAAGACGCTAATTGCATCTCTAGGTTTTTTGATCTCGCAAACTAATTACTCAAGTTTAGCTGTGTGCACTTACAAACTTGCGCATCGCAATCAAGTTGGTGAGAAAGCTTGTCCTACTTCGGTTTGTCATAAATAGGTAAGTTTTCGTAATGTTTTGCACCTGCGAATCGTGTTTGGTTGCTTGTTGATGATCTGTTCAGACAAATGATTTGCAAATTATGCACTGCCCATTGTGACAAGGACAACTATAATAATGTTTTTAATACATTTAAAGAATGCATGGTACATATCAGCTAGTCCATACAGTAACCACAGTTAGACTGTGAGCTTGCTTAAACAAGTAAGCAGCATTCTAGCTTTATATCCTGATAACTGTTGTAACTTAGTTACACCATCCCATTTTTTGTTTTTTTATGAAGTTCAAAATATTTTGGATTTAATTTGCGAAATTGTTATCACCTTCTTTTGTGAGTGCCTAGTGAGAATGTCTGGAAATTTAACTCAAGCAGAAGTTAAATTATTTAGATATTTGAAGCGCATGGCATGCAAGTTAGTCACAGGCACGAGTACATGCAAACATGTACTTTTCCAAAAAGTCGGTAAATAGACTGTTTGGTACAAAAAGCTTGTCCTAGCTATGAAATTTCATTCCTATGTATCTTGGATGAAGTTGATCAAGGCAAAAGTAAGCCATACGAAAGTTCTGTACTCGGTGTCATAAATTTATTGGGAGATGTACATGGTCCTATCAAATTCTTCTAACTCTGCTTTATTTTGACAATTAGACAAAGGACAGTCACTACTGGTATTGCTCATAACATTTGAAAATGTGAAAACGTTGATTCTATTTGAATAACTCATGACACCTACCGAGGAGGCAAAATATATACTCTGTTAAGATCGTGTCTGATTCTTAACTGTGAAACGTGAAAAGATTTCTTTTGATAGACAGTCATGAGAACATGCACAATCAATAAAAATGTAAGGAGGTGGAATTATTGGCTTGATGGAGATTTTTTTATGAGGTTGTTGTCTTTTCTATGGTGGTATGCCCATATGCTGACTGTGAACTTATTGACCTTAATCAGAGACATTTTTGCTAATTTATGTTGGTTATAATCATTGCTTGCAGGTTAAAGTGACTGTCTGAATGGGTCTTTGCTGGTTTTGAATTTTGGCAGTACTCTTTAAACCAAGCTTGTCTCAATGATTAACAATGCATTCAGCTCTACATGGTGATAAACCTGTACTCCTACAAAATGCAAATAGTTAGCATCAGCCTTTCTTGTGAAATACTCTATTACAACACCACACACTTCAAAATTATTATGCGTAGTAATTTAGTGCACGTTTGTTGATGATTGCAAGTTTTTGAAAAGTTGAAAAGGTGCAGTAAATAATAAATATGTTTACTTAGGTTAAATGTTCACAAACATGCAAAAATCACTGTCACTTCAGTGATAGTGCATTTTTTTGTTATCCTTAGTTCCTCACCTTTGCCAGATTACAGTTTCATGCTGATGTAAATTTTTTAATATGCAGAAACTGTGGTGGATGCAGTTGAAAGCATCACTGACAACATATATGTAGATTTTATTGCAAACTTTGTCCTGTCATGATGGGATTTATATGCTTGTAGTCAAATTAAAAGACAATGTTATTTGAAAGCCGTAAATGTATTAGGCCTACAACATTGTTAAATCTATAGTGCTTTGCCTTTTCATACCATACACATTTAATAAAAAACTATATTTTATTAATAGTTTCTGATTCAGCATCACAAGGACATTGACATGAAATTCCAAGCTATTCAATTATGTACCATTATGGACAGTTTCCATTTTACATGGATACTGATTCAGTGTCCTAATGGATAGTCATTTTTTCTGATATCTGACAAAAGAACTTTTAAGCCGTATCAGTTCTACCTGTTGATCTAATTTCAAACTCATTTTCTGACATGGGCAATTTCAGTTATATTATTATAATGCAGTTCTCAATGTTCCCATGCAGCTTGAAATGAAATAGTCAACCAAAGCCCATTGTGCAGATATAGTATCTTTGTCTTACTCATGACCAAATGCATTATTCTCTGCCGGTACAAAAGACTGTCAGTGACACAATGTTTCATATCATTTTTCTTAATGCCTGAAAAAAGTGAATACAGTGGCAGAAGTTGATATATATTTGTTTTGAATCATTTTGATGATCAGTTGTGTTGTCAACTATTTCAATTAATGTGATCACCATCACAACACCAGATTGTAGCCAGTTTGCCAGCACATGAAATTGGTTGCTTTACTTTGAAACTAAGGAGTTCTGTAAGCGCTAGTGCATTTGTTCTGCATTATTTTTACACCAAAAATGGTGAAAGGCAAGCAGCTGGTGACAGCATCAATTAAATGCATTAAAATAAATTTCTGTTCATATATTTTCTTCATGAGTGCTGCACTTGTAGGTAATTGAAATGACATTCCATAAACCTCATTGTTTTTGTGACATCTTGGATTCCAGTTGACATCACTGTTTCTTTTTTTGTTGTCTTCATATTGCATGATCAGGGATGGCTTTTGACGATTGAAATTCCAGTGTCTTCCAGTGTTCTGCATTTTGTTTTCGCAGGAGCACAGTTAGCATATCACACTGAACAGTGTAGCTTAATCCTGATACCAAATGACTCAACATTGGTATATGCAGTTCTCCAGCAACCATCTCTTTTGAACAAAATTCATTTCCTTCATTGTTTGAAAGTTCATCAACATGATTTTTGAGGATTTTTACACGAAGATTAATGCCTGCAAAATGTGCTAAGTGTATTATTTATGAAAAGCAAATCAAGTTATTATTAGCAAAATTAGTCAGTAATCTTAGGCACTTGCAAAAGCATACTATGTTAAGAGATCCAGCTATACCAGAGGATCTAACACTTTTTCAGTCACACCCCCTTTGGTATTAGTTTTTGATACCCATGCCTCACCTAACCTCACATTAAGCACAAAAAAGAACAAGAATTGCCATTATACTGCTTTTCAACAATGTTCTGCTGCCATACTGATGCCCCCTTCCAAACCTTTCAAGCCCACCAGTTTGAGAATCCAGCCATACTGTAAACCTCTGTAGATAGTAATTTAGCCTGGCTATTCTATGCTTAAGTGCTGCTAGCAACTCAAATTTTCAGAGTTTGTTTTATTGCATCACAACAGATTTGTTAAACATTGCAATGTCCTATTTTTAACAATTTGTGGGTATATCTAGTTTACAGGTCTTTTAAAAACCATAGACATCCTTTACTCCGAACAGATGTGTGATTTCTATTGAAATGTTTTTGCTCATTATTTTTTAAAGAATGTTTTAAGAAGAAAGTTGCCCTTGATTGAGATACAAAAGTGGTACTTTTGCGTTGTGTAAGCTAAAAACAACGTTCTAGCTCGACCAGTTGTTGAGATATGGTGAAATTACCCATTTCCCTTGTTCATCAGATGTGCATGGTCACTAGGCAGTTCACTAGCCTGAAATTAATTCTTACTGCATTTACTCCATATTTGGGGATAAATATTCCTTATTAAAATTCAAAAATTATGTTTTTTTTTACAATACCGTACTATACAGTATTGTCAGCTTGCTTCCAGTTAGCCAGACACATACAAATAAATTTTAATTCAATTTCAATTGAATATGCTAGAGCAGTGCTTCTCAACCTTTTCAGCCTCACGGTCCACTATTACAGATAATTTATTTCCAAGCCCATGTTAAGATGTGCTGGCAAGAAAACAACACAAAAACACATTGCGATTTCCGTTTAATGTGTAACTTGAGCTTGCTTATTGGCTAAAAGATTGTAGAATTGGTGCCATAACAACAATGAAGTTGATAATGTACGTAAATCTAAACAGATAATACAAAAGTTAAATACAAGACGTCATATTGTGTTTGAAATAGGTTATAGTTTTGACTTTCATAATCCATAACATCTTATTAAAAAATAACTCTTGTTTGCACCAGCCAAATTAGAATAGTTCAGCAAAAGATGTATGGCCCACTTGAGAGAGCTTTGCAGCCCACAGATGAGAAGCACTGTGCTAGAGTGAGTCACGTACCGTTTGTAAAAACCTTTATAGATTTTGTTGAGATAAGGTGGACTCCACTATATGACACTGTTATCTTGATGAATTTCTCCGTCTGTGTCCAATTGTAGGATGATATCTTCTGTTTTCTGAACTTATACTGCAATGAATATTGGCACAAGGTTACTGTATGATGCAAGAAGTTCATAAAAATTACTTGCACTCTGTAGCAGCATGTACATAGTCAATATTTTTATGGTATTGTGGTTACTACCATTGTTTTTACTAATTATGGAAGCATTGGTTGCATGCTGAAGTTAGTGTTAGATTAAAAGTAGTATTTAAAATCAGTATGGATATAATGCGCCAGCACAGCTTGAACATCAAAACTCAACTTGAAATTATCTTTGATGGTAGTTTCTGGTGGTCTTGGCAAGATTCTTGATAATTTGGTGCATGTCAGGTTAGCATTGGAATATCTTGAATAGCATGGTCATGGGCATGGTCATAGCGATGGGGCCCTGAAAGTATGAGAAATTTCATGTGCTGGTGCTGAAGGTGTCAATATTATTTGAAAGTCTTGTTCTTCATGTTGCGCTTTGACTGTTCTAAGAATATTGTATATTGATCGAAAGTACCAACGATTTTTGAAGCATGGTTTTGCAATTTTCAATTTTATCAATTTTTTTCTGTTATTGTCAAGACTTTCTCTCAATTCAGACCATGCCATCAGGCTTCTAAGGTGGGAGTTAGCCGTAGTGAAAATATCTCTTTGGGCCCAGGTTAAAGTTGCCGAAAGGCTTGTCAAATTACTGTTGACAACTTGGCAGTCTGCATTGCACTGTTATTTTTCAAAAATTCTTGCATGAGTTCAGTGGAATTAATCTGTGTCTCATTTGCATAGCACTTTATACACAAACCCCAATAGTTTCGATTTAAAAAGTTGAAATGCAGAAGCAGAAATGGGATTTTTTCGAATGATTTTCAGAGTGTTTGATGTTTTTCAGTTGTGAGAGAGTATATACTTGAGCTTTGATTGCACAGGAGAGTTTTATTTATTTCACACTCATCTGGCAAACCACTTCATATGGTAAGAAAAATGCATTCATTTCACTGCATGCAGTTGTAAAAGAACTAGTTGGTCTCATTTTTGCTGGTGCCTCGTGATATAGCAAGATCAGGTGGTTTTATCTTTGAAGAAGTTCCTGGTTGTAATTAAATTGCAGCTTTCCATGGAATTTTACAACAAAGTTTTTGTCACCAACATTCAAGCTGTTAGTTTTATTTATTAACTTACATCATCTTTTCGTCCATGTGGAAGGGTAACAGCTCGGCGAAATGTTTTTTCTGATGAGGTGTCAATACTTGTCACTGCAATCAAGTATTAGCAGTTTTTAGTAAAAAAAATTCTTGAAATGTTTCTTTTTCTTATTTCAACATGCTGCCATCTTACTGCTTAGTAAAAAGTGTGAATTGAAGACAGACATAAAACCTGAAGTTAGCACAACACTTCGATAAACACACCTGCAGTGTTGTGCAATTCGTCTATGCTACTGTTTCTTGTCATCTTATGCCGCTTTCCATGACACATCACCAGTTTATCTAGGCTTAATTTGTTTCGTAATCCCCACACAGGACTGTCTTCATCTTCTGTTTGTGTTCCAGAGGTAGTTGCTTCGTTTTCTGTCTAACAATATTTTGAGGAAAGGATTAGTTGTAATCAGTCCATTAACAAATAAGTGCATACTTTTTGATGGATTTTTTGAAGCTAGGATTATTCTGGTTGACAATATTTGAAATTATAAAGAAGGTTTTCTATATTTACTATTACCAAACACTTGACCATGTTCGACCATGTTCAAAGCTGCATACTGTATCTTAAGAACATGTTTCAACATTGATAACAGCAATCTGAGTTCTTGTGTAGCCACAAATGTATTATTCAAATACTGTTGAGAAGTTGCCTTCACTTTTTTGTTTTTATAATTGGAGTCAATTGCTTTTGACCACCATACTTAATAGACTGCACCATTGTGACTCATTCTTACTAACCTGTGTTTCCATTTGTGTTCTTTTTGCTTCTGCTTGTATTGCACTATCACTTGTTGTGATGAAAATAGTTTGTGATGATACTTCTTTTGTTGTCACCATGGTTTGTGTGCAAGCAGCAGTTGCTTCAATGGCTTGTGTTTGCATTTCTTGTTGTTTCATTAGATGTGGAATTTCCCATGCTTGGAGCATAGTTGCCACGTCTTTTGTATCTCTACACACAATAGTTTTTTTGTCATTCCACTGTCTTTATTGGGGTGGTAGTTGTTACTTAAGCTGAACTTCAGTTTGTGTTTGGTGATCTTGGCAAAAATACTTTGGAAATTTTCGAACAGGAAAACAAATTTCACCACTTTCAGCACCCTTAGAAAAAATTTTGGAAAAATCCACTAGTGGCCCCCCACCTGGAAAAATCCTTCCGACACCCATGGTTACAAGTAAAGGTGATTTTTGTATGTGGGATTGCAACTTGCTGTTTACATAAACTTCTCAAGTTAGGATTCAAGTTGGGTGCGAGATGAAACGTTTTTCAATCAGGAAGCTATTCAATAATGGATATTGTTTAAAACATTTTGGTTTGCGACCGCAAAAACAGTTGTGGCCCATACTAATTGTCAATTTGTTAAAAACTCACCTGACATGATTTGTAAACCCATTGCATTTGTCAAAATGATAGTTTAGCCCAGCTATATCCAACTGAAATGCTTAGCTGGTCCAAAAGTTAATTGACTCTCTTACTGAGGGCCGCGTTCTCAAACTAAAACTTAGGACCTATCAGCAACGATAACGACCTTTTGGTACCTCTAATCACTCCATAATTGTGATATCATATAGGTGGGTTGGAATTGCCAGTGGAACCACAAAATAGAACTTAGCTTAGTGCAAATGGAACAATAGGGGTAGAATCGAGAAAAATAGAAATGAGTTTTGCACCTTGGTTTACACATGCAAATCTGCCTGCACGCAATCCAGACGTGATAGAGTGGCACCAAGGAACACTGCATCAAAAACGTCAATTTTAAGATTAATCAAAATAAGGACGGGTTGTCATTAATATTTTACATACACAGCAATTTCAACTTTCAAATGGGTTGCACGAAAACTTCGACAAGGCCACATGTGAGCGGGTCGTGGGTTGAAAATTACTTGTTTTAACCGAATCATTTGGGCGTTGATATTTCATTTTTGTCGTGATGCAAAAAAGTTTTGTTGAAATAACCTTGATTTAACATAAGCATAGCTGCATTACCAATATTAAATGAATGCAAAATTTACATAATAAGCAGATTGTTTTACAATTTACCTTATGCTTCTTCTTCTGACCATTTTTGGGTTGAAAAAAGAGAGTTTGTTTTGTTTCTGTTGTTGCTCATGCAAATCATCTAGGTCCACGTGAAACACAACTTCCTTGGTTTCTGTTTGGTTTATTACTGCTGTTTGTTTTGTAAAACTCGGGAAATCTTGCTTCTTTTTCACTGTCTGAAAGTCTGTTGTATCCAAATATTGAATGGAAGACATTGTGCTTTGTGTCTTTGTTTCCTCCAATTCAGCTGGTAAACTTTTTTGCCGCTGGAGTACTTTGTGAAGTTTTAAGGATTTTTTCTTGACAGATGTTGATTTGTTTGTGGTATGCGCAATTGCTTGTTCATTCCTGAAAATGAAAAGAATGACAAACCACATTTATCACTGGTATGAAACAGGACCCAAAATTTTGGTTTTCAGATAAAGATTGTAACACATGTTAATGTCGATTTGCAGCCACACTATTTTGCACACTTTAAAATTAGTTGTTTTGGAACCACCTTGGGTGAGATCACTTCCTTCGTTAGTTTTTAGAAAGATGCTCGACCAGTCACTTTACACCAGGAGTGCACAACCTGCGGCCTTCGATAAAAATTTCTGCGGCCTTGCACATGTAATTTAAAATGCAAGTTAGTGCGTCCGAGCATTTTTTATTTTAAATCACTCTTTGTCTACTGCAGGGGTGGGCAATTAGCGGCCCGCGGGCCATATGTGGCCTGCCACAGCGTTTTCAGTGGCTCACGGAAGCAATTAGGAAAAACTGAAAATTCCTCCCACTTAAAGTAAATATCAGTGCTAAAGCTTACTTGAACCGAGACTTGCTTCTATTTCCGTTAGAGGCTACGGCCCTCCGCTGAACATGGCCTTCTCAAAGTGGCCCCCGAGCTAAAGTAATTGCCCATCCCTGGTCTACTGTATGTGGATACTCAGCAGATAGACGGCCAAACGTGTGGAAGCAGGCTAGGCTAAGTGGGCGGAAGAAGAACTGAAGCAATGCAAAACAGTAAAATTGTCTTAAACTCACTGGCGGCCGTAAGTCATAAAAATAAAAGTAATGCGGCCTCCAATAGCAGAAAGGTTGTGCACATCTACTCTGTACATATTTGCCGAGGTTCTTACTTATTATCATTGTTCCCGCTACTGTCATAGTTGAAAGTGTACCTCAGTAAATTCAATAGCAGTTGCAAAAATTACCAACAAATACTACTGCACTTAAAGGAGTTGATTGTGTGCTTGGCAATCGCTTGCATATCGATATTTATGTTGTTAAGAATGTTATTTACTTAAGCCTGTAATTTCATCAGTTCGTTTCATGAAATGTTGAAGGTTTGTTACCTGAAAGTTAATCACCATATTTTAAAGGTAGGTTGAGGTGTTTACACTTTGTATAGTCTGTATGACTATCCTGTCGGTAACAATACTGTTTTGCTAAAGACACAGATTTAAACCAGATTTCTGTTGAACATTTTTGAGATGTCGATGTTTTTAATTAGTTTCTAAATTTTAATTCATATTCGTCCTACCTACGAATATATTTTATTCTTACCCATGTACTTTTTGATCAACGGTTGGTTGCAATGGACCATCCTCTCGCAGTCTCATCAGACGCAAAGAAATTGTGCTAGAGCTGGATGAAACATTGATCGTTGTTTCTCTGTCGTGGTCCAATCGCGGAATATACTGCTTTGAAGAACTCTCGTTCATATCACTGGATGCTGCACCTCTTACCATTGGTTTTTGTGGGCTGATTGCTTTCCATGTGGCTGCTTTGGTGTGAATTGTGCTCGAGACAGGTTTTTGCTTGCCATTGGTTTGGCGTGAATCTTCAAAATGGTTAGACTTCAAACTTATGTGATTAGATTCAAGTCTTTTATCCAACCTCTGTTTGAAACTGTTCGTTTTTGGTTCTTGTATTGATTCTGTGTTCATTTCACTGCATGTCAAAGGGTATTGTCTGCTTCTTTTGTGGTTACCTTTCCGGGATGACTTGCGGTGCTTCTCACTTTTGCTGGTAGTGACCGGGTGCATTGTGTCCAATGCATTTAGTTCTTTGGCGTCATTTGACAATGCGCCAAATAAAATGATGGCATTTTTGTCATTCAATCTATTTGTTCTTGCAGATGAGGTGGAACTTAAGTTTTCCACTGGGCTATAATGCATTGCAAATGCTGTTTTTTCTGCAATCTTTTGTTTCCTGGGCAAGGTAGATGCCCGTTCTTCACAGACATCTCCCTGAAAAGAAATCAAATTTGCAGTGTTTTCATTCGGTTTTCGTTTTCACTACTGCACGCATCGTTGAGCTTATTCCATTATTTCAAGCGCACAAGTCAGGAACGAATACTGGGTGGTAAAAATGCGATTGAATGCAGCCAGGATATTTTTTTGGAATTTGAATATAACGGCAGCATTTAATTTTTATAGTGCAGTTTTCGATCTTCTGTATTTACGTATAGATTTTGGTAGGCTTTCCAAAGGTAATTTAGCTGTGATAAACGATAACATAGTAATGTCGCTAATGAATTTTAAAGCTGACAGTCGAGTTAAACTGCAAAAGCTGTTCCGCCCAAGCGTTTTGATATCCGTTTAGTTTTATGGCACGAAATTCAGCCTATTTTTTTCTTAGTTCTTCAGTAGTTTCTCATTTTGCTGTGAAAACAAAAAAAGATTGATTAACATGTAATTCGCCACCTTTGCACCTAAATCTACGCAGAAATAATTCATAACATTGCTTACTGTTTTTATTGTGTTCTGACTCTTTTGACACTGCCGTAATTAGAGAAACTGTTAACTCCGTTGTTTGTAGCAGTTTATGCAACTTAATTATAAACTTATCTCAATTGCTTCCTGCTACAACTTAATTGTGATCCAATCTACAGTGTCCCACCCTTCCAGCGAAGTACGTTGTCAGCCTTACGATGTAAATGCCCCGCTGCTGCAATGTCTTTGCAACACGTCAAAACTTTTTGAGAAGTTTTTCATTTTTAGAGCAGCGGAAAGCACTCCGACATAAACTGAACTTACAATTTTCACCCCCTTCTTTTGATGTTGCTTCTTTCTGCTAGTCCCCTCCTTTCCTCGTGATTCATACTTCGCATCACAAAAAATGTCAGCATTTCTTGATCGGTTTGTTCCTTGCTTTTCTGTCTCTTTTCTGTTTTGATCATCATATTTTCTTCTCTCCTCCTTCAGTGATGTGGTTGTCTGTGTACCAGTAGTAATAGAGTTTAACAACGAGCTCTGCAAATGTTAGGTCTATGCATCTCCGGATTCAGTTGCATCTTGAACGAATGGCTTTTAAAAATTTAGTTGTGAGTTAAAGTCGGTATAAAGTTGAACAGGAGTGTTTGTAGCTTGTAGATGGCAGAAAACCAAGCTCTCAAAAAATATTTCAAGTAGTAAATTTTATTTAACTCAGCTGAAATTTCTTAACTTACGCGCCATGCATCATGCACGTTGGAAGAAAGGATTTTTCTTACGTTGCAGCAAGAAAACAAAATTCCAAAAAAATAAAATGAATACAAAACTATTGTGCACAACTTAACTGATGCATCATGTCGGTCTCATAGATGTAATGCGCAGCACCATGAGATAAAAGCCTTTGCAAGTTGTTTTAATTTGACTATGTACTTGCAACATTATTGCCGCTAATCTCAGCAACTGTTGTGCCGTTTTGTCGACCCTCTACGAATCCAGTTTCTTATTGGAACAGCGAAGTAATTTTTAAAATCGCCAAACCGTACTCATGTCGGTAAATTACATTACCGGTTGGAAGTCATGCGAATGTTGCCCGTGACGCAGTTTTTCATGGTGCGACTTCGCCATAGATTTCATAGCATTTGCTCCACGATCTTCGCTTCTGTTTCCACGTCGACCTGGACCGCGTTTCTGTGATTCAGTAGTTCGTGGGTCTTCCTGTGATGCCATTGCTTTTCTTCCATTGGCTTGCTTGGTAGACCTTCGAGCATGCTTTAAGTCGTTTTCTATGCGTTTTTTTTCACTTAGCAATAATGTTCTCATACCGTCTTGGCTGCAGCTTCTTAGCAAGGTTTCAATTTCTACCAACGTTTCTATTTGTTTCTGTTGGGACATCTTGTTATAAACGTGTTCCTGAAGTTCGTCTTTTCATTTTGAGTCCTCTGGATTCGTTTTCCAGCATCACAATTCCACAGGTTTATAGAAACAGAGTCGTATCTGAATTTATACTAACACTTAACTGAAACCTTTTTATTGTCATGGCGTCTAGTGGATTATGAGAAATAAGAAAACGGGTTTACACGAGACATCGTTCGACATAAATAAATAGCTGCCACGCGCAACTGCCCAGGATTCTGTCTTAATGATTTACTTACTGCGGTTAATATACCCATAATAACTTAAAGGATATCGTACATTGAAAATAAATGAGCACTCCGTTGTGTGCGAGCTTCTCTTATTTTCCCAAGGTAAGTAGCGTGCAAGTGTGAAGCCCGCTTCAACCAATTCGAAAAGGATTTTGTTAAAGGAATATATACAGTGTACAATCTGTGCTACTTTTCAAGCTTGCATTTGGCGTTACAGATACGCCCATGCATCGATATCAGCCCCTCATGGTAGTTCTGGTTTGAGCAAAAAGCTAATCGCACTGCCGTCTAAACTCGTTCGAAAAACTTCCGCTGCTCACTGCAAAACTGTCATTTCAATATGTGCCTATCCCCTGTAGACAGTGTTTCCATCTTCCTGTATTGAAAAGTGCATATGTTCATGCCACTCTTAGTTTGAAATCTCGAATAGTTGTATTGTTAACATAGCGAATAACGCAATGGTAAAAAATCGATTTACCCTCCTTTGTCAAAAAACACTAGCAGTTGTTTAGCATATTATCACTGCCAGGCACGCCGGAGAGCGAGGGCATTTTCTTCCGGAATTTTCAGCCTCATAGTGTAAAAATCTGATGTATTTTCAAACGAATTTTGGAAAGAAACTAGCATATTTGTTACGAATTTTGTGTTTTTGATAGCTCTTCATTGCCTTCTCATGCTCGTTATTGACACTGTGCTTGCATATAAAGTCTTGGTGTATTGGCTGTTGATTTACGTAGATGCTGCAACTTTCTGGTAATTTGGATCTTGGCATACCTTTGGCGAAGTCCAAAACGCTTCGAATACGAGGCTTATCACCGCACATCGCTTATCACCGCACATCATTTGCAGCTCATTGCTTGTACTGTACCTGTTTTAGCAGCATATTATTTCTGAAACAAAACAAATGATCTCTGATCTCTTATTGCAGATTTGTTGTGGTGTTGTGCTAGTGCAAAATTATATTGCAAAGCTAGAAACGTATTTTCGCTTAGTCTAGTTCCAATTGGTTTATCTGTCTATCCTTCCTGACCACCACTGAGCAATTTTTTGGAAGGGCGTTATGACAAACCCGGGTTTTTCTAGTTGGCCAGGTTAATAGTAAGTTATGCATCAAGCCTAGTCTTCATTCCTACTTTTGCTATATTTCATTATCATACAGTAGCTTCTTTGTCCGTCCGCATGTGCGTACACACACGCTATTGAGGACCGAACTCTTTCAAAGTGGGATTAACACAAATGTATTGTGAGCATGACCTGAATATTTTGTTTGGTCGAACTGGCAATGGACCTCGACCAAGTGTGTTTGAAAGAAAGGACCTATCAACCGAGCTTAACTCCCAGGCTTAGAAAATTCCCGGGTTTGGAAGGGTTATGCAGGAATTTTAAGCGTAACGGATTAGGGGCGAACCTAGTAGTGTGAAAAATACCAAAATAGATGAACCAGGACATTATAGGTCAATTTCCAAGGTGAAAGGAATGTACTATATCCAGGGAAGGGTGGCTTAGTTTTTCAGGTGAGAAGAAATCAGGCCAATCAATATAGTGTCTGTAGAAGAACACAACCCTTAATATCTGGGCTTATTATCTGTCTTATTAAAAATAGTCGGTGTTGGACGGTGAGATGGGATGACCCATTTGGGGTCATGTCTGGTTCACGAGAAAATCAAGGGCCTTTTGCTTTGCGTTTTTGGCGAAGTTTTGAAATTGGCAATTAAAGGACTCTGTTTCACGTTTAAAGAGATTGAAACAAAGAGCTGCCTTTAGCACTCCAAGACAATGATATTTTTTCTAGGCTAAGAGTTTATAACTACCCCTTGGAAAATGCCCCATGCTCGTGGTCGAGTATTTAAAATTCGGCAGCCATCCGAAACATGTGAGTGTTTGCCTTACCCACTAGCTGGAACTCGAAGGTTTATGATAAAAATGTTATCTCTATGGTACCACAGCTAGTACGACTTAAAGAACATTTCTGTGAAGATACCCATAGGCGGATCGAGGGGCATATAGTCCCACCAGAATTTGTTTTAGCCGCACAGTGGCAACCCAAATGAAATATCTCCCTCCACCTTGAAGGTACAGCATGCAGCTTATCACTTTTTCATCTCGTAAATTTCTTCAAATCATTCCAAAAATCACGGGAGGCAGATTCCTCGAAAGCTCACAGTAAACCTGGAGCAGTGATTCTCAAACTTCCATGTGCCGTGGCTACCTTCTAAGTTTAACCGGCGAATACTTAATACATCGTGACACTTAGGTTATGCAATATCACGGCAAAGCTACCTAGTGAAGGACTCTGCTCGTTGCCCCCAAAGGGGGCCCGTTTGAGAAACCCTGACTTAGAGCTTAGAGCCTTCAATTCTCCAAATCATCGGTTAAATATTCATTATAAAACAGTGTGGTTTACCAAATGCAGTATTATTTAAAATTGAATACTATTGCGTATTCTGTCTGTTTTATAGCTTAAACAGTGTTAAGCCGCATAGCAAAGTTTATCAGAAAATGTTGACCACTGGTTTCTTGCTTGCCGATGCTGTCGATCCTCTATTCTTTTATCTTATGAAGATAGTCTTTAAGACCCAAAATGTAGTTCTTCCCTGCCCAAATACTATTAGCTCTTATCAGAAATAATCAGCACGGTGAAAATCATTCGTCGCTTTCACCACGTAGAGTGACACATACTTAAAGTTGGTCTATGGAACATCATGTGTGTTCATTGGTGCCACCCTTTTCATGAGCCTCTAATCGCTTTTACACTAGAATAGATGGTGTTTTTGCGAAAGTGTGAAAAATAGTGTTGCGTACTGTCAGATCTGGAGGAAGGTACCCCCAGCAGGCGGCCCTTGGTAAAAAGGAAGCCCCCAAATATGACTGGGACCTTTGTTCACTGGAAAACAGAAATTACCGAGAAAAGAGTCCGAAAACGCAAACACACAACAACCTACTGCAGGTTTTTTAAGGAAGATGTTAGGTACCCGGTATGGACCTGTAGTGACCCGAAATCTCTAATTCTAGGGACCTGATTTTCTTTGATTCTGGGGACCCGATGATAATTTTCTTTGATTCTAGGGACCCGATTTTCAATTCCCCAAAACACCTTAAAAACCCTGACCTACTGAAAACCAAAAGAATACTGAATACCGAAATATAAGCTAAACGGGACCGGTTTTTACATTTAGCTTGGCAAGGGGTAAGGTTCGCACACTTGTACCCCCGTCAATTACACCACTATTGTAGACCTGTGTCGTATCCTCTCACTGTACAAGAATAAAATAGCCGGTTTCTAAAGTATACAATCAGGTGAAATCGTATTTGTACCCGCGCCTGTAATATCCGGCATATCTTGGACCACAGTTGTCCAATGAAAACTAACACTTTACACCAATGAGAAATCCGGTTAATTAACCCATAACACTGTACGCCAGTGGTCGGTAAACTGTAGGCCGTTCAGCACTGACCGCGCAACACCACTCTTGTGGGTCGTGTGGTATATAAGAGCTAAAGTGCTGGGCCGGTTGCGTGGGATAAAACGTAAGCTATTGCAACAACTATAGAACATTGATTGTTTGACGTTAACAAGGTATTGTTGTTTACATTATCAAGTTTGTGACATTCACACAGGATTGTTATGTTACAGGTAACTGAATCCAACATAAGTTTGAAATGGGGCCTTGTAAAATAAGCACGGGCCTTTAATTGCAACTAAAGGGTGCTTGGCGCCATCATAACGAAAATTTGCCGATCACTGCTGTACGCGATATTGTTAAACAGAGCTTCAGCAAGCTGAAGTTAAATCAAAACGTTTCACAGGCCAACTATGTCTGATGAAATGAAAGACTACCAAATCTGGCAGTGATATCTATTAAAAGTGAAACTGCAAAAACATATGACTAGTTGACAAAAACATTTGCATCTTTAAAAACTTGGAAAATGTCATCCTAGCTTGAAATTTAGCAAATTCTAAAGTCTGTCTGCTTTATATGTTGTATTGATGCTGTAGAAATATGATTTTAAAAACATTTGTTAAAATAGATCGATGTTTTTGTTTATGTAAATATTATGTGTTCAATGCTATGTAGTGTATGTTGGGTGCCCCTAACCACCTCGCACCAGCCTGCGTACGTTGAACTCCAGAAATTACCTAATTCTTTCGGTGCGTGAGACGCATATCTTGTGCTTTGCAAACCACGCCTGGCCACTTCACGCTTTCCGCTCCGCTGATGAGTTGTTCTCGCTGCTGGGTCGTGGTTGCGCGCTTCTCCTTTCGGTCCTACGTGCTTGCTTATGCGACCGTACGATTCTCTATTAAAATGCTGTGCAAGTGGCTGGCCTCCGAGTGTTACAAGGTGTTTTTGCGACTATTTAAAGAGCATTTACGCGGCTGGAAGTCCGCCGTTTGTTCTGTGCTGTAATGTGCTGCTTCTACTGCGAACGTTTTGTATTGAATCGCAGTTCTCGATATCTTGGTAGAAGCACATCTTACGTCATTTTTTGTCAACGAATTTTAGGGGTTGGACTCTGAGTCACAGCAATGCCTTTAGAATTTTCTTTCCATCCAATGCCTTTTCGTTGCTCTTAACATTTTGTCAAGGCAGTGGAGCGAATAAAGCTTTGGGATTAATCAGTCGCCTTGGGTTTGTGCCGCATAGCATGTGGATTTTGTAATATGACGTTAGGCTCATTGCCCTCCGCAAATTTGGATTCCTTATTCTCGCCATACGCGATGAACTGCAGCAGCAGCAAACCTATGTGCAACTTGTTCTTTCTACCTTCCAACTCCTCTCTCCTCTTGTCTTCCATGAAACTTCTCACGCAATCAACTGACATTGATGAACCTATGGGTTACTCAAAATTTGTTAATTGTTAAGCCGGGCTACTGAAATTTAATGACCAGTGCTCTCAACGCTGAACTTCAGCCGCCTGGTGATCTAGTCAAGCTCGTCTGCCCGCCTGATAGTGAAGTACGCACCCAGAAAGACTTGAGGAAAAACGCGTTTGTGGTGGCTGGATGGATGTGAATGAGACGAACGTCATTAAATTGGTTGTTTGGTGGAAAGGCTCTGTCAGATGCGATGAGGTGTGTCGAGATGTGTTTCATTCACCTTCTTTAAGTATCGAGATGCAACGTATCGCGTGTTTTTTACCAGTTGCCGTGAAATTTCAAAAAGAACCATAGTTTTGCCAAGGACCTTCGTTGTTAAAACTCGGTCATCTCCGTCTATTGAACCCAATTCTAGGCAATACTCTTGCCAAATCACTATGTTTACTCAATTGCTAAGCGTAGTAACGTTAGAGACATATCTAAGAAAATCTTAATTATCGCCCGACTTTTTATAAAGTAATTCCGCGTAAATCCTGTTTTTCGACAAAATAACTTTAACTTTAGGCTGCTTACCATAACTATCTGAGTGGACGCACCAGTTCTCGGAATGTTTGCAAACGTAAGTTGCGAGTGAACACGCGACTTACTGCAATGCCATGGGCCTTAGACTCAGTTTTATTAATTTCAATAAAATATCTTTGATATTGAAATGACGTTACATGAAAACAAATGTTGAGTCTTTGGTTACAATTTCGTGTTCTTATACTTTTTAATGTATCTAATTAATGTGTTGAAAGGTAATTCTTCAATGTAATTGTATGGTACAAGCGAACAGTCGTATACGCGTGCTTCACCAGCTTCTACTATTCTGTAGCAACAATTGTCCGCTTATAATGCTCCGAGTTTTTCATTAGGACAATTATTGTGTGTGAGGAAGCGTGAGATGCAATTCCAGTTGACCCAAGTGGTTTATATTAATATTTGTTCTAAGCGAGGCAGATGGTGTCTTTTTAGGCCGATCGTTACTTGTGACTTTCTGTCCGTTCCGTTTGCTCGTTAAAAGTCAATACACTGAATAATATCGTGCATATTTAGTAATTAATTTAAACATTGTTGATCTGTAACCGTTTTTTTTT
>JGI24158J21664_10000654_pt1 | contig 33708 bp, 25 predicted proteins | sample Ectturendosymbi3_FD_21664 | JGI IMG/M metagenome (IMG submission 21664)
GATACGTACAAGCTGAATCATTGCAAGGAGATGGGAGCAAAACTAGGCAGGAGATTCCTCAAACAGCCGGCAGAAAAGCTCAAGGCGGTTTTTGTTACATAGGGGCTAGTTTCAGATTCAAGGACTGCCAGAGTGGAGAAATATTTTCTACCTACCTATCGGTTCCCTATAACTGAAATACTTGCCTCCCATGGCTGAAGAGCTCAGTTTGCTCTTGAAAAACACTATTTTATTCATTTCTGGAGCACCGCCAGGCATCACCAATCTGAGCTAGAGTAGACATGGAATTAATTATATTGAATGTCATTTAACATAATATTTTCCACAAAACCGTATAACTCCCGAGTTGCATCCCCATCACCGGGTGCTGTTTAGCGTCGTGGCCAGGTTTTAAGGTAAGAATGCTGTTATGCACCAGTTTACATGGTCAAACAAAGATCTTCTAATTTGTTACTTATGTTTTATTACCTATACATGATAACTCTTGTGCAATATCCATCAAAAGACACGACTTTATCATAAGAAAAGAATGGAAAAGCACTAAAACTTGTAGTTGTAATAAGAGGCAAATAAAGGAGGGAAGTCTAGTGGACTTTCTCCCACAACAGCTATATAGCCACCTGAGGCGACGCCCGTTTTGTGCAATTGCGCCCCTTTACAAAAATGTATCACCTTTGCTTGCTGGTCACGTTCTTTTTCAGTAAAATATTACCAAAATAGGTATTCGCTGATTTGTTTTTGACTATGCCCTTAATGCAATGTCTGGTTCCACAAAAAGTTGTAATGCCGTATCATGCTACACAAAAATAGCTTTTTTTCAAAACGGAAATGAACATAGTATTCAAAAGCAGGATCTGTGTAACTTAACATTGTTTTCTTCACAAAACTTAACAAACACATAACAGTCTTAGCTATACATTCACCTGTGTTTAAAATAGGTTTACTTTAAGATAGTATTAACGTACATTAAGTGAGCAACATCAACTTTGAACAAATGGTGCTTAAAACATGACAACCTTTTTTGTGAAATTAAGCATTTCATTTTCTAGCAACTGGATTTATCACTTTCGTGATGAACAATCAGGTTTGTTTACCATTTTTTTCACTTTTCCAATATTTGATAAACGCACGTTGCTTTGTTCACGTTCTGGTGGGTACCAGTCACCAAGCTTTGCGGTATTTTCCTGATAATGAAATACTTTAACCAGAATGCAACAACTTCACTTACTCCAGGAGCGTTTTCAGTTTTAGTACTGGACAGCAACGCGGAAATATCTGCAGAAATTTCAGAAAGATTTGACTTTGTAGCTAAAGTTTGCTGCGTTGATGTTGCAAAGATACTTTGCACGAAGTCTCTAGAAACATTGGTGCTGAGTTCAGACGTCTCCTGATGATTGCTTGTAGTTTTTGACAAGGGTTGAGCAGAAGTTGGAGGCTCGGTAGTCGTTGTAACTGCAGCATAAGCAAGAGAGCTTTTTGCAAAATTACTCGTGGGGGAGGGCCAAGTTGGAAAAATTCCAGTTAAATAAAACTTGATTTGTAAAAAAATGTATGAAAGCGTCGAAACAAGTTGGGAAATTTAGAGTAATTTCGAAATTCGAATAGCATCCAGTCATCAAGTCAATGTTATACCGACGTACATTAACAAAAAGGTGGGTCTTTAAACTTTGATGTAAAAAACAGAACATAAACAGAAAATAAGCATTTATTTTCGTGTCGAAGTAGTCAACTTGAAATATGAAGTAAAAAGTTTTGTTTAAACAATTTCAACAAACGTGAACACCATTAATAAGCTATACGCTGATGAATCTAACAGATCTGTCAACAAAGTTACATAAGTATCTATTTGACAATAAAATGTTGAAATGCATGCATTTTATGCCTATAGCGTTCAACCAAGTGTTAAACTGCGAACCAAGTTTTTTACGTGTGAATTCAACATATTCTCAAATACACGGAAGCAGCATTACATAAAAGTGGCTAATAGAATTGGCTGTAGTGCAGAAGACCGAGAAACAAACATACATAACTCCTGTTAATGTTATTCGACGGAAATGCGAAGTTAAAATATTCGCTGGCAATGTTAAATGTGTCAAAGATGATAATTGTGCAAAACCTGATAAACTTCACCTCCTATCGAAAAGAAGCACTGAGGCACTCCTTTCCATGTGTTGTCCCAACAACAGTCACCGAACTCCAAGCATTCTTCTTCGCTCCCTGCTTCGTCGGAGTTTGATGGACAGCCGATACGAGAGAATTTGTCAATTCTGCTGCAAACTGGAAAGTAACGATTACCTGATAGAATTGCAATCTCACGCATGATGTTGACTGGACGTTAACATTTCGGCTGCACGAATCCAGAACAAATTTGGTGTGTCATAAATAACTTCACAGTTGTCATTAATTAAATGAAACAGACTGTTTGTAGGTATTCATTACATATCTTCAGAATTTTATTCGCGAAACAAAAATGCTACTGTGCAAGAACGATTTGCTGACAGAAAACAAATTTTTATATCCGTGTGTGCAAACACGTTGTAGTCCACGTTTCCAATCCTGATCTCTTTAATTCAGTGCAAACATATGTCTTCCACTGCTTGCTGGATTTATTCTTTACGGTAACTTACATACAGTAGTTGCACACGTTTCAAAGATACAACCTCAAACGAGGAAGACTTCAAGTTGAAGCCCAATTTTTCGTGCAACCTTTTTCTTGGATGCTTTGTCTGCTCGGCTCTCAAATGCTTTTCCCAAACTTGCAGAACCTTAGCAACTCTCTGCATCATTCAAACTACTTTATTGACAAAAGGACATACAGTCCTGTTTGTCGTTCAGCAAAAACCACTTTCTTTTTTCTTAAACAATTGTTCACAGTATTTCAAATGTAGCTCTTTCTTCAAATAAAGCCCGATTACGCGTGGTGCTGGTGCATACAACCGAAGCAGTAGGATGTATCCATTGTCATCCTATGTGCTTCGAGTAAGTGCTAAGTGAACAATAGCCTTCGTGCAATACACAGTCATTGCAGGCTTTCTACAGCAAGAGCGAACCCCATGTCAAAGCTAGCTTGGCAGTAAATTATCAGTGGTGTCATCGAGATCGTAATCTCTGAGCCTGAGACTTGGTTTAAACTACAAAACTGAGGCTTTTTAAATAAGTCCTTGACCTAAGTGTTCGAGACCGCAAATCCAGACCTGACAAATTTTTGCTTTCGCCATAACTTTTCGTATATTTTGCAAAAAACTTTGTCGAATTTCATATGTTTTTCTTAAACATTCTTATTTTTGCTTCAAGGATCAGACCATCAGCCCACTCTCCTAAGACATTTGGATTGGGCGTCCAAATCTTGAGACCGAAACCTGTACACTTCAAGACCAAAACGAGGTATGAGACCTCCGAGTCCGAAACTTGCAAAAGTGCCTCTCGAGACGCATTTGGGAACCGAGACCAAGTCTCCATCACCGACAGGCCCGTAACCAGGTTGGGGCACCAGGGGGTCCAAGAGTTTTCTGAGAGTGGCCCAAGTTTAATAACTATATGTCCAATACTTTCTAACTACGTCCAATGTATTTTCCCAATGGGGAGAAAAATTTTCTACGGGGAGCTTGGCACCCCCTGGTTACAGGTCTGATTATCGATGGTTACCTTGAGTTACTGACGTAAAAAAGAAAGTTTTTCAAGGATATTGTCATTATCGAACAGCAGCAGGGCCGTAACCAGCTGATATTTTCGGGGGGGGCAAAATGATGTAACCTATTGCTGTACCTGACAAATACATGTTTTTTAAAATTTCGGGGGGGGAAATTGCCCGATTGCCCCCTTCTGGTTGCGGACCTGAACAGCAGTGTAACAAAACACTTGTTTTGAATAACTAGCGCAAAAAATTAATTTTAGCAGACCAAGGTGGTATATATATAGATCGATTCACGAAATTAGTGACCAACAAGACAATGTCATGTTTTACTTCAATCATACCGAAAAAAAGGTATTCGGAACGTGATAACGATCAGCTAATTTTACAAAAGCTGTTCACTTCTTTTTAATAACAAAAAGTTTCTTTTCCCAGGCAAAACAAGGGAGCACAAATTTCCACGTCCCGTACAAGATGCATGGCCAAGTTAGGACAGCAACTGGTAACACACTATTTGTTGCAACCAGAACTGGAATTTATTGCGCGACCTCGGTTTCGCTCGTGTAACTGCTCATAAGACACAGTTTAATGATGAAAGATAATCCATGGCTGCTATCATGGGCGCAATTAGGTGGGGGACACGAAGGACGCGTGCCCCCACTTTTTTCAGAGAGTGGGGACATAATATGCCATATCCACCACATTTTAATCTTTGTTTCGTAATATATTGGTATCACACCAAGCTGTCCCCCTCCCATATTACAACAGAATTGCGCTCATGGCTGCTATTATCAGTGACACGTCAGTGCATGAACCGCAGTATACAGTACACGCAAAACCTGTATGGCGCTCATACTTCAAATCCTATTGCGAACAAACTTTCTCAGAAACAAATAATGATTTTGATGGGATCTAACGCAAAACAACCTTCTGCCACAGACTACGAATATTTGACGAGGTGTCAGGGGTAGTGGTAAGGAAATTGCCAAAATGTTGTTCGATTATGTACCATACCCGCAAAAAATCCACTGGCCTCGACACTACGCCGGTTTATATCACATTCGCTTCCAAGGCATAATACCGTGATTCAGACAGCACTCCCGATCTCCATCCACCTGTCCGTCAACGACAGAGCATGCAAAGACAACTGAAGCAAAACTGCATGATGGTGATTGACCACTGGTCTGACAATATTTCAGACCTCTAGCCAAGCGTCTGCAGTTGCACAAAAACGCAAACTTACTTTCCACAGGCGTCAGAGGTTTGAAGAGAATGAAGAGCACCAGGAGTTTTTCAGCAACCGATGCCATTACGACCTTACCACAGGCACTGCACGGTTCAAATGGACACCATCAACCGTGCAGGAAAGCGACACTCGAGCGAATGAAGCTCTGACGCTTTCCAGGCGGTCTCTATTTTCATCATCTTCTTCAACTGCCATGTGATTGACATTTTTCGTCGCTGAAGCTTTTTGACAGAAAAATCGATGATCACCGCTGCCAAGCACGTCAAACACTACGTTTGTTATTTCGAAACGCCAGAAACATCTCTGCTGCTTCGATCACGGCATTGGCGACAAACTGATTTGTGCCAGTTCAGGGTTGATCCACAAACCTGGTAGGAGTGCGAACAATACAAGTGGAATAATGTTCATTTTAGTGACGTTAGAGATCATCAAAACCTCAAAAGAAATGTAAATTTGGAAAAACGGTTGTCATGTAAGATCAATGGCAGGTGGTATACGGGTAAAAAGATGTCGAGCTGGGGTGAACATAATTTTTTATCTTTCAAAATTAAAGTCAACGACAAAAAGAGGTCATCGTTTTTTGCCGATGCCAAATCGAAAATTCTTGTATTGTTTTCCACGTTTTATAATACACCCCTGACTATTTTTGTGCTGCCACCTTCAGTCAAATTTTGGTGAAGAGAAGTGATCGATCGAGTTAAGACCCGAAAATAGGAACTGTCAGTAAGGCCGGCGAATGGAATGGCTATCCTACGCAAAAGCTAATATCACTCAACTTCTAGCATACCATCCCAATTTTTTTGCACGAACCTTGAGTGGCAGAGGCTGTAGGTGAGTGCCCTTTAAGCATCTCTTATTGCAAATCCAAGTACGTTAACTGCTTTCCCAGTTGGAAGGCTTCTTCCCGGAAATTCTGCATCGTTAACTCTGGCCGTTTTTTTTACCGAGCAACAATCGCACGAAATGATTTTGTTATCATCGCTTGTATAACAAATCACGCGAAGAAATGTCATTGTCAATCACGGATTTGCAAACAACGACGCTTAAATCGCGAACGATTTTAAAAAAAGACAATTCGCGGAACAGTAACTGTGGAACAGCTTTAACGTTAAACGCGATATCGGGAGGTGCAAAGTGATGATGATCCAGGCAGCACCAAGCTGCTGCGATGCGCAATTGCAACTGGAAATACGTTTTTGGACAAAAAAACAGCCGTTTACAACAGCATGAGATGTGTAGTAGCCCATCGCGGATATAGTCTGAGGGAACAGCAAGCTTTTAAAGTGGTGATGCTTTAAAAACGCGAACTTTTAATACGTAAACGGTAAGGAAGGAATCACATGCTGTCTCCTAGGTACAGACGATGCAGCAATCACGGCGTTGCATGCGCATAGTTTGCGCGCGGGGTTTTCTCGCTCATGCCGTAAGAAATTGTGCAAACAGGAGTTCAACCCATGGTGGTCTTGGTGTGGCTGCGTTTCAAATCAAGGTGCACAGTATCACAGGAGTGCGAACTGAGAATTACCGACAAACGGAGACAGTTCGTCGTGTCGACGTCAATATTGCACGATAGTTCAGCGCATTGTTGGAGAAGATGATTTTATGACATTTCAACACGTCTTTCGTCGAACTGCAACCGTCAACAAGTGTATTTTTGAAACGCGTAGCTTCTTGGTTTTGAAATGGATAACATCAGTCATGCTCCGAATGAAAATCATGTGTAGAAAATAAAAGCGCAAAAAGATTGTAACGATTTTCATAGAATCGCGTAGGTTTGTGCTTTGACTCAAGAGAAAATTTAAAAAAGTTGCACATAAAAGCGAGTGTGGCTTCACTAACAATCATCCATAAATTTCAGGGCACGTTCAGGTTTGATCAAATTGTACAAAACATTATGCTAATGAGAACTGGGTGATAGTAACCGGAAGATAAATTATGTCAGAATCGAAGCTAATGTACCACCTCTAAAAGCGATTGGAACTTGACAGCAATTCATAATTTCCTTCACTTCACTGACAACTTAATTGCGAATATTCTTATTACGAACCAAAACAGCAGCTTCTCAAACATTAACACGACGTTTGATTCTTCACAAGAACTCAGCATCGCGCTTCGTATGAACCACGTGATCAACGCCGCGCTCAAGACTGTGGCGGGAGTAGACTCTCCAAGTACATCGGGTCGTAAAATGACACAATCTAAAAACTTGATAGGCTTTTGAAAAAAACTGCGAGAAAAAAATGAAATACGAATGAAAACGCTCAACACAGTACAGAAGATCGGACGCATATATGCGATGCGACAAGAAAGTGCATGAAGCGAAGTTATGACGTGCAATGATTGGACGGAGGAGGGTTCGCCGATACGTTGTGGAATGGCGCATTTGGTCCTCGCTGAACCTGCGCAAGCGAAGCTCAAGTCCCAAACATGTTCGTTACAAGAGACAGCAAGTGAATACACGATGATTTTTCAGTTGTGTGAAGCACAGGTATCTTGGTATTGAAAGACAGTCAGGAACAATATTCATCGAGAGGTCGATTTAGCTGCAGGTTAAAATCAGACAAGCTTTAAAACGACCGGATGCTGAGAGATCCGGAGGCCGAAGCGCCTTCTCGTCTGTGTTCACCGTGACCGTAGTTCGGCGCCAACTAATAACGACAATAACATGGGCGTCGGAAGGATTGTTTCCAGGGAGGTACAAGGGTTTTTTCCAGGGGAAGCCAAAAGTGGTGAAATTTGTTTTTTCCCACTCGAAACTAAGAAAACAACCTTTTTGCTGAAATTTTCGACATTCAGGGGCCAATGCCCCCCTCTTCCGACGCCCATGCGCAACAGCTGTGCGACGCAGTAATGAACGCAGAACAGGTTTTGCGTTTACAGGCGGCCGTAGCTGATGTTGCATAAACAACTATTCCGCCGGACGCACAGGTCGCTATTCGAGAGAATAGGAAACAATGGAAACGCCGAAAAAAAACATCAACACGTAACGTGGAAAAGAAACTGTTACATTGGGATGAACGGATCAAGCAAGTGCGCAGAACTCGACAAATGCACATTTAAATGTCAACAAATCTCGTCTGGAATAACAAACGATTGCCCTGTGTCGGATCAATGTACAGAAAAACTACATACTGATATAACTTGCATATAAAGCACACACGCCTCGACATGGAAAAATTTAGGAAAAATTTGAGCGACTGACGCAGACGATAGAAATAGACCACCTGCATCGTACATAATGCACGATTTCGTGCAAACACGTCATATATATAAATATAAGCAAGACCACGGAAGAACTTTGCACACGGATAGTCAAACCAAGAAAGACACATAATATATCTCTGACAACCAGCAATTACACCCTAGGAGTAGCGCATAAAATTGCTAGGAAGCAAATAATCCACGAGCTTTAACAGGTCTGTCCACACCGACAATGATCAACTTCCCATCGCGCAGACAAGCGAGGATATGAGACATGGCCTTTGTGACGAAGACGCACGTGATTGGTCGGTACAGAGACAGACGAGAGATTTCGTTGAAACTGCAGAGAACATCATTGTTGTTCAAAGCAAGGTTAGGATATAAAGCTATGATGCATAAGAGCGCAATCGCCAAAGTCGCTATTAGCACACAGCACAAGGCAGACGATTTTGCCGGAGCAACACCAGGTGTTTTCGAGTAAGTTTAGACCAGGGTTGCACGGCACAGGCCACACGTGGCCAACTTGGCACGCCGTACGTTCGTAAATGGCAGGTTGGCAATTAAGTTCAGGTCAGGGGTGTACAACCTTTTGCTATTGCCGCATTACCTTTAGTTATAAGTACGGCCGCCAATGAGTTCGAGTCGTTACTGCCAAGTGCCAACCAACACAGAATACATTCAAACAAATTGCGTATTCATTCTATAACTCTTTGTGACATCACCATCTAGATTGTTACGCATCGTGTCGACTGATTTTCTTGCCTTGCGTTTGTTTTGTTTCAATATACGGCAGCACGGTCGCCAAATCTTATATTTTAAATTACATGTTGACGGCCGCAAGTTTCATTATCGAAGGCCGCGCTACGGCCGCAAATTGGTTTAGGTAAAAAGTAAATTTCTTTCTATTTGGCACAAATCACAATAATTTGCGTTTATCTTGCAGTAATTTAAATCAGCAGGTTTTATCACGCTCCACCAACTGCTGTAAGAGACTAGCAACAAAGCACTGTGAGTAACTTACTGCAGTGTTGTTGTCTGATTTGACGGCAAGAAAGTTTGTTTGCAATGCACGCAATTATGTGAACATGGCATGGTTCGGGACTAAATTATACGAAAAACTTCGTTCGGCACGTATCTAGCTGAACACCCCTGGCCTGGACATTCCAACCCCACAAGCTAGCAACGTTATGTTCGCAGTACTTGGAGGAAATAACTGAACCGGTTTACTGCCTACCTCCGAACTTCACAACGGTTCATGAGCAAAAATGACAACAAGCGTGTCTTGTTAATTTAATGGCTAGCAGCGAAAAACGCTGTAAGCTCGGTCTGCATCACCAGGTTAGTCTCAACTACGGTTACGTTGTCCATGTAAATAAAAGACTGAAAACAGTCAGTTACATCTTTGTGAACGACAGGTAAGTTCTCCCAAATACGCAAAAGCAACTCTGTGGAACATGCATGCACAGTAACTGTTTAAAACGTGGGTTGGCGATCGTGAGATGCTGGTCACAACGACCCATGTGGTTTAAGGCCCAGACAAACAGCTACTGCAGAAGCACGTCATGTTTCAGACAAGGACTTAGATTTGCGGTCAACTTCACCCGATTCATTCCACTACCCCTGCATCAACTCGATTCCCAGCAGACGGCAAACTCACCTGAACAACTCGCGCACGACGAGAATCCCGTGAATGTCTCCCGTCACTAAATGCTCTCCGAAAATGGTCATGTGACCCAACCTGGCTTCCAAGCAATCGAGGGCGAGATGACGCCCGTTGATTGAGTAAAGATGCAAGAAGTGCTTCTCCTGCAACAAAACAAGACGATTGTTTAATCACAATGCCAGGAAACGTTTGGCCCGGCACATCACAGGAAGAACACATTAAAAGCAAAATCCCGGTGCGTTCGTTGCCGCACTTCATGTGCAGTCGATCCACTTTAACCACCGACACCGGCAGGCTACGTGGTCTATGTAGAGTCTACTAGTGGGGCACAATTTCCTCGCCTGCCCACTGGGACACATCTGTTGAGCAAAGAGACGTCAACTCACGTCAAGGGAGAGAAACGGATTTTGTCGACAGTAAATAGCAACACTTCTGTGCATTGACAGCTTGTGGTGGGGGTGAGCTAATCACGGTGATCAAAAATGCCGTGACAAAATTTCAAAAATAACTTATTACCTCGGTAATCACCATGCTGAATCGATTTCCTGGAACGCCAAATCATTCTTGTAAAGATGTACCGGAATTGCGTACCGGGCGGAAATGAGTAATTCCGGTACACGCTAAAACTGCTCTCACAGTTTTTAGGTATTTTCTTCCATATCACTTTTTGCAATGTAATGGTGGGTGGCAGAAGTTTTTTCGAACATAGCAAGATGGGTTTAAACAAATTGGTCAAACTTCACAATAGAAAAGGCATACACGCAAAAATTTTTTAACTTGCACAAATGCTTACATTTTGAGTGTTAAGTGTGTTTGGCACCAAACCGCTGCTATTAACCATAGTATTTGAAATTATTCCGGTTCCGAGAAAAGTTTTCAACGCCGGCCAAATCTTGCTTCCGACCGGAAATGAATATTTTGATTCGTGTTCATGACAACACGGGGACGTTTGTGCCGATACAAGCCGGCTGCAGATGCCCAAAAAAGGATCGATACTATTCATAGGCCAGGCTGAACATTAGTCGGTGTTTAAAAACATGCCACAGGACACCTGGCACTGTTTTGACAACCAGCGTCAGCGAGCGAGCAACAAACCTCTCCAGAGTCCTTCTGCGACCGCGCGTACAAAACGATCTTGCCTTCTTCAGACATGGCAATGGCTGGAACGTTGAACAGCTTCGGGTGGGTTGTGAGTGGCCTGATCGTCCGCACATAGTTTCCTTTGTGTACAGTGTGGACTATGCACGTGCCATCCTGGAGCACAGCAAAAGATAAGAGGTAGAGAGCAAAAAAAACGGAGACAAAATACTTTGCTGAGGCAGAAGTTCGCTTTGGTTAAATCCTGTTTTTCTCATCTGTTGTTATCGATCAGGTTTTACGCAGGAATCGCAAAACTTCGGCATTTCCTGCAATGACCTTCAGCAAGGACCGGAGCCCGTTCTTCTTCGGGTGGAATGTACTGCAATGCGCTTACCTTTGATGCCGAAAGAGCAATGTCCAACTCGGTGTTGATGACAACGCAAGTCACCACATCTTCATGTCCGTACAAGACATGCACTGGTTGAGCGGATATGCTTCCACTGTGCTGACTGACCTGCGAAGTAAAAATGATTGCGACTCAAGGTGCACTGGCGTCGTCAACGTAAGGAGGGCATTGCGTTAAACGCGGGGCCTGACGGATTCATCCAAGACGTGAAATAGGAGTTCTGTGACTTTATTAGTTGTCCATTTTCAAGGCAAGCTATGAAGGCGAAGACACAGAATTTCAAAAACCACACCCAAGACAACTGGAATCGTGCGGGGATCATTCGTTGTTGTTTAACTCTATGTACGAACAAAACTGGAGATGCGACCAGTTTGCGAATATACTCAACGCTTGATTACAGAGTTTGTTAATGGTTCAGACTGTGCCATTTTCTGCACTCACAGAGCGGTTGTAGAAGCGATAGAGTGAAGAGCTTTTTTTGTTGGGTGACCGTCAACATACGACATTCCAAAAACGCCTTGCGATTCCAGTCTAACGAAAGTCGGTCGTGTCGCATTCTCAACAAATTTAAATTAAGAATGTCAGCATCAAAAACAGCTAAGCCAGCATTCTTACAATAGCACCATATCTTACCTTCCAAACAATACACGTGTTGTCGTACGAACCGGAAATTACGTACGATCCAGTATGATCCATAGCCATGCACGTAACAACGTCTGAAAAAATAAAGCACTTCAGAGGTGCTGAGCAAAAATTAGCGCATTTGCGGCGGGTTTTCAAGAACGCCATCGCGGGACCGGCACCACATCAAACACAACAGCTGGAAACTCTAAAACTAACATCAACCAACTCAGGCTATGAGGCCAGCGAGTAAAAACTTTTATGACGGTTTTTGTTCGTAGTCGATACAAGGTCTATGATATGGCGGCCTTTAGAGTAGGCGGCTTTTTGCAACTTGCCTAGACCAGACTTAACTCTACAGTTCAGTGCACAAGCAGACTGCGCATTGATGACATCCCTCGATGTCACAAGAGCACAAAAAAACAGTTATGCCACGTCACGAAACGCCACGCTTCCCGAATTTATGCAAGACACGTATCGACGTTACCGAAAGAAAATGACGCTTCACCATCTTTAGCCAAGTGGAATTTCATACATTTCCAGCCGCATGCTATCCCAGTAATGCGCTCTCTGTGCATGCATCTTAAATATAACTTTTGGAAGTAAACATGCTACATGTGTCAAGACCCATTGGCGAGCAGGAAAAAACACCCGAGAGAAGACTTAGAAACAACCGAGTAGGAAGTCGAGCCAGGAATGCAGATACAACTACTTCGCTATCACCTGAAAACAGCTCATGATTCCGTTACTGTATTTGTCATTTGCAAACACCTGATGATGTCTTACCAAGATGTCGAACAAGAAGTGAAACCGTTCTTCCTCGTAACGTCATGATTCGAATGCTGTTGTCCCAGTAACCAGCAACGAAAAGAAACTTAGCGTCGTGTGTGACCAGGAACAAGTTAGGACTGGGGTGAAGGCCAGGCGATAACAGGCCTTTGACTGTGCGCCGTAGTTTCCTGAATAAAACGTTGACGTCGAGTTGTCATTGCTTAGATATGTTCATGCAGGTAGAAATTACACCGAACGAAACAACCCGCAAAACAAACAGACCAGCGTAAAACGTTATTGCCTGATATCAAAGACTCTGAGGTAAAACTTTTTTTAAACGAAAAAAGTAAACCACTTACATGTGACTGACAGCAGGATCTCTCTCGAACGTAAAGTAATTGGTGATACTGCGGTCGTAGGGCAACCAACCATGGAGTCCAATCACGCTTCCTTCGCTCACCGTTACCATGGTATCAGGCATGCCAGATTGCATGAACGAATGCGACTGGTTGCGGGGAACGCTGACGTAGACCAACGGGTCATTGGTGGGCATTATCTACAAAAGTTAATAACTAACAAACGATTGCACCCGCTGGAAAGCAAATAAAAACCCAAACTAAACATAGTTCAAGCATTTTAACATTCTCCAAGACAAAAATGCACAGGTGCCACCAACCCTATATATGCAGAAGTACAGGTTTCAATCGGAAGCTGGAACAAGTAAAATAATTGACCGAATTTTTAATACAGTTCCACTTATTCGGGTATTGCAGAAGATGAGACATGTTCACATTCGAAAAATGGGTGTCATGTGTCGTGTTTACACTACCAGAGCTGGTCCTGATCGGATCGGTCTTGTTGACTTCTCCATTACTTTTTCAAACGTTTCACAATACTTCTGTTTTCAGACGAGTTACGATGGCGCACTCCCGCGTACAATCGTATCGTCATTATGACGTAACACAGGTTTTCGACTATGGTCAGCGGGAAGGCGCACAGTTGAACTTACGCTGAACTGCATAAGCAAACGGGAGTGAGTGCCAACAAACCGCGTGTTGTTGAAGAGCGCAATTTCGAGAACGACTGTGCATTTTATGGTACCATACTTGATTTCTGTCTTTGTGGCTCAGCAAGGGATTCTTACATTTTGGGACCGTGCGGTCATCATCACTCCGTCAAACAAAATGCCGCCACACACCAAACCAAGGGCGGACGCAAGGGGGGGTTAGGGTTGACCCCCCCTTGAGCTTGATATTTTACAAAAACAAGAGGTGTGTAGAAGAAAATGCCTATTATGTCAACAAACTTCGCTTGAAAACATGAATATGACGTCAAATTGTGACGTCACAAACAGCGCAGACCAAATACAAATGACCACCATTTGCCACTGAATGCACCCCCCATGAAAATTTTCTGCGTACGCCGCTGCACCAAACCACTGCAATCCGCGGTGTTGTCACGCGCCAGTAATATGCGCGGCAATTATGTTTTGGGAAAATATTCGTTAATATGTTTCAGCCACCACTGCTTTAATAAGCAGCTTGCTTTATAAACTCTATTAGGCGGTGTTCTTTGCACTGCAAAAAATCAATGACTAGATATACTTTTGTTAGAGAAATAGGCGTACCCAAGCAATTTTCAGGCGACTCCACTTAGGATCGCCGCTCACACGTTGGGAACACTGGATTGAAGTATTTTAGCGGTCATAATGTTACTTCACGGCCTACTTAAGATACGGCGGGATATGTCACATTTTCCCGACTGTTGTTAACAGGCTGATTGTCACCTGTTAGGTCTGACTGAGTGCGGGTGTGGGATGTGTTTATAAGTGGTTAGTTCGGTGAGTTTTGAGTTTATACATTTAAAATTTGGCGTGAGTTCGTCCATTCAGCCGCTGTATTTGTAAAACAATCTTACTGTGGCATGTGCTATTTAGCACCCGAGCCGTAGGCCTGCTATTATACTGCAGGAGACCCCAAGCCTGACATTGTCTGGAAGTTACTTTTAGTTGTCAATGATATGTACGTCGGCTTTGCCAGTCAAGTTTGCATCAAGTTTTACGCAGGCTTAAAAGCTAATGTTGCCAGTTCGTTTCTTCTGAAAGCTACATATTAGCTTTAGTCTTTTGATGTGGTTGAAAACATTTGGCAGTTATTGTAGGGGTTATGTGCATTGTTGTTCAGTGTAGTCAACAGTTGCTTAGGTTTGTAGGGTTAGCTTAAGATGAGGGTAGAGTTATTTATCACACAACTAAAGGTTAGATTCTGTGTTGGGGTAGGGGTTAGGTGTTAAAACAACTTTCACATGTAGTGCATGAGACTGCTGGATTGTAGCCTGCGTGAACAGGCTACAAGCTGCTAAACAAGGTTACTTAGGACAGGTTACTTGAGAGAAATAGAAACCTAAGCAAAACGATTGGTGACTATTGATATATGGTTGGTAGATTTGGAATATGACCAAATAATGATATATATATATATACAGCAAACAACAAAACTTTAAATCACAAAACACACANTACAACTATTTAGTTAAAGAATGTAGAAATTTAATTTTCTGCACAGCAGAAAAAATTTATTTAGCATAGTATGATTTACTTTTCCGAGTTGGCTAGTTTTAATTTCAGCATGCCTACTTCAACTTTACATATTTTAGAAAACAAGACTAGTACCCCCTTCACAACTTTTGTGAAAATGATTTGATAACAATCTCAGGTTACCAGGGTTTCGAGCGTCATGAACTTCATGAATAGGGTAACATGGGACATAAACAGGATTTTGATGTACGTGTATCAGGTTTTCTTTCTGTATGTGATTCATTATTCTTCTATAATTTAGTATTTGATTTCGACCTTTGAGCTTAGTGAAAAGTCTAAATATACATTATTCAATATTGAAATCAAAATTCTGTTTGTGTGTGTTCCACTTTACTCTGGTAGGGTAACATTTGTTTCATCTGATTAAATACATTTTTTCATGCAAAACCTCACTAATACTTAAATTTTACACAATGGTTATGTCCCATTAGCCACAAATATGGGTATTATCTATATTTGGAGAAAACATGCAAAAAACTTGCATCTCACGTTACCCTGTGAGACCAGGGTAATTTGGGACACCAACAATTTTTTTGAACAAAGGGACTATTTATTAACTTTCAAATATGAAAAAAAATTCGTGTTTTTAGAAACTTTACAAACTTGCAGGTCCTTTCATTGTTAGAATGTTTCAAAATAATGTTTGGTACATTGAAAAAACAAACACCTTTAAAATTGTCCCAAGTAACACCATTTGACACTATTCAACAGTGAATGAGAAACTGTGTAATGCAAGTGCATATTTGAAATGCTAAGCAATAAGCATATTGACTTGGTTAGTCCCACAGGCAAAACAGCACCACAGAAAAATAAACGGTGGATGCAGTAAACATGTTTTGCAGACAGGGTAGTGTAAGTTTGGTTCTGTGCTCTTAATGAAAACAAAGTGCTGCAAGTCTGATATAATGGTAACACAGCAGTCCTGACTCTTCAGATGCTGTGGGAATTATTTTTGTATATCCTACAGCTCTGTTTTGCTGTTAACAAATAAATGGTGTGGATGTTACAGTGATAACCTACCAGTAAAAATGATTGCAGTGTCATTTCTGGTTTAATTGTCATGCTTGCACATCATGAGAGAATAACTGCAATGTGAATTGTTAATGTGTAACAGTTGGTACTACATACTGTATGCTTTGACAGCTGTACATGGTGAAATGGTTAATAAGTGTTTGGTTTATGGTTGCAACTCGGATATAACAAGAAACATCAACAAGTGCTTGCATTTTCTTTTCTTTGATCAACAAACTTGATTTATTAACAAAGTGGATCAAGTTTGACAAGCGATCTGAATGGAAGCCAATCAAAAATTCCATGGTATGCATAAAACATTTTAAGGATGATTTTATTAAAAAATGGTAAAAGAATGAAATAAAAAAGGAAATGCAATCAGTTCAACAACTCACACAGTAAAAGCATCAAGACAACCTTCAGCATTGGCTACTGCTAGCTTGTCAAGAAAGACTCTTAGCAGAGAATTTATCAGACTGATAAAAATGAAAGTTTTAAAATTGGGCATATAATCAAGTCATTTCATGATCTGAGCTCTTTGAACTCACCATCTGGTTGCTTGTGTGCAAGAAAACAAGTGCATGGATAATGTTTTGCAATGTTGTTTGTAATGAGGAGACAGGGTTTTTATCAATGCAAAGCCATAAAAGTAGATGAAAATTTGCATGTGCCACTTCAGTTTTGCAGTTACCTAATCCCACGTCCCACTTTCAATCTTTCACCATGTTTTTTTTCATGGTAGAAGTGCAAAATTTACACAGTACAGCATGTGAGAAAATTTTTCATTACGATTTGTACGCCTAACTAAAACAAAGGAGTTTTATGAACGCTGCAGTCACCTGTTTGAAATACTGTGAAGCCAAATGATTTGTACAGACATTTTGTTATAATTTAAAGCAAATCTGGGCACACTGGTAGCAAAACGTTTGCACTATTCCACAAAGGTGTGTTGCGTTTTGCTTCTTGAAGGTTGTTTGCAAAAGTGTCTGTATTTAACTTAGGAATTGCTCGTTAGGTATGCTGTAAGTAGTTACATGTATATATAGCATGGTTTACATTTTTCGGAACCCTTAGACATTCTAGCTTTAGCTTATTTTTCAGACTATGCATGATTAAACAAAAGCATCGCAAAGCTTCAAAAAAGTCCCATAAACCGCTCGTACCATTACAACTACTGTTACAGTCATGAAACAAATCTGTGATCGAGTTTACCTGCATTTTGAAACAAACCAAATCGGCCTGTCAATGATGGCCTGCAAAATGTGACATATCCGGCCGTATCTTAAGTAGGCCGTGGTTACTTAGTGGGTAAGTTTGCATTCCTTATTTCAAAGAAAGAGTTTCAATTCGAAAAAGTTTACTCTTTCTCGCATATGACATTCACGTTTTTGCTGTTCGTAATTAAAGCCCCCATATGAGCGGCGGATCTCTTCGCATGTTTGCATAGCAACTATGAATTTGTTTTTTAAAGACGTCTGCATTCTTTTAGATTGGCAGCGGGTACTGGTTAGGCAACAAGAAATGAACCATCACGGCGATCTTGCGGGATATACAGGTGCCCGGACAGAACTATTCGATGAAACGCAGTAATCAGACTCAACAGGGTCAAATCAAGAAAAGGTCACCTCGACAAAAAATGTCTTCAGCTGGTCGGGCTGCTCCAGGACCGTAGGCGTTTTAATGTCAGTGTTTAAAGTGGACATGATTCGGCCGCTGGCCACTTTGCGCAGGGCTTCTTCAGGCGTCATCCTCCGCGGATGAGGCTCAGTCAACAGCTGAGTTGGAGTTTGGCCGAAGTTGTTGATAATGCCCTCAACTGCTTTGCGATGAACGGGATCCGCTATCGCGTCGAGATCCACCGCACCTGCATCACAGATGTTTGCTTCTTAGAGTCTTTATACGAAATAAAAAAACAACGAACGACTGACTAACAACAGGTAGTGCAATTTTGGGGAAAAATTACATCGTTTTACTACGGAAAGCCGTCACCTTGCAACATGGGTAGGCTTTTGACAAAAAGAGCTATCGACTATAATCAGTATCACAACTGCACACCCACAGCTGAATAATGACGGCCGGGAAATAATATGAACGGTTTAATCAATGCGACGAAAGATAATCGCACCTTCGTAAGAGCAATAGTAGAAGACGTTACAAGCTTTCACGGCTTCATCGCCCCGTTGTTTGTAACCGAAGATGAGATCGATCCAGTGATGAAGACTGTTTGACACATGTTCAGACTCAAGCGCTCGACGATGCTGAGACGAAAAAAGCAAATGTCGAGTCGTTGTGAACCGTACAGTGGAAGTCTTAGGAATCAAAGAAACAAGGGAAATAGCCATGTTTCAGCTGCATTCAGAAATCAATGACGAACCAATCAGGAGTGACCTATTACGCGTCTTGATCCCAGTCGAAAACTCAAATTCGCTTCGAGTACTGTTACCGACCTGGATCGACACATCATTGGCAAGCTTGGAAACGCAGAACTAACAATCGACAGTCGTTTATAGAATGCCGATTGTAGTTCAACAATTTTTTTTAATGTTAAAACAAATCAAAAGCTTTTCTTCAAAAACAAATCTTCGCCAAAGTTCGAATGAGTTCAAGAGTTCCAACCGACCGTCAACCTTGTGTCAGATATGGAACGAGTTCAATGTAGCTTCAGCGAATAAAGGAAAGTAATGTAACGCACTCCTTTGTAAAGGAAGCATCTTGACATTTTATCTGTACAAGATGCGAGTCAAGTGTTCTGACAAACAACGGTGCACATTTTTACTGCATAGCAAGTTATGAAAGGATATTTGAATGAAACTGCTTGCTTTGCAAAACAACAAAACCAGATCACAGGCTTTGGAGCGCTGGGCCCCCTGTTCAACACAAGGTCGCATACGTCCAGTACCTGATACACGAAATCTTCCGGAGACTTCGCCCACGTTGGCAAAACAACGTCATTGACTACCTCTTTCGAGAATTGATTTCTGCCCAGATCAAAACCTGTTAAAGATTATTTTAAGTACGTGATGAACGCTTGGTCAACATGGAGCGCACACTTCACGAACTGTGCGTAGCTCACTCACTTAAGAACCTGATTTTTAACTTCGGTCACAGTAAAGGACAGTGGCAGAAAAGCTTTCCCAGTGCTTGTATTAAAATGGGCTTATATGTGTCAGAGGCAATACTTCTCAATCTATTTTGAGCTTACGCACACACTTCATTACAAACCACACAACACAAACTCAAGTAAAAATCTCTCTGGGACGACAAAACATGGTACGACAGGTAACAATATGCGTTTGTTCAAAGTTTGCTTGACAATTAAACTCTGTATCGCATTTCCGGCAGGACGAAAAGACAGGAAGTAAATTTTTGATTTCCCGGCGGATTTTTTTAAATCTTGCAGCAGAAACTCCTTTTCTCCAACTGAGGTTTCTTTTTAAGCCAGAACTACGACACACCGGCCGGATGCGGCTTTCGAGGGTAGTTCTTCTGACTCGCCACACTGTGGCACAAATGAGCAAAAATACAAATCACCTGCTCATTATCCGGACTCAAGAAAACAGCACATTCGCAAAAACGTATCGGGCATTATTTATTTTCCCCATTCGGTTTCAATCATTGTATTCTATTGAACAAACTCCAGCGATCGTCAGTTCTCACACAGATCTAACCCTTTGTAAATCAAGCTTGGTAATATACTGAAGACGAGAGCTGTGCTGCGTATGCAGCTTAGCCTTTTGGAACAATGATAACAATTAGCTTCATCATCAGATTGAGCAAAACATTCTAAAACTTTGGGCTGGTGACTGCGTTCTATTTGGCGGAAAATTTTATACCACAATCTTGCTGTACTAACTATAGATCAATTCAAACCAGTTGCTCACCGTGGGCAAGTTTGATGCAAATCGCAGAAGATACGTCGTCACATCACAGTGCCAGCGTAACAATTAACCTACATGCTTTTTCGCTTGTGAAGAACAAAATGATATCTGCTGCAAAATGTTTTTTTACTCGGAAACATTAAGTTACCACTCAGAGGAAACGGGAAGTCAAAGAAGTCACTAAATCCCGGAAGTCCCGCAATCCGGATCCCGGTTTTCAAACCCTACAGTATTTGGAATTGAGCATTGACTTGCAAAGTGCTGTAAGTACGAGGCAGCGACATTATCGCTTCTTGAACTGCATTCTCACCGTTTGAGTTCACCAGGAATTCCGGCATGTAAAAGAACTCCGGAATCAGTTCTTTGACGTCATTGGTGGTTTCCATCATAGTTTGAAATGTGCCGGGCATGGATTGGAAGAGACGGTCAGCGAGGTCAAACCTGACCAGAAAACATCAACGGTTGTTGTCGTGGCAACCGGCGCTCGATATTTACGATGACGTGTCGCAATGAACCGGAAGTGGCATTAATCGCTTAGCGACTACCCAACAAATAATGGATAAAAACTAACATGCCTCGGCAAGACATCATTCTGCAAATGCGTCAATGTCGTTGAAAGACCACACAAAAAAGCATCAATTTCACCTCCTGCAGTCAAAATTGAGACCTCTATCCTTGACTGTCCAACGACAACACAGGGCGACAGTACACTGTGTTAACCAATATGGAGTCGAAAAGATTTTTAACCTAAAAACACCTTGTGCCAAGCAAATCAATGCCTGCGTACAACTCAGCTAAGCCATGCGCTCAAACAGAATTACAGCAACACCATAACATCAGCTTGAAGTGATCCTTAAAATTTCAAGACTATGGAATGATTGCTTGCACGATTTCATTTGGACTCTGGCGCAAATGTAGCTCAATTTATACTGTTAGCATTGACTGCAGAAAATAGTAAAAAATGAACCGTAGAAAAATGAGAAAGCGTTTAACGACATTCCAATGCGCGAAAATTACTTCGTGAAGCTCCATCAGTCAATCTAAAAATCCTCAGGATCACAGGACAAAGAAAGCAACAAACCTTCCGGCCTGCAGTTGAATGTGCAGAGTCGCGAATGGCTCCATTCTAATCAAGTAGAAAAGAACGCTAGCAGCATTCGAGTAATGCGAACCGTAATGGAACTTCTTCACGACGCCATTCGGGTCTTCGAAGTGATCGTATTTTTCGCGAACTGCGAAGATCGGCTGCATCGTTTAAAACCTCACCATGTTTAGGTCGAGGGCCTTAATCCCTTGTTTTGAACAATCGTTAATGTACTCCAACAATCTGCTCTTAACTAAAAAAAGATTTGGAATTACATGAATTCCTTAAGCCTCTAGCTGTTACGTGCACCTGAAAACAGTAGCATTAGAAAATAGACCATCAACGTACATGTTCGATCAAAAAAAATTAAGAGATGCTTTGGAATTACTCAGCACAAGCACGACTTACTTTCGTGCTCGTTCTTTGGGTTTAAGATCCCAACTGGTTTTGAAAGGTCTCGATAAACATTAGGATTGTCCAAGTCCAGTTTTTCAGAAGTGTAATCTTTCAGAACCCATGGAAACTGACAACAACATGCATTGTGAGTCAAACTTTGCAAAAATATAATGGAGTGTTGCGAAGTGATGTTTCCGGCAGAGGTTACAACATGGTTTTGATTCACAAATTACGTCGGAATTTTAATCATCACCTAAAGCGTCAGACGTTTGAAGAGATTCCAACACGTTTTCGCATTTGCCTTGAACCAATGACATAAACTCTTCCTGCTACGACTAAATCAGTAAATGTATCGCAAGCCTCCTTCAAAAATTAAAAAATTTGGAAGGCAACAATTATCATTAGTACAAAACCCATCCATTACGCCAAATACGACAGGTTAACCATGACGAGGAGCTGCACTAAATAGCGGGAAAAGTACGACCAGCAGTTCAACACGTTATGCTTTCAACCTCATACGATTTGTTGCAGCATCAATTTCAATGAAAAAGCATCTTCCCAAAAGCTCAGTGAAAAAGTACATTATTACTCGCGAGTCGCACATATCTTGCATTTGTGGGGCTTGCGGGTAAAAACCTCAACTGCGCGCGAAATGTAGGTTATGGCCTTGCTCTGTACGGGGGAGTCGATCGAAGCTTGGTAGTTGTTCATGGTTGCTGGATGCTAACCTACAGTGCATCGCGATGAGACCAACGCTATTTAAGAAAACTAATCAAGACTCAAATCACCATGTAGCGGCGTCGACCCACGGAAATCAAACGCATTCCAAAGCACGATTCTTTTTCGCAACACAGTTTCTAGACATAAAGCTTTTGAGACATTACACGCGCTGTTGTGGAAATCAAGAGCAGTTCAAGATCAGAAGCAGCCAAATATGGGCGCTATTTGCAATGCGAACACTGACTCGAGTATTAAAACCACTTATGCCTACAGCAGAAAGGTCCCAATTTTTAAGTTTGTTTCAAAATAAAACTAGAAGACAAGAACACTGACCACAGGATACTGGCTCAGATCGTTGTATGTCCGACCGGCGATTGTGTTGAGATGCATCAAATAATCGAAATTGCTCATCTCACGCTGGCACCATTTTTGTGTCAAACCGGATGCCTGCGTCAAGGAAAAGTATTATTGCGCGCATAGTAGCACAAAATGTTTCCAATCAAACTGCACTAAATAACGTATATCGACGTCCATACCATATGCCTACGGCTGTGTTAGTAAACTTTAGTTATTATAGACCCAAACCTCCATTTATTATTGAAGGCCCATACAGCATTACTTGTGATACACACCAGTGGTAGTTATTACTAATAACTAGGTAACTGGTAACAAAGTCAAATTTTGTTTTCAAAACGTATAACTACTTTTCAAAATAAGCCAAGCTTTTTTCGGTGTATAAAAGCAGGAACTCTTAAATGTAGCCAATGTATAATGTAAAAGACTTTTTGGAAATAGTGTAATAGCCAGGAGCGCTAGCATCGGCGTCAGAGCGACGGAAGGGCTGGAGGGCGAAATAAATCTTAGGGGCGATTTGAAGCAAAACAAGTACATTCATGAGAGAAAAACTTTTAACGAGAGTGCTCCCAGTCCCGGCGTCTTTAAACGTTGGAAAGGCGATCTTGAAGTGGAGAGACAACGGTTTTAAGGCTTGAATACTCGCCTGTTAGATCATAGTCATTACCTGCCATGCTAAACACTCTTTCACTGGCAGCACCTGCTATCATGACATACACACTACATTTATAGCTAGGTCACTTCGTGAAAACTGCTTGCGATCTTTGCGCCACCTTCCCATTATATCTGTAAACATAACTCATCTGTACATTTACTACATTCAACTCAATACACATGTACATAAACAGTTATTTATAAATAAAGATGCCTACCCAATGCACATTCCATCTGTATTCTGACCACAATCCCAGTACAGACTTCAGTTAATTAAAAGTAACTTCAATTTAAATATAGGCTTAACGAATATCAGGGCAAAGGGTCTTGCTGAGCTGAAGTGTTCAGCCACATTGCTTTGCTATTCACGTGCTCTTGTATTGGCCCTGGTTTACGCAACTACAAATCTGCAATCCAGTTGCCTGTTACAATACAATAGCCCAACACGCCACGCAGCCCAATATAAATGTTGAGTGGCCCACAGTTTTCCCGACAACTGGCCCGCCGTGCAAACCATGCGAATGGTTCTTATCGAAACAAAAGATTGCACTACATTGTTAACAAGCTATGCAAGCCATTTATCTAACATTAACTAGATTGGAACGGGCAGCTCTTACTCAGCCGCTACTTGCAGTAAGACCAGGATAGAATCGCACAAACCGCAAGTTCAAAATTGAGCCATAAAAGTAAGAGACAGAACTGTCATCACCAGAACGGTTTCGCGACTCAACACAAGACACACATACCTTCAATAATTCCAGGGGCGTCCTCATTCCATAGTAAAGAAGATTTGGGGGACGCACACTGAGCAAGGCTTTGTAGACACTATGCCGGATAGAATGACCATCAAAGTTGATGAAGTAGTTGGTCTGGTCGATAAGAAACAGCTCGAGGGCGCTCTTGCGTAAGTTGTAGCGCCGCAAGTGGACTTCTCTCAGCTGGGACAGCGACCATTTAAAATCGAGGCCAGACTCAGTCCCTGTAAATTATTGGTCCGATTACAAAAAACGTGCCTTAATAGCGAAACAACACGCGACACAGCTGGGAAACTGGTTGCAATGTTTGCATTTCGTTGAAGCTAAAAGGCAGCGTAAAACAGACCGTTAACCAGGAGTAAAAATGCTGTCAGTCTTAAATGTCGTGTCAGCGAAGCTAATTCTGCGTAGGCTGATACTTATGAACTTTCTCAGCTTTAAGGCAATAGCAGCTCTGTTTAAGACATTACCCACCACCATCATCCTCATTGGTACTTTTGTCGTAAAAATAAACGTGAGTTGTTGTTATTTCTAATTTTCCGGTGACAACGTCCATGAGCGTGATCAGTTGGCAGTCTTCTGATAGAACCGTTTTTTCTTTTGTGCTCTGATTATCAGTTGAAGCGCTGAGAGAAGGAATGAAAACAAACGGCTGACAATTCACTCAGCAGAACAAAACCACACGCCCAAGCAGACTATTATTATTTTATTGAAAAAAGTAACGAAGCATGGCAATGCCAAAGCTGAGGAAGGCAAATACAAACGGTGTGGTCAAGAACAAAAGGTCCAATATACCCACTTGACGTTTTGGGCGAGGAGGCTCCAGTCTTCGTCACCGACGCCGTCATCCTCCTTACCGGTGTCGCTTGGCGACAGGACAGCATTGGCCGGGACCAGCGCCTCTTGACCGGCCTCATCCTGGTGAAGCAAACCCCGGAAAATAAACAGTGTTTTAAACGTTCGACAAATAAAACACACCGAACTGAATCTGTCACGAAGTGCTAGTAAAAAACTAAAGCCGGGTGCATGAAGTTACTACTTGGACGCCTGGAGAAATGAACAAACAACGCATTGACACAGCAACTACCTTCACATCAGTTGGTGTCAGGTTATCTCGCAGCCTGCTGGCGTCTTCGTGAAGATCAAAGTTATAGTTTTGGGTTAATTTCAAGCGCATTCTCGAGAAGTTTTCAGCGTTTGACAGTTTCCAGAACGTCTTTGAAGGATTCCTGAAATATTGCCAAAATTTTGTAAACAGGAGTCAACAAGTATTGTCGTCAAATTTTCAGGTACCGTAAATATAACATTCAAATTGCGTCCCAATTTCAGATTGTTGAGAAAACACCGTTGTTCGAAATTTGCGAGCTGTGAAGTTAAAAAATACGGCAATAATGCAGCTTAATATCATCAAACTAAACTGATTTTTTATCAACCAAAGCGCTGTCAATATGTTCACCTGTCTCTCCATAAACCGCGTTCACTTGCCAAAAATCTTTTGGATGCCCTCCACTGGCGAATCACACTGATGTTTTGATTGTGAAGCGATTTGACATTCTTGCCTTGTCTATCCTCCTCAGCTTGTTGCCGCGAGTAGAATTCTGATTCGAACTAAAAAAATGCGAAGATATTTCACGTGTTTAAACATCTCATGCAAAACAATTTTCAATAAGGTCGATGGAAACCTCGCAAAAATGGCTTTTACATGCAATACCCGGACGAGACACTGTTGCAAAACACTTCCATATCTTGCCAAGCAGACACTGCAAGCTATGATGACGCAAAAACTCCGAGGCATGTGAAAAGCACCTCCGCTTTAAACCGAAGCTTGACTTCTCCTCTCTCGCGCGCGCTCTTGTGAAAAGAAACTTTAAGCTCATCCGAGGTCGACTCCCAAAACGCGTTCATCAATGTTGATATCTCGCTGAAGCTCTTACGCTTGAAGGTGTCACTGTTCGGAACAACCTGCAACATAACCCAGGTTCAACTCACCGATGACACTGCTTGTCACACACGAGACATACGGAAGAAGCGATCATGCCTCAGTCAGAGACTTTGTGGTGCCAGTAAACTACACAGAGGAAGTAGACGTGATTGGTTGCGAACTTTCCCGCTTATTTTACACAACTCGCACGAAAAATTTAATCACTTCTTACACAGTTAGTGATGAAAACTTTCCACTCGTTTGACACGCAGTACTCGATAAAATCTTCGAAGAAGCTCGGGCTTCCACTTGTAGGAGGGAGCTCCGACAGATGAGGGGCCATGTGCAAACGTTCGAAGTTGTTGTCCAGCAGATCTCTGATGAGAGGGACTACAAACTCCTTCACATGGGTATCATCTGAAACAGGAGAAAAGTTTCCAGCATCTTTGGTCTCAACAAACGACATGATTGACAAAAACGAAGGCAACTGATGCAGGCAAGAATAGCGACTCTCACCGCTGATACTGTCACACACAAAATTGTGCAAGGCCTCCAGCATGTAACAGACTTCTTCAGTTGAAGAGGGTTCACGCGAATGAATCAAGTTGTGGATTTTGGCAGACGACATGGCGAACATCTCCAGCTTTTCGGTTGCTACGCAACCGAGCAGCAGTCCCAAGCCAATGTTAGCCAGCTCAGTCCACTCGTTTCCTCTCGAAATATCAGATGTTTGCTCCCATACGAGCAAGGCTTCGTAAAGCGCAAACAGGTTTTCCATCAGCTGTATCGAAAAACAAGCAGCGTGGGTCGCTTGATTGCCACCGACATCCAATCATCTTTAAACGAACGTCATTAAGCTCCCGCAAGCGACTGATCTCTAATGACTGACACCTAACGGTATCTATGCGTTACCATGCTGCAGCCACACGCGCGCCGATCAAGCTGGGTGGCACGGATCAGGCGTGTCAAACCGACCGGCCCACATGCGTCCTTTCCCCCTCACATATTTTATGTGGTTTGCACCTTGTACTTGCAGACCACTTGTGCAGGGTCTATTCTCAACATCAGTATATGCAATGCAGCTTTCCAACTTAAAACTCGCTTGGCGAGACCGACAAAGGTGGCACTGAGCCTTGTAGCTTTACAATGGGTTCCAGTTTGACATATTAAAGCTACGGTTGATGTGATTGTAGAATCGTAAGCCAACAACTGCAATTAAGTTTCTTCTCTTCAAGAGTTTAACCTAATGTTTCAAGCAGTTTCCTCGAATACGCAGCATGACACAAATAATCAATATTCATTTTTGAAATAATATCTATAATCGATGTGCAAATTTAAGGAAACCAAGCGTCTAGTAAATTTTTCTGCAACAGAAAGAGATACACAGCAATTTCGCTGGGAAGCATCTAACGGAAAAATTTAAGCGAGATGGTACAGCGCTTTGTTTTAAACGAAATGGGAAAACCCGACACAATCCTACCGTTTCGGTCCACAGTTCAGGTTTTCCACTTTCTTGCCTAAGGAGGAAATCATAAATGATGCGCACAAGCCGTTCACTGTTTTCAGTCGCTGCAGCGAAGTTTATGCCAGATGACTTCACTGTCCCGGATGTCGCTGACGACTCGCGTACATCACTCAGAGCAGCTTCGATGCAACTTTGCAAAATGAGCACTTTGATTTTCGCCGCATCTTGATGCAAGTTATGTTCGGAGGCTGCGCTGTCCAGTGCCGCGAAAACCTTGCCGCGTTCCTGAAAGAAAAGACTGCTATTTTTCTGTGAATTTGACTTTGGCTAAACGGCAATTTTCACACAAACTCTTCGCCGATGAAGCAAAAATGGTGAAACCCACAACCGATTACTGACGATCTTCAATTAGAATTACACCACTTGACTCAAAAAAATTTTTTGGAGAAAATTACCAATCCTTTAATCGTTAATGACGCACTGACCCAAACTGAGTTTGAATTTCTGCAGCACAATACCTTCTACACGAATCTACAGCATTTTGCAGTGAGCTACTCAAACAACAGCAAGTCACACACCGACCATAATGCGCTATCGCAAATGAATAAGTTAAAGCGAAGTACACTTTGCTACTCAAAGCAACTCACGATCCACGCCTGCGCAGATGAACCAGCGACGCCGCGCCACATTACTAGGAAGACGCATTCCACAGCGAGATCTATGATGTCACCGTCTATTTTCACATCGTTCTGTTTCACAATAACGTAGTCCTGAAAAAAAGGAAGATTTAAAAAATCGCCAACATGACAGTTTTTTACGCACACAACTTTTTTACATGATGATGATGATTCTCAAAAACTACTTGCAAAACTGCAGTTTAGTTACTTTAGCACCAAAGGCACTCGTGCACTTTACAGTTTTATTCAACCTTTTGAAGGAGATGCAAGTACAACCCATCGAAAATTCGGATAATAGCTACGGGGCAATTCAAGTAAGGCCATGCGCTGATCCAAAACAATACGAAAGATCGATTATTTCAAAACGTATCAGCGAAAGAGATTAATATAAACCTTGTCGCTGTCTGGAGTGAGGGATCCGTTGAGCACGTCATCGAACGGTGACGTTGTTCTGCAGAGCAGCACATTATATAAAATTGATTAAAACACGATCGATGTACAGCTTCTGATCAGAAACACACCAACAGTTACGCAACACTTAAATAATTTCAAACCATCTCGAAGACCTCGAATGTTTTCATTCTTAAACGGGAGTTATACAAGGGATACAACCATTATTTGGCAAATCCTATCAGGATTCAGAGGGTATCACATATGGAAAGCAAACCAGTGCTTCTCGGAACCAAAACCCATCTTCAGATTTGCAAAATCATCTTAGAAGAAATCTCAATCAAATATTTGCTGCGAGTGGTAAAGACGCCTTTTCGTTGTTTTGACGTCATCCTTTAGCGATTTCAAAGCAAACGCGCCAATAAAAGTTGATCAAAGAGATGCGCTTGAGGTCTTTCAGCAGAGGTGGGCACAGTTCGTCAGAAAAATAGCGCCTTTTTGGCAAAGAATCTGACTTATACTTTCAAGGTGGTGGAAACGTTAAATATCACAACGGGGGCAACCTACCTCGGCGAATCGAATGGTCCCGAAGCGTTGGGTGAGCTCGGGAACGCGTCCGATAAAACGTCATTCGACTTGCCTGCATGAAACAAATCACACTGCGAAAACCTAACCAAGTAAATATTAACCTGCATTGAGCAAAGTAACTCGTACACAGGGATATACCGACGGAGAGACATATCGGCAACTGTCACTTTTTACTTTTTACGAAATAGTGTAGGCTAAAACGAGATTACCATTTTCATTATTCGGAATTCCAACTGACGCCCAACCAACAACACAGCATGGACTGACACCTACCGTTTTGCAAACCACCTTCCGCCTCTATCTTTAATGCTTCAATTGTGGACATGGTTCGGTCCTGACTTTTCAACACCTATTAAAGAAACATAAGTTCCAGGCAAGCAGCAGTGGTGGCCAAATGGAAAAGGTTGGGAGCAAAATACCTGGTTTAATTAAAATGTTGCCGAAAAGTGCTCGCAATAAACTTGTAACAAGCCAGATAGCAACCAAGCTTTATTCTTAGCTTGCCAACCTCAAGAACTGCAAACCACATTTCATCCAGAGTTCACATCTTAGATCAGGAAAAACGCTGCAGCCCCACTTGAACAGGTGAAATACACTTCACAGATAACCAGACATAAGAATTTCAAAACAACTCACTTTCATCTGATCTTTGCTCTCCGTGGGATCGACGAACAATAACGACAGACATTCCTGCACATAAACGAAAGATTCTGACGGTTTAGACCAAACTTTTCCAACGCTTCAAATTACTAAAGATGTCACCAAACATCACGATCGTAAGAACCATGAACAGTCGTACCTGCCAGTCCGGGAGCTTCGCGCACTCCGACACGAAAGGGGCCTTTGAATAAGCGAGAGTTATGAAGTGTTGGCAAGCTGAGCGCTTTGTTTTCACATCGCTCCGTGCCACCACCCGGAACACCGACATCAATAAAGCAGCGCTGCATTCTGCAAAAAAATGCAATGTTTGCTCTGCAAGGTTTCGCTCCGAAAATAAGTTGCCTGAGCGGGGAATTGGCAAAGTTGAGTTTATGAAAAGGTTATTTAAACGTTCCCTTGCAACGTTTTTGCTGTTACGTCTTTTACAGTTATTTATAGTGCTCGGTACAGACGCTTCAGCACCACTGCATCTACTTCATTTTTACAAACACTCCTAACGTTCTTGACTTATTGGCAACACCCTGCTACGACAACTGCGTAGAAATGACTTTTTCCATTTTAGTGAACGCCAAAAGGTCGGAATCGAACAATCAGCCTTTTTTTGCAAATATGCTTCGAGTACGAAATCCTTCGACGCAAGTAAACAATTTGCCTTGATATCTCGTTTAGCCACAGAGCTAATTGCGAACTGTTGACTTTACCGACTGCACCATGACCTGGTCAGCACTCCGCCGACCCGCCACCTTCACGTGCAACCCACACTTTACAATATGCGTCAGTTCACCTGCCGCTTCGCTTAAACAACTTTTCCAGAAACAAATGAATTACTGTAGTCAAATTTACCAAAATGTGTGATGATATCGACAACCAATCGGCACAGCGGGGGGTGACTTTCGGCATCCTTGACCTGCCACAGCACGCCGTGCAAGCCAACGCCACATTGTCGCAGGACCACCCTGTGCTTTTCCATCACGCGCCGTTGCTTGAAGAGAGACACGAGAAACTGCGAAAATGTCGACAATTTTAGAAACAGGTATGGCACCGATACTTGCCATGAAGTTACTGACAATACGTGGATGAAGCTGGTAACAACGACAAACCAAACAATTGTTTTAAACACGACTGCCAGTTACCCCCGCAGACGGTGACTGTCAACCGCGCTTATGTTTGCAATGCCTCTCACCTCACACACAGCAGCTTTGACAATGTTCGAAAAGTCTTGAATCCCCAGCATTGAATAAAAGCAGTTCAAAAACTTTCTTTCAGACAAAAAACTTCCCAGTTGCTCCCAACACTGACTGGAAAGTAGCGACTTGAGCAAATCCATTATTTCGCAAATCTAAGAAAATGTGGGTAAGAGTTACCGATCTAGAGAACCTAAGCGACAAAGCGCGGTCAAGAAGCCAATAAATCTCCAAACACTGATCGAGGTTGTTGCACTGAACCATGCGCCCGCTAATAGCTACCGAACGGGATTTTTGCGCGATGAATCATCTCACTTGTGTGTCGCCGTTTTCTTTTGCGGAAGAAATGAAGTTGAGAAAAGCGTCGACTTCGTCACTTGTTACGTCATCGGTGACGTAAAACTTGATAAGCCCAAGCAATGAGTAACGTATGTTCCGCGCATCGTCATCGCTCAGGTTCGGTCGCGAGCAGCTGCGGAAGTACAATCGTAATTACAATGGGGCAACTCGCAAACGAAGAGGCAGCATCGTGGACTTGAATTTTTTGAAGCTGTTGAGCTCTGAAAGCCGCTACAAAACCGCAATGAATGAATTAAACTCCTGGTCCGGAGACAGAGTCGCTTTTAGTCAAACAACATTTCGTGTGAAGAATCTCAGGTCCAGCACAGTGCGCGAGGTCACGCCTACCGTCGTTTATTCTGCCGTTCAGGCCAATAAAGTCGAAATAGGCCGAGATTGTGGAGTTCTGTATCCGATTGTTTTGGATTGGAAGGAACTGAAGCGAAACAACAGGTCGACCGAAACACACTCCCGGTTTGCAGCCGGTCACGTCATCTCACCTGCTGTAATAAGTTTTTATAACGTCAAGCATATATTGCACGCCGAACGTGGACCGGAAGTCTTTTTTGTTGTCTTTGATGATCGTAGACAAGTGTTGCACGTGACTGTACTGCACAGATGCCGAGGCCAAGCACCAAATCCTGGAAAAAAATAAGTTACGGTTTGTAGGCTTCAGAAAACGAAAAATTACACTGCGGAAATGTTATTAAAACTTTGAACTTGTGCCTTGCTGTTACCAGCTTATAGTTCCACGAAACATGTTTAAAGGAAAAGCCGGGACGGACATATTTCGGGAATAAAGCAAATCTGACCGAATATCTTATAGCAGTCCATACTAATCATAATCAAATATTAATTCAAAAATGGGAAAAGGCGGCGCGTGTCGAGAGTTATAACAAATTGTGAACTTGACAGAGAGGAAGCTGTTGATGAAATGGCGATAAATACATCAAGATAACAGCAGCAAGTCATTGTACTGTACAGTCAGTTATTGTATATGTTCATGCAGACGAAAATTGCTAGTACAGTGGCAGTATTTTTTACACATCGTTTTGTTTTTAGTTTCGGACTAACGACAACAATCGCACAACCTTTTTCGGTAGAAGACCTCACTATCCACACCTGAAGTCAAACAAGATATATTGGTAGATATCAGTCAGCAACGTTCCACCGCTGTCTTGAGCAATCTGCACCGAACGAACCAAGATCTCGAGCGCCCTCACCAGGTTCTCGTCTAGAAGTTTGGTTGACATCTGCGCATGACAGTATCAGGGGATGACGTAAAACAGCGATTCATATTCTGCAGTCGATTGTAAAGCACGTAACACGGCTAAGACAATAAAACAACCGATGCACAATGCTCTCCTTCAGGCGCTGCTGTGTTCATGACAACGGTTAGATTGTTGCTGGCGCCGAAAGCAAACTTGCGCCGTCACATGTTCAGAAAGAATTAGCGCAAGACCAGTGTTCCCTTTAAGAAAATTATACGCTGAGCAAATGTTTGTTTTGTTGCGCACGGAGCGCATGCAACTGCGTAACCATGCAGACACACAAACAGTGAAGCGCTTCCAGCGTCAAAAGAGCTATGTGATATATATATACCGCATTAATTTANAATGTTGGAAGTGCGCGNAATTGAGATAGCACTGCGCAAATTGTCTGGTGGTACTGCGCAGTTGCGCACCTNAGAGGGAACACTGCTCAAGACGCTTCCAATTTTCGCAGAAAAGTTTTCAACAGCGCCTCAAGCGGACACGGCAGTAATTCGTTTCTTTAGGTTTGCAGATGCTTCGTCCTCTCATAGCTTGAAGGCCGTTTAGGTAGAAGCATAAGCAACACATTTTTTCGCGCCAGACGCATACACACCAATGTGCGGATAAACACAACTGTAAGAGTTCTTTTAGCAGCTTGTGGCAACATACGTCACATCATGCTACGATTGAAAGACCACGAAAAACTAAGTTGTTCATTGTTGGCACAAAAAACACTGACCTCAAACGCCGAAAACCCATCATTACCTTTTCCAACAAAGCGCCGATGGTGGCAAAACTCCCACATTTGACCATCACGTCAGCGTTGACGTCATGCCAGCCGGAACTGGAGTTGTTGCTCGTCAAAAAACTGGACAAGACGATCATCATGTTGGCGACTGGATTCTTACGCACGAAGGCGGCTGAAAACAAACATAATTTCCATTGTTAAGTGCACCAGGGCGGAGCCAGCCAGCAAGGTTGGGGGGGTGACGATTTCAGTAAAATTTGGTAATCAAGTCTCGCAACAGCTTCGCTACTGCAAGAGAGATGAAGTATACCTCACAACATTGCTGTGACAAAATATTGGACAACAAAATGCCCTTATGTCGCGAATGTTGCTTTCCGAATTGTACAAAATTATGGTGAATAAAGTTACTTCCATAG
>JGI24158J21664_10000655_pt1 | contig 33689 bp, 23 predicted proteins | sample Ectturendosymbi3_FD_21664 | JGI IMG/M metagenome (IMG submission 21664)
GCTTACTTTGATCTTAGCAAACTAAATTTAGCTTAAGCTAATGTACTGAATGCGTTCGAATCTTAACTGCAATGGTAACAGACGTGTTAAAGTCAGGAGCGCAACGAGGTTAGATGGCGCCCGGGGCAAGAAGCAAGTTTGGCGCCCCCACGTTCGAACCTGAGATATTTTGGAAGTAAATGTAGTGCATTGAACTAAGTGTTTGTGACATTGTTGTGACTTTTCGGCGACCCTGTAGTCCTTCGGCGCCCCCATAGTGACAGGGCGCCCGGGAATTTGCGCCCCTTTGCCCCCCTCGTTATGCCCCTGATTAAAGTAGTACTGAGAACTGCCTGCATCAAAAATGGCAAATTGAAGATTGTCAAAATAAGAAGTGGTTGTCAGTATGTAGGATACTTGCCACTGCAGCTAAAACTGAAAATGGGCCGCACAAAGCCTTCGACTGGGCCGCGGGTTGGACATAGCTGTTTCAAACGAACATGGAGACGGTAAGAGATAAACTCCCTATAACGCACGATATCATTCGCAGGAAAAAAGATGCAAAAGCTGTTTCTAGTAAGTTTCAGGTACAGCCTTTTTTTGCGTCATATTGCAGTTCTAGAATAGTCAAAATGCGGCCCTGTTTCCTTTTTAAGTCCTCGTTTGGCCCTCGTTTTGAGTTTGAGGCCCGTGGTCTATGGCCTATTTGCATAATAAAAAAGACATTGACACTGGATTGCTTTTCAGCCAAAGTTTGAGCTGCAAGGCATATAAAACGTACATTGCCGCAATTTCCTTAAAATTGTACAAAAACAAAAATACACGATGTCCATTTAAGGTTACGGCTGATGTTACAGACATAAGTAATACTGTATTTGTAGCACGGTAGGGTTAACAGAGAGGAATTTTTGCGATGGTGTTGAAATGAAGTTTACATCAACATTAGGTGACATACAGCAAGCTGGTGCGCCAGAAACACCTGCGAAAAGCGTTACTCCTTGTTTTACTTTCGGTTAGTGATTAGGCCTACAAGCACTTAGATACAAGTTTGTGTTTCATTATCACTAACTTGCACACGGAGCTTAAGCTTCAGGTAAATGCCAGATATGACATGAATTCTCTAACATTTACAATGCTATATGCACACAGGCTTGTAACTGAAGCGCCTCCCTAGAAAATGTTTAACCCCACTCTGGAAAAACGTGTTGAACATATTTTAAAACTATTGGACATAGTTTAAAACATTTGTCCTCCTCTCAGAAAGCTCTTCGCCCCCCCTGGTGTCCCAAGCTGNTTATGGGCCTGTATACACAATAATGAGCGNCGAAAGGGGAGGGGTAGAACGGGGACTTGGAAAAATTTGACATTTTCCTATCAAATTTTTAGCAAAAAGGTTGTTTTCTTAGTTTCGAGTGGAAAAAATAAAATTTTATAATTTTTGGCCACCCTAGAAAAATCCTTCGCTTCACTTTAAAAAACTACTATTGCCCGCCCTGGATAACATTTTCCGACCCTCATGCACACAACGTTTGATTAATCATGGACAATTGGTAAAACATAGTGCTTTGATCAGGTTCGACTAAAGGTTGATGTAATAGGTTCCGTAAGCGGTTTCGTTGATTTGCACTGAAATATTTCTTTGGCTTACGCATCTAAACCTCGATTACCCTGAAAATTTTTGATGCAACATTCGGAATTGGGGGGGGGGCATTGCCCCCATTGCCCCTCCCTGGCTACGCGCCTGGTCGCTTCCCGAGCTATCTTGATTAATTTTTTTCTTTTCCCTGATACACACAATTCGTGCCATGAAATTTCACATTTTTACCAATTCTGCAGCGCCAGGGACGACACCCAAGCTCTATCTCGTAGACTCGCGGCTGTGAAATAAAAATATTCTGCAGATGGAGCTGCTCTGAAGTTTCGAAAATAGGTTTTTCTTTTGAAAGCATAACTCGTCATTCGACTTGCTGAATAAGTACAAGCACTGTCCTTCTCAGGTCCAGAGGGAACATTAATACGTTGGAACCATAGGCCAAACAAACTGACCAGAATCTTGTCCCATCATAATCGAGGTTTACTGAAACATTTCAGGCGCAACCGCGGGTTTTTCAACAACTCAACAATTATTCTCACGCTCATCTGACCCGAAAAAATGAACTTATTGGATTTCGAAAAATTTTTATTTTGTAAAAGACAAACGTAATTTTCCCCCCAAAATGAAATGAAGGATACCCAGATTAAAGGCACGAAAAATGAAAAAATTTCTGAAGGTCGGTTGACGATCAAACTCATATCCTGCTCGAAACTTGCGGTTCTACATGCAGCAGAAGTAAATTATGTTAAAACATGAAAAAATTTTATTGTCAAGGATATTTTTACACTTTTCAGCCACATAACGTCATGTATGGCCAAAATGTCCAAATGATTTAGCTCACAAACATGTTAAAATGTTGGGCAATTCTGGTGGTACTACATGAGCAATTGTCATACGTGATGTACCTACACCCAAATTGCTCATGCATCGTTTTGTTACTAGACAGGTTATCATGGCCAAAATAGGCACACATTGCTGTTGCTACACGACAGGCACCCACGGCCAAATTGGCCAATTACTCCCTTTACTCTAAAAATATAGAACGTGTGTAGATTTCCATAAGACGGCCCGACAGAGCGCATAAAAATGCAGCTACTGAAAGAATTGGCTTTAATGTTTCTAAAATTAAGTTAAAAACTGCTTTTGACCGATCAGGCAGAGGCGTACCGAGGTTAGATGGCGACCGGGGCACGAAACAAGTTTGGCGCCTCCATGTTCGAACCTAAGGTCTGTCGGGAGTAAATGTACTGTACGGAAATGGAAGAAAGTACTTGCGTCATTGTCAGGACTTTTCGGCGTCCCCATGATTCGGCGCTCGAGGCATTGTGCACGACCCAGCGATTAGGCCAGGTGTTCCTGCAATGTACAGAAAACGTTAATAGCAAAAGCATCTACTGCCAGCAATGACTTGCAAGTTGCAAGCATGGTCGAAGCATCCCGCTTCGATTTTCCTCGGAGAAAGTACAAGAAAAAGTGCAGGACCAATGATCTGAACTGAAAAATGACGAGCTGTCGAGATCTGTTCGTAACTTTGTCTGTCTGTGAATTTGTAAAATCGGTTATATGGGCAGTACAAGCAAATTTTGTGTCATATTTTCAATGTTTAAGAAATCGCTTGCGCCCACACAGCCTTTACTAAATTTTTGCAAAACTTTATGACAAATAATGAGCCACGAACTGTTTAAGTTATTGTGGGACACGAACTAAAAATTTGAGAACCACTGGTTTCAATCCTGTACAGGTGATCATGGGTTGCGCAGAAGCCGAGGATTTCTTAAGAATAACGCACTGAGGAAAACGTTCTAAATCTGTTCTTTCATGAATTTTCCTAAACTACGAGGACAATCCAATGGTGTATGTTTTTTCATTAGGTAACCATGGGGTGTGGGTCGTTTAAGACCCCATGTTTGCCTGATGTGCTACACACGACCAAGGCCTATTTCGACATGTGGATCACACATGTTTTTTGATCATGGGGTTCTGTTGAGCCGTGATCACCTGAAGTGTTGCTTGCTTGTGGTCAGTGTTTTGTTACATAATATTTTTTCGTTTTTAGACCCTTGGTTAAAATTCAGGTCACCTGGGTCCAAAGTGTTTTACAGAAAATTAATATAGAAGTGTGTTTCGCTGCGCACAAACGCTTTTTTGTTAAATTGAGCAAAAACCATTGCAGGGGTGTCAAAAATGGTTTGGCCGAATCTCACAGAGGTCACGTGCCCCAGAAAAGGGTAATCTCATCTCGGGTCCCGACAGGACCCATAGTTACCTGACGCGTTGCGCATACTAAAGGTTACGTAAGCAAACCTTGAGTTCACGAAGATGAGACAACCTACGTCATCGTGTTCTTTCAAACCACGTCGTTGCTAATTCGTTCAAATCACTACTTACCGACTGGGTATGGAAAACCTGTGTGTTGCCATAGTAACTTTCAACAGCTGCAGAAAGGGGTTTCACCACGAAAACTTCGCATCATTCATGTCATAATGTCCAGGAACTTAGCTTATTGTAAAAAGAAACAAACAGCCTTCTGCACATGTAAGAATCGAATACCACTTCACTGGCAGCAGCTGTACGGCGCTGCTTACAAGTTGCACGCCTTTGTTCATCAGTCAAAATATAAAAAACATGAGGTGTTTGTGTGCACAACTGCTTGCTTTATTTTATACGGGGCGTAACAAAGAGATACAGTGCAGCACAAGCAACCATGCGCGCCATTTTAGTAAGGCATCAAATCTCACTTGAATGTGAACCTACGCGAAGCTCACTAGGTTCCGGACCTGTGCGAACACGTTGGTTCGATGAGGTACACATGAAAAGGGACAGGTGCACTGTTCCACTGTGGGCAAGATACACGCGGGAGTTGGACATGGGACAGCAAAAAAAGAGGAGAAAAAGCGGGAAGGCACACGGATGATTTTTTCGGCGTGGGGTTCGCTGCGCGAGCACACCACCACGCGGCAGCGCTTCTTGGGTGAGGCGGGGGCAAACTTTGCAGAAATTAGTTACCAGGAGAGGTTCCAGCTAGTAATTTTAAGGGGGGGGAGGGCGATTTCAGTAATATTTGGTATTCAAGTCTCATAGCGGCTTCTCTACTGTAAGAGAGATGAAGTATACATCACAACATCGCTGTGACAAAACATTGGACGACAAAATCGCGAACGTTGCTTTCTGAATTGCGCAAAATCATGGTGAATGAAGTTGCTTTCGTAGGTTTTAGGGGGGAGAAATCGCCCCAATCGCCCCCCCCCCAACTGGATTTGCCCGTTAGTTACTAGGCTTTCCGCAGGAGACGTGAGTTGATTGCTTACAGCGAAAGGGTGTTCTTTAAACAATTACAGGTGAAGAGATGCTCTCTCAGACAACATGACAGATTGGACGCAGACGCAAACAACGTCAACAACAAAAACACAAGAGAAACAACGTTGAACATCTACAACAAAAAAGACTAGACAGATAGGCATTCCGAATACTGATGCTATGCTGTAGAAAGGCGTCGCTTGTTGAGGGATAACACAGTAGCAGGCTACGCATGCGCTATGTACAGGAGTTGCAATCTTTGTGTACTATGCAAGCGTCTATTTACAATGGTCAAGTATGGACCCTTGGTTCTCGTGTTAACGCGGAAAAAACGGCGGGTGTCGGTTTTATACCATTCTTTTCATCGCAGTGCTGTTGTTCTTCGCTATTGAAACCCTTTCGACATTTGCAAAATGACATACGCCTTAAATTATCCAAGTCTTCAGAAAAAGTAACAGAATTCCGGTAACTTCAGTCCGTGGGGTCCACGTTTGACGAAGCAATATTTACAAATAAGAGCGATAGAAAATTCAAGAGCACTGTCGCATGAATTCTTCCTTGAGACGGATGGCTCGATAGAGCTCTTCCACTTCGCGGAGAAGCCTGTCTAGTTCACCGTTTTTGTCGTTCAACATTCTCTCGTAGTTGAGGAACTTCGTTGAAATGTCTGCGAAAACGTACGAAAACCATTTTCAAAAAAACGGTGCAAAAGAAAAAATGTAAAGCCGGCTAGGCAGATTGGCTGAGCGGATAAGCTGGTTGGGTCGGTTGGTAATGCTGGATTTCTGTACGTTGCTTCTTTTGCTTTTGTTTTTTGACTCAAGCCCATTCAATTGAATCGATTTAAGTGATTTTCACGGCCTGGAACTGACGGAAATTTATTTATGGCAGACAGGACCAAGCCAATAAAAAGTCCGCATGACTATTACTTGGCAACTGCGTCGTTACAGTAGACCTACTCGTCGTAGGCAGTAATTACATGTACACAAAATCCTCGTGATACAAGCAGGTCAAGAAGTTTAGATGCATTCTGAAAGGTGGCCGCGGAGCCGAAGTGATGAAACATTTAGTTTTTGCGAGTTCACACAGCAACTGTAAATACTCCGCAGACAAGTAAAAAACGCCCTCAAGACAGTACTTCCTTTTGTACATCACACATTTGCACGTTTGGCAGTGACTTGAAGGTTTAACAGTGTGTTGAACAGCCTTAAGTGTTTAACAGTGGAGTTTACAAAAGCGGTAACAAATCAATTGAGGTCTGAGGGCAGGCAGAGGGGACCCTGCGGCACGCAGGCGAATTGTGGCCCGCATCTACATTTCATACGAACCGCATCAGAATTTTCGTTACCCAACTTAGAACACAACATCGCGTCGAAACGAAACTCCATGATAAGTAGATACCTAGACATTAAGTCTAGAGAAATATCTCTCGCTCTCCATAGTTATCTCGCCATATATTCCACACGAAGATAAAGGTAGAATTTCACGGCAAAGTTAAGTATCGTTTGTGACACGCCAGCGATATCCGACAAATCTTGCGCGCGTGATTTTTTACTCATAACGCCAGTTTGAGCTGCATGCTGTGGCCACCAAATAATCGTACAGCTGAGTGTCGCATCGCAAGAGAGGAAGGATGCGACACACTGTTGCTGGCAGTTGTTTACGTGCGTGCTTTTTGATACAGAGCTCTTACAACAAATGAAACTATTCTGGGCTGATTTATAAAAAAAAAGCTGCTGCGTTAGAGCACCGGACGTTTATCAGCAGATCTTGTGCACATGTGAAACAATTTGCACTTTATGTGGGTGTCACAGTGATCCACAATCGACGTGGACACCACACTTGAAATGATCGCATACGTGACAGAAATATCTTTATTTTATTACCTGTAACCACACGTTTGCCGAACCTAGAAGCGGTTAAAACAGTCAAACGTTGCTCATTGTCAGAAGAATTTCATGCTACCTCTAGATTCAGTTGTCGCTTCCTTCCACCGACATCAATAAAGGGAAAAGCTGCCGGGCAGAACCAATCGAGCATGTTTATGAAACTGTTTCATGTTTATGAAACTGAGTTACTCACCATTAAGAGCAGTATTCTGATCCTGCACAGTTTGAGCCAACGCCTGGGCATTCCTCTTGAGTGCCGTGAGTCTGTCGGTCTTATTCTTTTTGTCGTTTATGACGGCAGTGGCTTCGTCGATCAGGGCTGACTGACCGCTAAGATCCTGTGTCGCAAATAGAAGTTTTCAATGAAGGATAAGACGCTTCATGAAAAATCATGGCAGACAAATAACATTCAAATTTTCAATAGCGTTTACAGGATTCCGGTTTTGCAACTTCTACTTTTCTGAACACAATGCCGAAAACATCCGTTTTGCATCAAATCACGAACGATTTTCAGAGTTCTGGCGAAAACCTATTAAGGCTATCGTTGCTTTGCAACTAGTCACCAATTTGATTCTTTGAAAAGCTGCAGTCGTCTGAAAAACAACATAGCCGGTCATACATTGAGAGTGTTTTGGGCATCACGATGGGCTTTGTTCACAGTAGTTTTTGCATTTTGCAAGTTGAGTTTCGCGTCCGATAAGAGATTTTCCACCCCTTTCATCCGGGTATTGAAGTCATTCAATCGCGTGGAAATGTCGGCCATGCGACTTCGAATTCCATCTGTTGCGGCCTTGATCTGAAAAACAAAAACGTCACACAGCAAGCGTGATTAAAAAGCATTTCTGAGAGATCAGCATGTCAAATATAAACGAAGGTATTTCTATAGACTTAAGACAATAAATCACAGCCACATACAAGATAAACAAGGCTTTTTGCATTGTTTAAACAACCTTAAACGTGCCTAGTTGTTGCCACTGCAACAACCAGGATCATTAAAACTCACTCAAACTCTAGTTAAAAACCTACCTCAACAATATTCGTTTCCGCTCTCTCAATATCAGCCGCAGCTTGATTTTTCGCGGCTTCGGCCATTGCCGACGCGTTTTCAGCCTGCTTCAGCGCCGTCACTACGGCGTTAGCGTCACCGGCTACGGCTGCAGCGGCAGCTCTGCAAATGTTGCAAGGGTTGAGGAGAAAAGTCTAAAAACCCATTTCCGCACTTCAACTGCTGTGTCACGGAAAACAGACGTTTTCAAAATTCGAAGTGTCTCAAAAACTGAGGTAAATTTTATTACCAGAGCTTAGAAGCACATGAGGAGCGAGAAAAGGTGTTAAAGTATATGCATTATGCAAGGTATCGTTAATTGTCAAATGCAGTCCATAGCGTTCAAGCTTTTTCAGTCCTGTTCTTCAGGTGCCACAACAGGCTATTGCAAGTGGCCACACATGGCCTTCATGTTAAATTTCTAATCTAAAAAAAGTCCTTGACTCAAGAACATTGGACTCAAAAGATGATATTCATGGTTGGCTAACAAGGCTAATCATGATAAACCGCTCAAAATGGACACCATACTTGGCTCGGTTGGCGTCCTCCATCAGCTTATTGGCGCGGGTCAGATTCGCTTCTGTTTCGCTGAGAATGTCGTCAACGCGGGGGAGGCCTTTGATCAGGTTACGGATCTCCGCGGCGAGGTCGTTGATCTGGTCCCTGGTGACGGGGAGACGGAGCGCCAGAACCCGATTGGCCAAAGTTTCGATGTGCTTCGGGTCGGCGTGTTCCTCTGCGTGGCGTGGCGTTCGTGTCAGAAAGTGGTGCGAGCGAGAAATTAACCGAAATCTCCCATGATTAATGCGACGCGGAGTGCACGGAACTTGAAGTTAAACTATCAGAGACCCTACCGTGAACATGAATTTCGTGGTCGGAAGATGTAAGATTTGACAACCAGCTAAAGTTTGAATACTAAATTCCAGACATGGCACTTAGTGAAAAAATTCCATCGTCCGTAAACGCAGTGGTTTGTGCGGTAAAGTTTGTGCGTGCGTGTAATGCTTAATCAAGCGTGCAACACGAGTCCAGAACAGCAACTACAGGTGCGCGTGAATTTCAGCATGGAAAAATTACAAACAGTTTTAGTATTTGAACATTCTGGATAGGTTCGATGGTAATGGGGAAAACATATGGATGGTTGGATGCAAACCTCGTGGAACAACTAGGTCGTTTCAGGCAGTGGCGAAGTCAACACGACAATTTTTTATATACATTTCTGCGCACAGTTTGCCTTATTTTCGAGGTATCAACCATCGGGTCAGTATAAAATACATTTGAGTGGCGATTCCCGCTGTCATATCATCAGTTACCTTGCAGGAATCTTCGGATGTCGTCAATCAGCTTTCGGATTTTGGAACTCTGCGTACGAACGTCGCCGTCGACCTTAAGTGCTCGGTCTTTGACCGCTTGGGCCGCGCTCTTTGCCTGCTGTGCGTTCGCCTTGGCTGCCTGAAAGTTACAGGGGGAGGCATTAGTGGTGAAATTTCAATTTACCAACTCCGAAACTAAGAAAAACATATTTTTACCAAAAAGTTAACAGAAAAATATCAAATTTCAAAAAACAGGGGTGACTCACCCCCCGTCCCCCCTCCCGACGCCCGTGACCGGCTTGCCTTCAAACGATTTTTGAACCCGAAACTGACCTGGACCCGATCTCGCAGATCGCCGGTCTCTTCGCTGATCCTCGCCAGGGTCTCCTGCGTCGTTTGCGCGCGGTCTTTCGCGTCGTTCGCGAACTGAACGGCGCCGTTGCAGCCGATTCCGCCGCACGTGTCGCAGCCGGCGCCGCCGCAGCTCTCGTCGCAGCCCTCGGTCGCTTTGCCGCACACCTGGACACGGAGCGGGTTGTTTGCATCACTGAAGCAAGGGACGACACCAACTAACTTTACTGATAAATCAAACAAGAAAAAGTAAAACGGGGACTGTTTCTTAGAACTTAGCGGTGCAGTTGAAGAGCAACTTGAGAAACGCCGGGTCCTCGTTTTAAAGAAGAAATGGTGTGTAGTTCTGTGACGTAACAGCACCATGTATTGCTTTTGGTCAAATGCATAGGCGTAGCCAAGGGGGCCAAAGGGGCCATCTCCCCCCCAAATTTTAATAGTCATTTTGTGCTTTGAGAGACGTTTTTCCAAACAAAATAGTGTCATTCGCCTAAAATCAAACATTTTGGCTCCCACCTAATTTTTGCCCCTCCCCCAATTTTTGGGCTGGCTACGCCACTGGTCAAATGGCCTCTATCCGCCGCGTGGTTTCCTGGCACTGCGAGACTGGTAGTGAACCACTATTTTTGCCAGCGACCTGCATTGACGCTTGCGACAACAAGATGCAACAAACGGTCAACCTGGTCAAGGTTTTTACGATAACTTCGCAGTAATATTGGGAAAATCTTTTACTTCAGATGTTTCTTTTTCAAATATTAACGATGCTTCCAAACGAGTTTATCACCAACTGTAGAGGAACACACAATTACTAGAGAGCCGCTTCATACTGGCTTCCCCGTTTACCGCTTTTCCAAGTTTTTCTATAAAAGCGGAAAATCAAGCAAGTGTTCGCTTTCTTATTTACATTTGCTGCCAAGAAAAGTTGAAGCTTCGGAGAAAAGCTCATATCCTAACTTCTCTGTACACAGCAGTTTAACTCTATGGAAGCGACTGTAAAACAGGTTTAGTTCCTACATTACGACCAATTATGGTTCAACTGTTCGTAAACCTACGTCTTTGTTCAGCTCGGCGAGCGTCAAAGCATCGACTTCACTTTTTCGCTGTTGCAAATCCGTTTCGACCTGAAAAAAACGGGATTGAAATTTCATTAGCAAGCCATTTCTTTTTTGTTGTAAAAATTGTGTCAATGAAAAAAAGATTCGTTTTAAGAAGATTCGCATCACATTGCCGAAATAATGACGCAACAAACTTTTTGCTGAAATTGCGTTAACATTTTTTCGCCCAACGTGACTTCAAAACGTTGAAGTAATGTGAGTTAATGACTTAGATCTAAAGTTACCGGTACCCGTGATATCTGCGCCGAAGATCAGTCCAATATGGGAAGTTCTGGGTTGGGTTGTAATTGTTTTTCTGTCATCGCAATTTAATCGCACATTTTTAGGATAATTTACTTTTCCATTTGGAACATTGTTGACATTATAAGACAGTCAAGTAATCCGTAAATCACGACAAAAATAATAACTACACGACAGCGCTTGAATAAAGCCTGTATCTGTGTGAGGTCACGCACTGCTCACCTGCGACAGTTTATCGTCGAATTCCATTCGCTTCTCATCGATGGTGGCGCGGACTTCAGCTCTGACAGCTTTTGACTGCTCGACAAGGCTACCCGGTTCGATGGTCGCGGCCCGAGCCTGCCTTTCGGCCTCAGCAGACGCCGCTGCCGACTCTTGCACTTGCTTGAATGCCGCTGTGCAAGAAATAACAGGCGGTCTCAATAATGGCCGACGACACTTGACAGGACAAGAGCATCTTTTCGCAAATGTTCGGAATGTTTTCGCAAAGGTTCGGAATGCTTTTCAAGTTTATCACCTTCACGCGGCTTTCGTTACTTTGAGCTTAAGAAGAGACTTCGTGCCAACAATTAACTGCAGGTTAATTTGATGACACGTCAGTATTCCACCTAACACATCTCCTATCGTTAGAGATGAAAAAACACTGCTGTGGCTCACAAATCAGTACACGTGATTTTCGCGGGCGTTATTGCTGCGCAACGTGCGTCGTTTTAACGTTTTTAGTGCAAAATACGACGCCCAGGCGTTTAAACCGACCAACAGGCGACACTCGGCTGATGTTGTGCTTCTGTGATCGTAGATGGTCCAGTTGCGACTCGACCGCTTTGGCCAGTTCATCGAGCTCGGTCATGTTCTGGTTGACCGCGGCGTCGTCATTCTTAATCTCTTGCACTCTCGTCTGCAACTCAGTCAGGAGCGCATGATGGGAGGTGATGTTGGATCTGCAGGAAAGGTCAGCGGGGAGGAGTCAGAAAGTTGTTGCCGGTTGACTTTTACTTGGGTAAATTCGGGCGCGCAGCTACACACTTCGTCCAGGTGAAGTTTGAGCATAATTTGTCAATAGCATTATGATTGCAAAATTTTAGGGAAGTATATGATTTATTCCTGGTGTAATGACAAAACTTTGGTGCAGTAAACTGCTTGTTAAGCTTGAAATAATTTAGGCTTTTGTTTAAACTTTTTGACCCATTTATGGCAGCAACCGGCTTAACCTTCATATGGTGTAAGCAATATTTGCAGAACGCATTGAGGGATATTGTCCACCATGATCCGTGGTGGTGTCGAAGGTCAAATTAACAAACACTGTGAAGCCACCTTTGTTTAAAAGAGCGTAAGTCTATCATTTCTTCTATTGCTTTGAAATGAGAAAAAGCCAGAAAGTTTGATAGAACTTCAGCTGAATTCAGCTTGAAACGGACTTAAAATTTATTTGAGGTCAAAAAGTTACAGCAAAATGAATTATATTTTCATGGAAGAAGACAATAAACACATAATTTGGAAAAAATAGAGTACAAACTCGTAAGGTTTTCCTCTGTGTCCATTGCAGTTACCACCATTACTGAAAAAAATATACTTTGTCAATTCCCTTTGACGACGTAAATTAGCAGCTGTACAGAATGGCGCGTTCTTGTTTCAAACGCAAAACGGAATTGCTGCCGTGTTGCGAAAATATTTAACGGCTTTAAACGTGTACTAAGAAAACGATGAACTTTTAACGCGCTATGATCCGGTGGTGAGGCAGAAAAAGCAAGAATGCGTGTTATCGTTTCTTGAGAGGAGCAGCGTCTCCATCGAACTTGACCCGTGGTTCACGTGCCACTGAATCGCAATCGTGAGGGGGGCTGATCAATTTCGTGTTTCTGCCGTTCGGCAAAATCACTGCCCGACTCTGAACGGGCAGGAGTTTAAGTTTGCTTTGACTGTCACCGAAACAAAAGCTACTTTTACTTGCACCAGCAGAGCAAGCCTTCTTTTCGCTAAACACAAAACTCACTCAATCATTTTAAGCACGTCGGATAGCTCCTTCGTGTCGGGCATCGGGGGAGGCTTGATTTTGTTGATCAGTTCTTCGATCCTGTCAAAGGCCGGATCGTACGCTCCACTAATGCCGCTCTCTTGTATGTTCTTTACCGAATCAATGGCGTCAAATGTGCGCTCTGTGACGACACAAAACAGAAATAGAGGATTTTTCTGTTCAGCCTCTATGCACGCAATAATGTTTTCGTGTCATTTTACGTTCAGTTTTTACGGAAAAGCTGAAAAATACCGCGATTGCTGCGAGGCTTGACTTCAGAAATTTCCCTTAGCAGCAGCTTTGGTCATAGATCACCACAAAAGTGGCCAGCAAATTAATTCTGGCCGTCGTGAAAAATCTCTGACTTCAAGACAAAGCATTCATCGTTTTCAATATTACCAGCTGTCAAGATTAGTTGTGCTTTCATAGATTGGTCGCAAACAGGTGTGTTGATCGCTTTGCACAAACGTTTTTTTCATGAAATTCATCAACTCAACTTTTTCAAACAAACCTTCAAGAATTTTAGACTAACACGACTGATATATCTACTCTTGCCCTCAGTTTAGAACTCTACGTCGCTAATGCCCTCCGTACAGAGTTGCTTAATAAACTTTTGCTAAGTAAAAACTATTTCCGGTTATGTTCGTTGCCCTGCTTGGGAGTTTTCAAAACAACAAACCAGTGGTATTTTGTACCAAGCACAATCTTAGTAAAGTTGCAGTAAAATACCGATATATAATGGTAACTTTCCAACGACCACATTTTGACTTATCAGCCCTAAGAGTTACACAATATACGTTACGCATCGGTGACGATCCAAGCAATGTTCAGCAAGGCAAAGCGGTCAGGAGAAGCTATTGTAGACTAGCAGTCACGGTTTAAACCTCACTACTATTCTCTTGCGCTTTTTCAATTATAGGTCGACGCAATAAGAAGACAACAACAGGGTCACGTGACGGCGACTCACTTTTGAGATTGAGAATGATGGTGTCCCAGTTGTCGAAACACTCGCCGCAGGGCTGGCAGTTCGGGACCTGGCCGGTGAAACCACGCTTGCAACGGTTGCATCGGACGCCGTCGACGCCCTCCAGGCAGTCACACTGACCGGTGTCGCGGTTGCATTGCGTCGACTTCGAACCAATCGGGTCGCAGTTGCAAGCTGGGGGGATAGAGAACGTGATCACGTTAGTCAAACGTGCGCTGTCGCCGGCGAAAGCATTTGCGTTTCGCACAATTGAAAAGGCGCGAATTGTGGCTCAAATAAATATGAACTGAACTAAGTCTTCCGTAGAGCCTTTTTCTAGTTCTTTTCCAACGAAGCCTACGGTGTGGAACTTTGGGCGAATAAGCTTTATCCCGTGACGGAGCGCAGCGCACGCGTGAGACTACCGCTGCGCAAAAAGTGGGGGGCAGCTCGAGTTTCAAACAGGAGCGGTCTTGCACTTTTCAGATGTAACAATTCAGCTCACTGTATTTTGCAAAAGCCAATCAAACCACAAAACGCGGTAAAGCAGACATTTCCACAGCAGCAGTCTCAAACAAAAGTAGGATGGTGATGGCGGTTGTTTCCCAGCAATGAAAATCTTTGCGAAAATCGGGCAAAAATTGGAGATCTGTCAATGTCAAGCGTTGGAAAATCTATGAAGTATCGAAATACAATTGATAAATTTACACCTTTGTCATTTGGGTTCGTCAAATAAGTCTTGGACCATTGAGTGAACTTTGGCTGAAGATGTTTTTTTCATTGGTTCGGTTGTTTTCGCTTGAAAATTGCGTGAAAATTTGAACATACCCGTTATAGCATTTTTTTTGACTCGGACACTTCCGGGCAAAATCCTTGAAAACGTCAGGAAAAATCTTTTCGCTCTGCCAAATATTTCTCCCAGACACGAATACGACTCTACAAACTATGCCTTCGTTTCTTGCGTACCTAAACCGAGCGGAGTGCAAGGTCTGGACAGACCACATCGACCAAATATTTTATACGTTGCGAGTTGACATTCGAACAACAACAAACATTCAAACACACTCGAAAAGAAAAGATCAAAAAAAGAAATAGAAGTGATACTGCAAAAACCTAAAATTTGCTGCGCGTTGCTTTTCGATCAACGTGCGAAGAATTTGCCAACAACGAAATCGGCTTCACAAAGAAGTTGGCAAAAAAAGGTTCTTTGTGTACTGCACTGGTTGACACCTCACACACAAGCTTTCATGCTGACAACAACCAAGACGCCGTTGGCTGATGCAATGAGTTGACAAGCGACGTCGGCAACATTTAACACTTCTTGCATGTTTTCGGTTTACCGTGACCTCCCAGGTAGATGTGGACGTCGCTGGCCAGAATGGCCATCGCTCATACAACCAGGAACTTAAATGAAGTGCCCGGCCACCGCTTGACAAAACGTGAGTGACTGCACATGGCGAACACCCGCTACACGAGGGAACATATCCACTACATTGTGCGCATTTTACGCTTTTCAAAAGCGGTTTTCACGCAACTAACTTCATTACCTAAAATATGATTCTGAAGTGAACATTACAGTGTGCGTTCAGAATTACAAAATTCCAGTAAATAATATTTGAAATGGACCTGTAGCAGCACTGTTTACAATTTTTACAAGGATTTTTAGCACGAATCTGTTGCAGATGTTCTAAAAGACGTTTAAAAAATAGTCAAAATATTCTTAGGCGAAGAATGTATCCAAACAGGATTACTGACAACAGTCATTCACAAGCAAGCATACAAGACACGTGCATGATTGGTGAACACCGATTAGTTGCTGTCAATTTGCTACAGCGAACACCAATTACTGTTTGGACGACACGACGCGACCGTTGGCAAGCACGACTTGTTACCAATGAGAGCGGGTGTAGAGAGATCGCCGACATTTTCAATGGAATCAGCTGTGGTGCCGGGACTGTTTGCTGTGGTCGAAAAGGATTGCACCATTGCGGTAGAGGGTCTGGAAAGGGCTGCAGTGGGATTCTCCGGCAGTACTTTGTCACAGGCTTGATCGCCTCTACCTTCACACGAGATACTGGTCGCAGTAGGCCGCAAGGAGCTGCTCGGAACAGCAGAGACAGAGCTGCTGCGGCAACCACTGTCTTTTGTTTCATCACACGGTGTGCCAGCTGTGACAGCCTCCGGCGAGCTACTAACACTCGTACTGCTGGACGGTGACCTGACGCTGCTGCTGGAAGTAGCAGGCACCGAACTCCTGGGTGCTTGACTAACAACAGCGGCAGCAGTGGTGGTGGTGGATACCCCGGGCGACGAAGTAGTCTGGCCTACGTACAAGGAACAAAAGGCGTGCAGCGCAGGATGCGAGAAACGGAAGAATGAATGCATGTGGTGTTGGGGAATGTGAAGTATGCGCTTGACAAAGCGGTTTCACACAATTGGAAGCTGAAGTGATGGAAGAAGGAAGAATTTCCAGTCAGTGGCAAATAAGCATGAACAATTGCGGATAGGAAGGTACAGTTCAGTAAAGCACTTTGTCATTGATGTCCATCACCTTCTTTGAAGGTCCAATCCATGGCGAGCCAACGAAATTCTTTGCTTAAGCGTACTTTTAAAATCTATAATAATGGCGCTCACTGACCAGCATTGATTCCAAATGGTTATCACAAGTTCTTTTGTGTGTGCTTTACTTTGCCACATTACGCAGTTCATTCTTTAAATCCAGTGTGTTTCATTAGAATCGCCCCAACACGTTGCAAGACAACAAAGTCTTTGAACCCGTTAATCGCGCTTGTGTGGGTGAGTCTTTCCTAAGCACAAAATTGCCAGGGGGTTCAAGGTTTTCTTGCCTATTCTACACAATGCAAAATCGTCCCAGAACATCATGTGTTTTTCCACAAACCAAGAATAATCCAATGGTTCATCCAATCAAATCTCTTACAGGTAGAGTATTCAGGAAAAGCGTCCTTCCGCACATTGGCCGCAAGACAATGGTGGTGGATGCTACAATGGCACAATTTTCAACAATTAATAAAAACAAAACCTCTGCCCGAGAAAGTTGACGATATGGAAAGTAGCGTTACATCGAAAAGTAGCGTTACATATGGAAAGTAGCGTTACATATGGAAAGTAGCGTTACATCGAAATGCATTTCGAAAAAACTTTCAATCGTGAATTATGCCAAGTTTTTTGGCAAAACCTTCTCTTCCATTATTCAAGGCAGAAATTGCTACGGGTTTTCATTAGACCAAGACCGGTTTCCACTGGACCATGACCGACAATCTTCATTTTTATGTGACGCACTCATGCGTGCTGCACTCGCAAGGACAGGTTGAAAAGGCAAAAATATCCGTCTAATAATGCCACCTTGCACCAAAAGAAAAATCGCAAAAAAACATCGTTTCAACCCAAGATCCGCATCTTGCTGGACAATCTGAAAACGTCACAATCAAATGACCCGGTCATAACCCGGACACCGGATACGCTCCTAAGCTTTTTCAGTCATTCTTTACAACGTTCCACAAATATCAAGTTCTGTAACAGTTGAAAACAGACGTGAAAACAGAGTTGGCTACTGACATTATCCTCTGTTTATAAACAGACAAGATCGAAGCATAGGCGTAGCCAGGAGCGCCATGGTCCCTCCAAGTTTCTGGAAAAACTTGTCATTTTGTGCTTTGAGAGGCAGTGTTCCAAACAAAATACTGCTGTTCGCTTAAAGTCAAGGCACTTGGCCCCCCAAATATTTTGGGCTGGCTACGCCACTGGATCGAAGACGCGAACAAACAGCACCGCGCATGCCCTGCTCACCCAAGCATTGAACATCGGGGTTGCCATAGTGACCGTCTGCGCAATTGCTGCAGGTTCTTCCGCCGAAGCCTTCTCTGCACAGGCACTGTCCGGTGAACTGTGGACAAGAAGAACGCGGGATGGTGACAAAGAAAATGTTTGAAATTATGGCCAGCTGGGGAAAATAAACTCCTTTTGAATTAAATGGCCTAGTCTTGTTCTTGAAAAACTTCTTTAAACGATTTCCAAGCGCCACACGATCGTTGTGCAAATGGGTTTACGGCATCCTCAATAGAACAGGGGCGTATCGAGGTTAGATGGCGCCAGGGGTCAGGACACATGTTTGGCGCCTCCATGTTTGAACCTAAGGCCTTTCGGGAGTAAATGTACTGTATTGAAGAAGTGCTTGTGATATTGTAGGGACGTTTCGGCGCCCCCCCCCCAGTGATTCGGCGCCAGGGTCATTGTTCCCCCTTTGCCCCCTCGGTACGCCCTGCAATAGCGTTGTCGCCCTATGGGAATGGCTGGGAGTTGAGAAACCTGGTTAGGTCTGTCCAATAAAAACCATGTAAAATATATTTGTGAAAAACATGTTCAACTCAGCCCAACGATATCATGTACGGAGCCTCTTACACATCAAGCCTGTTTCGGCTTACATTTGGAAAACCTCGTTCGTCGCTGACCTTAGCAAACTTTTTTTAAATTGGCACAGCTCAGGCAGAACGAGAGCTTGCTGACGTTCATTACATTATGACGTCACACATGAAAGCGTGAGGATCGGAGAAAATAAGCCGAGCAAGCGCCACGAGCAAGGTAACAGTTTTCGATTTAGTGAAATTACCATCAATCGCAGCTCCACCCAAAGCAAGGAAATCGATGTCAATTTGCGACAGTACAGGGCGGCTGACGGGAGATTTCCTCAGCGTTCAAGCATTCGTGGGCGACATACGCGCTTGCATTAAGTTAAAAATAAGCGCAACCTCTTCAGTAGGTGAAAAGTATTATTTACGTCATACTTCCTGGCAACGAAAAAAAGACTAAAAACAACAACGAAAACTTTTCAGTCCTGTCCCATATTCATAAAACAAACAAACGATAGTGACATTCAGTCAACAGTTTCCATCAATCCTGCCAAAGTAATTTGGCTTCTAAGTTCATTCCACCAGCCAACATGACCCACCTTCAGAGTAGTTGCACCGCAAGCTAACGACTGCGGGCCATTAAATCTATCAAACGCAGTTATCTAAACCATCCCGGTGGATACTTTGATCGCCGACGCTCATCACGTAGGTCACGGACCTCTGTTTCAATGCGGTATAAAGAGCGTGGTTCCACATTATTTTGACAATTAATACCTAGTTATCACCACAAGACACCCAGTTCGTTTAAAAACGTTTTCTACGAATCACATGAAACCAAACCGTCCGAACGATGAAGAAAAATACCATTATCTCGCCAAAGTCAGGGCCTGCGACTCACCTCGTTGCACGAGTGACCTTTAGAATTGACGGGGTTGCAGTCGCAAGGCTCGCACCCCGAGCCGCTTGCCAGTTTCCAGTGGTTGGGGGCACACTGGTCGCAACTGCGTCCGGCTACGTTCGGCAAGCACTGACACTGGCCGGTTGTGACGTCACAATGACAATGGTCGCCCTCGCAGTAAGCGGAGTCGGTGCCCAGCAAGTTGCAGGCGCAGGCTGCACAAAAAGACAAGTTAAAGTACCGCAGTGCAGACGAGAAAGATACAACCGCGTTAGTCACAAACACGCTATACTTCGGGCCGTAACAAGGCCAGCGTTGGCCACGAGGGTTGCGTTACCCGGGAAACAAGTGAAATTTAGCGCACCGTTAAAACAGTGTCCGTGACACTCGTTTTTTCAAACGTCCCCAAACCCTGCAGTGAAATATGCCGCTGCCTTTCGTTTTCCATCCCCTCCGACGATTTTGGCGCAACCATGTAAAAACAGATTGTTTCACAGAATTAATCAATTCGGCCATCGCAGACTCATGAGTCACGTGGTGACATGCAGCGAACATTAGCTTGACTTAATGGTTCAAAAAACGGCAGCCGGGCATTTTGGCAGGTACAAATATTTTTGAAACAATAACAGTTAAACAAAAATATGACTTTTTGCACTTGCTTCATATCAACCCTGCATAAACCCCAAATACGCCCAAAATATGTCCCTCAACTTGAGCAAACCCTCAACTTAAAATTCAACAAAACGTTGTGAAATAGTGACTGGAAATAATGGATTTCAGAATAAATCATTACTTGAACAGCCCGCAGCTTAATGTGCATTTGAACTGTTTTTGCGTAAAAAAAGTAGACGAGATTTACAAGCATCTGAAAACGTCCGAGACAGACCAAAAAAAGCCCTTTTCCTGGTAGGTGGAGACCAGTTTTAAAATCTACGCACAAACCGAGCACCGGATTCTCTCGCAATCAGCTCGTATAGAAAAAAAACTCACCCTGGCATGTTCTGTCGAATGCACTCCCGTAATAAAACTCCCTGCACGTTTCGCAGTGCGGGCCGGCAGTGTCGTAGAGGCAACCGGTGCATACGCCGGTTGCGGTGACGCACGCGTTCGGATCGCTCGGGTCGACGTTCCCGCTGCACTCGCACTCCCTGCACAGGCCGTTGTTCTCGTGGGGGTTGCCCCAGTAGGCGGGGGCGCATCTGTCGCATCTGGGGCCTGCAAACGGTTGCAAGACGATTGCGAGCATTCCCGTGACGTACTGCTGCTACTCGCGCTAACGAGGACAAGACGCCTTTGTTTTAATTTGTCGCCTTCGCGGAGCATGACGCTGTTTGCATTCACAATGAACAAAGCCTGTTGTTGCGCAAGAAAGACACAGACGCGCGCCTGACCGGGGAGATAAGTTTCAAACAAAAACATGCTGAGCACATTAAATCGAAAAATGCACAGCGCGTTTACGAAACAACCGTCTTTTTCTTACCGGTATATCCGGGAAGGCAATAGCATTGGACTTGCCGAGTGATGGGGTTCTGTCTGCATCCGCTGGCGAATTGCCTCTGACTCCCCGGTCCGTCGGGACACATGCATGGCCGGCAGTGGTCGTCGTTGCCAAGCAGGGGGTTGCCATAGTAACCGGTCATGCAACTGCGAAAGATGCAGACAAAATTGAAACGCGACCAAAAACATCATATCAAGTCCGTGAAAACCAAGTTCATGGCCACCAGGACTTTCGAAACCTTCCACTGCAACAAGCAAGTTTGCACGAAAATAACAAACAACGAATATCCTATGAAGGACGTTTTGTAAAAGCAATCACGCCAATCACTGTTGTGCGAAGAACACAGCGTATTCGGTTGAAACATAAAATTTCACCACGTCACGTGATGACGCAATAATGTTGAAAGCGAAAAAGAAGACGTCAACACACACGCCGCATCCGCACCGCGAGATTTCACGCGGAAACTGCGCAGAACTTTCCAGAAAGGAAATTCGTTTTTTTTTGGCAGCAACTTACACGTCACAGTGTTCGCCGACGGTGTGGTCGCGGCAGCCCAAACACACCCCCGTGTCCTGGTCGCACGTGTCCGCGTGCCCGTTGCACACACACCGAAGGCACTCGGGGAAGCGGTAGTGGCCCGCCTGGCACTGGTCGCACCGTCTGCCAGATACCCCAGGCAGGCACGTGCACAGGCCGCTGCGCGGGTTGCAGAAACGGTCGCTGGATCCGCGGAGGTCGCAGTCGCAAGCTGCGCAGTAGAGACGGGAGCGGTTAGTGGCGCGAGAAGGCTTAACGAGAAATACGAAATTTTTTAAATCGACAACTCGAAGCAGTGCAACGGAAAAAAGCGTTGGACAGAATAAGCGACGACTGGTTAGCGAAACAGCAGGAGCCAGAACAGGAGTCGATCGTTCTTTTTAATGCTTTGGTGATGTTAAGTTTTATTTGTGTTCCAAAGAAATTGCTTGACACCTTCAGAGGTGAAAGAGCAGCAACAAGCAACACTTAATTCTCATTTCTATAGCCACATCCTTTGAGGCGACTCTGTGGTCGGCGCCCTGCGGCTCACAGTCTGTCTGAATGACGGGCACATGTAAGGAAACGCTTGGATCGTACAATCTAAATCTAAGCACTACTGTAAAAGGCGTTCAGCTTCAGTGAGCGCATGGGCGTCGGAAGGGGTGAAGGGGAGCCAAGCCCACCTGGAATTTTAAATTTTCCTGTTAAATTTTCAGCAAAAAAGGGCCGTTTTTTTAGTTTCGAGTGGGTAAAATGAAATTTTGCCACTTTTGGCATCCCCTTGGAAAAACATTTTTGGCTACGTCTGGAAAGATCCACTATTTGGCCCCCCTCTCGAAAAATTCCCTCCGACGCCCATGAATACGCGGTAACGGACAGTACATGTCGCGCGCAGTAAGTGGCAGCGTAAGGCCACAACAGGATAAACTTCACATTCAATCAGGATGCGATCGCGCAGTAAAAGAAAGCAGAGAGAAACAAGCGCCAGTAACAAACGCAAGCACATCGGCTTCTACCTCTGCATCCCGCCGGGCCGAAGCCGTATGTTCCCGGGGCGCAGCGGTCGCATCTCCGGCCGATCACGTTGGGCTTGCACCGGCATTGTCCACCCCACTGTTCACAGATTGTACTCAGACTTCCTTGCGGATCGCAACCGCAAGCTGCAGAAAACAGAACGAGTTGATTTCTTCTGTCGGCAACGCTTTGAACTTCACCGATCAGTTAACGCCACACCTGACAAACGCACACATTGTCTGTCATAAGCCGCCAAAGAAGGGAACGTCTTCATATGTGTGACGTCATAATTACAAACAACGCATATTGTTGACAATGCGTAGTGTCTCTCTCAATCCTGCTCCACTGAGGAACCGTTCGCTATTGATCATTAAAAGCTCTAGGTTTGCTGAAGGCTTTCGAGGAATCAGCCGACTGAGTTCTGCTTTCATCTTTCTGCGATGATTCGAATTTGCACATATCTGTATTAAGTATAACTAGTCTTCACAAAGGTGACGGGTTTGGATCCATCATCGATTTTTTTAATAGGAAATCGATTTCACGTAACCATACGCATCTTCAGTCCTACAATCTTGTTCAATTACAATCTTCTCACCATTACTGATCATATTTGAAACTCGTCAAATTTATTCAGTATTCTTGTCAGGGGCGTAACGAGGTTAGATGGCGCCCGGGGCAAGAAGCAAGTTTGGCGCCCCCATGTTCGAACCTGAGGTCTTTCGGAAGCAAATTCACAGTATTGAAGACAGTAATTGTGACATTGTTGGGACTTTTCGGCGCCCCGCAGTGATTTCGCGACCCCATAGTGACTCGGCGCCCGGGTAATTGCGCCCCCCTTGTCCCCCCTCATTATGCCCCTGGTTCTTATTATTTCTTCACTAAGCCTGCATAAAACGGCGAGATGGTCATAAGTAAAAACATCACAACTTCACACATGCAGGTTGGTTACAATCACCTTTGCGGCGTGTTTCACGTCGTTGACAAAAATTTTCGGTAAAATTAAAATGTTGAAATGAAACGTTCATCGTTTTCAGGACACGCATTAATTCAACCACCATGTGACCAACGTTGGTTCATACTGTTAAAAAATTTTAACAACCAGAGAATCGCATTTGAAAATCCCATTAATTTATATCGCGCAGCGCATTGCAACTCCAGCTTTCTCACTGAAACAACTGTCTGAGGCGACTGGTGACTATTTGGTCTAAAGGCTTCAAATACCAAACAGACACCCCCAGCCAATTCACCTCATTATGGAGCTACACCTTAACTATCAATTCTTCTTCTGCACAGTAGCAGGCATATGTAACACCTGCCGGCCACTTTATGACGGGACAGTTGGAAAGTGTTCACAGTAACAATTTACAAGATTGTTCGCAATAGCAATAGAATGTCTGAACATGTCTGAATAGGCGGTGACGTTAAGTTGATCTGTACTGACAAAAAGTTTTAATAGGATCGCGGTTGCATTTACAGTCAAAACCAGTCACTAACGTTTGGCTCCGTCGTGGATGATAGCTGAGCCAGAAAACAGAAGTCCAGCGCATTCCTCATGAGGTTGCCTGTCCGGCACGAACATCTCTTCATCTTGACATTCCAGTTCGTCGAACTGTCTCACACGTTGCCGACCTTCGACAGTTCCGTGGAACATGTCCAGATTTCTGAACACCGGAACGACGACCAGCTGCAGCGAAAGCGTTCTCTTTGGTGATTGGAGGAAAATCGCTCCGCCCATGCGCAAAACAACCACTCATACGCGTTCAACTCTTTAAAATTCCCTTCTTGCAATCGTGCTCATCATTGTTTCCACGCCGTTTACTTTGGAATGGTTATCGACAAGGTTTTTTAAGGTTTGACCTTGTTGACCGCAAAGACATTTTGAGAGACCGCAACTATATAATCTGAAGTCCGAGATGGTCGCAAAGCGAGGTTTTAGTGTATTTTGATGGTGGTAGTAAAGCGAGTTTCTGCTGTAGCTTGAGAGACCATTGGAAAAAGTTGAGAGACCGTTTCGGTCGCCTTGTTTTACGTCGTTGACGGTCTCTCGAAACGTTTCGGTCTCTCGAAACGACCTAAAAACACTGGTCATGGAAATCAGGCAAAGCCTCTGGCTGAAAATGGTTTGACGGAAATTGACATCAACTTCAACTCAACCACTTCAAATTTCACGATTTTTTTAAACAAAGAAGTTACACAACAAAAACATTTCCTGTTACACCCTGCAGAATCGATGATAAAGCCCTGCTCACAAACATGGCTGTCTCTCTGGACGAAAGTGAAGCTTTCACAATTCATAAAAGAAACAAAACGCGGGTCAATTCGTTGCATCGCTGTCTATAAATAGGAGCCGGCCCAACTATTTCAAAATCACAGGAAAAACTTTTCTTGCTTTACGTCACACTCACCGAGTCGATCAGAATATCGGGCGTGGCACCGGGGACTATTTCGCGCTGGTATCGGCGCATGTCAACAGTAACGCGATACGTAAAGCTTTTTTCCAAGCAGATAATACCTGCGCAGTGCAGAAGTATGTCATTATTTCGCTCGAGATTACTATCTCATGAAAAACAAATTCTAAGATCACCACCGTACAAGAAGCGATGTCCTCGCTGCAGAGTCAAAGTGGAAACTTGCGCTGCCAAGTTTGTCACATAATAAATTCAGTAAAACCTAACGCGTGCAGTGCATGGAACGAAACGCAGTCGCAAGATCTCAACGTTATCGTCTGTCGGAACGCGTCTTTGAAGGGCGAGAAAAAAAGAAAAGACAATAATCGAATACGCTAGTTCAGGGTTCACCAACCTTTTTGAAAGTGCGAGCTACTTCTTGTGTAGCGATTAATGCGAAGGGCTACTAGTTTGAAACACACTTCTGAAATAAAATTTCTGCTCAATTTACCTTGAATTATTTTAGTATTGATATTCGTTAATGTGAAGACATTGATCATGCTGACGTTATTTTTAGAACAAGCCCGCTGGCGACCTGGTGCCCGGGGACACCACGTTGGTGACCCTTGCCCTAGTTTCTTCAAGAAAACTGTTTTTGACTTTTGCTAGAAGTGCTTTGATCATAAATTATTTGCTGATGACTTTGTCCATTAAATTGCGGTAATCACATGATTGGGCCATGGCAATGTTTTCAACAAGCATTTGGCACCTTTGCCCTTTCACAAATTTAAGCCAATCAATGCCACACGTGGCTGAAAACAACATTTTTTCATGATGCTTTGACCGATCATCCTGATTATCCTCATAGCTACAATTTAAAGCCATATATCCGTTGCCATAGCAAGAGCTGTTTCAAAATACTTCAAATTTGCGAGAACATCACCGGCCAAACTTTACCTAAGCTTTTATGAGTGGTAGGAGGCCCCGGAAGTGACACAGACCAGTGATCATCTTCAGGTCGCGTATTTCCGCAAGGACTGGACGTGGGGATATTTCCTTGGTTCGGTCGCTCGATGGATATGTCGACATACTGCCAAGCGTTTGGCATCTGTAACGTAAGTCGATCACTGTTTAGCGCAGAAAGCAAACAATGAAAAAACAAGGCGCCGCAACGCAGGAATCTATCAGAAAAAACCCAAAGACAGAATTCATTCACATGTGCACTTGCAATACATTTGCTTCCTGACCGTTTTCCATAAGCACGCTTGCAAGTCTTGGTGTTGCCCTCCAAGGATTCCCACACTAGGAAACTTTACCTCAGTACCTTATGATGTTCACCTAAACGCCTACGAACGTTTAACGGGATTCGTTGTGTCAACTCAAGAAACTTACGTTGGATTGATATCGCAACACAAGATCGTAATCCATGGACATGGGAAGACCGGTTACAGTGAATGTGATTACTCCCTCCTCCGGAACTATGACGTAACCATCACCCGTCCACGTGACAGGCGGCTCGTGTTCTCTGTTATCTGGGTAAACACCCTGCAAAGAAACCGCGGTTGTGATCTTTACATCGGAAAAATAACGACTTGGGGATGTGTTCTACATACAAAGAGTTTAAGGATTTCACAAGGTTGTGATCTTTACATCGGAAAAATAACGACTTGGGGATGTGTTCTACATACAAAGAGTTTAAGGATCTCAATACATGTCGACAACAAAAACAATTTACTAACAAGCGCGCAAAATTGCGGTCTTGAATATAGCACAGTCAAAACCGGATAGATTGATTTGGACCAACTGAACAAAATTACGTCTTTCTTGATTGGTCTGGACCCAGTGCAACGCTATGTATCACACGCTATGAAGTGATTTGGAAAAACTCGCAATTTCGACCTTATAATAAACTGCAAAAAAAGATAGCGTCTACTTCCAAGTACCTAGAGTTAAAACTCTGCCTACGCAAGCGCAACGCACCGGTCCTAATTCTGCATCTTCCGCTTCGAAAACGTAGTAGTCGAGTCCGGGCAGGAAGTTCCCGGATGTAACGACATCGCAACGACGGCTGTCGATGTTTGGCCTGCAGTTGCACTGGCCGGACGTGCTGTCGCAGTCATTGTCGTACGCTCCGCCGAGATCGCAGTCGCACTCGTTGCAGCCTTGCGCAGCGGCGCTCATTCCCCAGGTTTGTGGCTGGTGAGAGAAATAAGTCATCAGCTTACTTTAGCTGTTTCTCGTCTGCCGCTGCCAACGCAGATTGGAACAGTTCGTGAGGTTTAATTTATAAGCTGGTTGTTGTTATCGCTAGCAAAGCAATACGCAAACCGCTGGCAAGAAAGCGCCAAATGTAAATGAAAACTTGTAATTGCTGTCAAGCAAATAGGTCTTCACACAAGGGCAAGAAAACAATTCTGCATTAGACTCTGCTCATGCGGTAGTATTGGAAATTACACCACGTCACATCCAGGTGCACTGTGATGATATGATACAATCAATATATTCCTAATTTTACTGAACTACTGAGCTACCTAAAATTAATGTTGCTTGCTTCCTTCTCTTTTCACCAATTGCAAAGCGTGTTTTTACGCAGGCAAAAATACCTTACGACAGTCTGGTTTTGGATATTGTCTGCCACATTCCAAATCATTTTCTTTTGAAATGATCGTTTCACACATACAAGTTGAAATTTGGCAAATTGCATGAAAAATGTAGATAAATGATGAACCAGTAAACAAAACGCAACATCGTTTTTTTGACTCACCACGCACATATCGCACCTCCTTCCGGTAGTGAAACGCTTGCAGATGCATTGACCCGTGACGCTGTCACACGTGTTGGCGCCCGAGAGCGTTCCGAGAGAGTCACAGTCACAAGCTGAGAGAAGAAATGATTAGATTCAGTTGAATGGATTTCGGTGAAAATTAACGAAAGCTGCAAATCCAGTTGTCTTGGTCACATGTAATCAGAAAAACATGGCGTCAATAGCTAATTTCAAAAGCTGCAGACGCCGATTTAAACGGAGGTATTATCCATTATCACAACGGGCAGGTTAATAGCAAACCATAACAAAACACCCAAAATGAACACCACCAAACAAATAAAAATGGCAAGCAACGTCAAACTGAACACAACCACCGTTTCTTTTCTGTATGGTTGCTCTGTGAAACTTTTACCCACAACGGCGGTGTTTTCAACAAATCGGGGAACAATAGTCGGCTTGCGGTTCTTACCCGCTGGTCAACTGCGCTCACGTGACACAGCTCTTGCTTTCTGATTCGCTGCAGAAATTACCTGTGCATCCGTCCGCGTTGCTGGCGCTTAAACCATAATATCCAGCCTTGCACCGGTCACATCTAGGTCCTTCCACGTTACGCTTACAGCGGCACTGGCCTGCGATCATGCCTAGAGCAGGGTCGTCGCGCCCGTCGCAAATTCCGCCGTCCCGTGTCCCGGTCACCTCGCAATCGCATTCTGGCCACAAAAGAGCTCGTGAAAATTGGTCAGTTGCTCGGTACAAGGACGTCGATGAGCTGCGCTGGTCTTCTTATACGAATTCATAGCTTGCGGTCAAAAAGTCATGACACAAAAACGGCAACTGCGAGTGTTAGCAGAAGGTTGCGGCACCCGCAACGGTTTCTGGATGGGAAGTGACGGTAACGCGGTGCATTGCATCTTCTGAATAGAGGCCTGGTTGATGGTAAGTCGCAGTGGGGGTGCCAAAATGTATGATTTTATGCGAATTACACTATTTTGTTTGGAAAAGCGCCTCTCAAAGCACAAAATGACTATATTTTCCAAAAATTGGGGGGAGGGGCCATGGTCCCTTTGTCTCCCCTGGCTACGCCTATGGTAAGTCGTGATGAAAAATAGAAAACGCACGAGCAGCAACGGCCTACTCGCGGTGCGCAAAGTCAATGCTGTCAGTCCTTAAAAGGCGGACTGAAGCGACTTCCTCTCCAATAAAACTTTAAAATAATTATTGGCGACGCGTTTGGGCTCAACAGGAATTCCACAATACTTAACAATAAATCACAATCACGTTTTCAACAAAGAAAATTGGAAAAGAATTTTGTTCAATGCTTTTATGAGTAAGTGGCAGTATACTGTATCTAAGTACAAGTCACTGCTCTTGCGACAATCCTCGACTATTCGCTGAGATGTTGTTGATTACACAGTTGGTCTAAAATCCCGAAACTTTGTTCAGTGATACTTTTGTAGTTGCGACGTTAAATGCAACGGTTTTTGTAATCGGAAGTGGCTGTTGTGAAAGCATATTGTTTTTCGGCAGTGGTTCGTTATTTGATAGGAACATTACTCGAAATCGTATAACTTTGTTAGAAGCTGTTTGTCAAGCTGTCATTGACCAAGCAAGGTGTCAACGAAACAACAACTCATCTGCTGGAACGAACCGATTATATCCCGAAGTACCGTACGGGCTGTGGTTGTGAATGGCGAATACAGTAAACTTGACCTCGCCAAGAGAATATGCAGGTTGCACCAGCTCCAGACTAAGTTGCCAACTGCCCAAAACATAAACTTCCACCGTCAGGTTTCTTTTCCTCAATTTTTCACTGTCGGTATTTTTCCGGCTATTACCGGCATTTTTGTGAACTAAAGCAGGAGTGCTGCAACAGTGGGATTTTTAAAGCCTCATTTCTATTATTTTCAAAGTGGTAAACGTTTCACAAGTGCTAAACCTTTTTCAGCAGGCGCTTTCCAGTTATACTGAATGACATGCTAATTGCTAATCGGGTGGAATCAACTATATGCGTGTTCAAATGTCTACGTGCCAGACCAATGAAGTTCCAAATACGGGTCGGTGAAATCAAATATCAAGTATGCACAGGCCGAACCAAAAACGTTCTAATAAGCCGACACTCTTGAGACAGGATCTCGTTGCAAACGCAATTGATTGTCATGCGGTGGGACTGAAGGGCACCGGGGAGCGTTTGTTCACTAAACCCTTGCAGAGCCAAGGACACCATTGCAGTATAATGCAAATCAACCCGAAGCAAAAATTCAAAACAGCTGAACACGTCACATCGAAAATAACTGATTCTTAGCAACAGCGCATTTGCAACGCGTAAGATCGACTCATTGTTCAAGAAAGTTCGAAGACCACATAGTTGGCAGGCAAACACCCGGGGGCAACACACACACGCGTGCACGCGCAAGTTCGGGTCTTCCGCATTCCGCTCACCGGTACACACGGTAGGGTCCCGGATGTCCTTGTTCGGGTCCTTGTAGTAATACGGAGCGCACAGTTCGCAGTTTCGGCCGACGGTGTTGTGCTGGCAGTTGTCGCAGACGCCTCCCGACACACCGCCCGTTGCTTCGAACACAGCAGGGTCGAAGTGGCATTCGGTTGCGTGGTTGTTGCAGTTGCAGGCTGATGACAAATGTGAAAAACAGTTTCAAAGTAAAACTGCACAGAGAACGCTGTTAAGAAACATGGCCAGGTCCAGATGTTCGCAGTGCCTGGCATAAAAATTCACAAAAACAAGCTATAAATGAACGCATCTCTTAAATTTGAGGAAATCATTTTCCCAACTTGTTGGTAATAGCACAGTGGCGTTCGCATGGTATACACACAGAGTTGCCCAACCTTTGGATTAATCACTCTCCAGTACCTTTAAACAAGCTCCGACGAGTGCGCTTACAATCTTTACATTAACCATCACGTTGGCTGATCTCATCTATTGAATTGATGCTGTACTCCAAATAACTTTAAAAAGACCAGCGACTGAGGGCAAACGCCTTTCATTTTTACATCTAGACTGTACGTAAAAGTGACCCTGAGTGCAACCACACCAAATCCTGACCACCGGTGTTCAGTCAGCCTTCAGCTTTGTTACGCATGTGATACGGTCGACCGAACGTGTTACATGATGGTTCCGGTCAATCGCGCAACACAGTACTGGTCATCCAAAACGGGCACGATGGGCGTGCCACTTTCATACTAGAAACTGAGTTTAGCATAGCGCTGAACAAAGGCAATTTCTGATGTTCACAAACCAAAATCACACGTCTGCTAATTAATCAGATGTTGCTTACACACAATGATTAGAGATCCGTACACCTGTTAGCTCACAGAATTGGTGCTGTCAACTCAGCATCTCTGCTGGAGGCGAAGGACCTCAGATATTTGAGACTTTAACAACACAAAATATCTTCAGAGCTGCTTTTCGCATTTTAAGTATTCAGAGGGCAATGCAATTGTTGCGCAGCTCCAAAAAGTTAGTAATTTCACAGCTAAACCAAGAACTAACCACTCCATGCCATAATAATTCGACTCAGGTTTGCTTGTTTCGAAACCATCCTTTCAGTTGTAAAATGTCCTTGGCAAAGGGCAGGCATTGTTGGTTGAAAAATTCCAGTCGGTAGCTTACTTTCCTAACGTTATTATTATGCAAAAACGTTTGCAAGAGGGATATGGAACAGTGCTTCCCAACCTTTTTAGGTTTGCGGCACCCTTCAGGAAAAAAATAAAATTTGCGGCACCCGGTGGCGAACCCGTAGAAATTTGCTTTAAGATTTGATGACATTTTGAAAATGTTTTTTTAATGATATATTGAAAACCGTGTGTTCTCGTGGCACCCCTTAGTATTGTAAATGGCACCCCAGGGTACCGCGGCACGCCGGTTGGGAACCGCTGATATAGAATATATAATCTCCAAGCTGCCGTTTTGGTAAGATTGCTAGAGCTCGAAAGACAGGCAGCTGGCCGGTAACAAACACACAACGAGACAACCTGTCGCTGCATTGGCACAGCAACGAAAAACCAAATTCATTCGGTGGAAATTTACAGCTTTCCCAAGTCCTTACAAAGTTGCCAACACAAACTGTTCTAGCTTAACTACGAGCTTAACAAACGCTGCCAGTGCAGTCAGTTGCATAATTACGATGACTGCCTATATCACAGGGTCACGATGGTTGTAGCTATCACGGCAAAGCTACAGTAGATAGTCTCAGAGGATGCTTTAATCACCGACACTGGCAATAAGCGGTGACTGTTACAATGACTTCAGAAACAACCGCTGTATTCACGTGGATCGGGGTCAACAGAAAACGACCCGATTCGCGCAGTTTCAGGACCGACCGCGATTCGCCGACGCTGCTTGTGACCTGGTTTCTTCCCCTTGTGACACTGGCATCAATGCCTCGAGGAAAAGAGCGTCCTTTTTGGTCACTTCTGTTTTCGCATTTTGTCAGACTGACAGTATAAAGCAAGTTTGTTCAGCCCTATCTTTCAGTTGATGTGAGATCCTTGAAAAAGTTACACTTTGTCAGAGCCTACATTCACATGTAGCTGCGGTACGGATAAATCCTGAAACAAGATGCTACACTGCGCAGTTCTATCGGTGCGTTTATGAAAAGGAAATGATCACACGATAGTCATGAAACAGCAGAGAGCAGCAGTGCTGCTCAGGACACGAAGCAAAAGCGCCGTTTTCAATTTCGTTTGGGCCAACTTTCCGGTACAGAGGAAGCAATATCGAACATCAAGTGCCTCACAGTGCGCCTACATCACATCCTGACTCGCCGCATAAATAGCCTTAAGTGAAGGAAGCGTAGCCGACGTCTCAATCGACCGTCGTCGGGTTTCTTCAAAGGAAACCAAAGACATGAAAGTATCACTCGCGCCGTAGTCAAAGTTGTTCGCTGAACCATTTAACTTTACGAAAGACAAACTTGCGTCTAAAATGCCATCGGATAATTCATCCGTTGTACTCAGGTTTGTCAGATAGAAAAAAAAAACTGTAGCCAAACTCAGTAAAAAATTACCCAAACTTCTCGAAATGCTTGCGTCTTTGCCAAAACATTAATTTTTTTCACTGAAAATCAGTCAGTTGCATCTCATTTATCTTTTGCCTTGTATTTTATTAGAAAGCGTATAGGTTTTCATCATTGTGAACATATTTCTAAATAATCAGTTACAGTTGTAAGAAGTGTTTAATACCATGCTCCTACTTTTAAAACTATCACACTTTCAAAAAATCAACAAACCAAAATATTTTTAGTCAAACGTTTTCGAAATTCGCCAGATTTCCGGATTATGGCGATAAAGTCGCCAACATGACAATCCTGGCAGCAGCGCCGTAACCAGGGGGGCAGAGGGGTGAAAGCCCCTTGGACATATTTTTCCTCCCCCCCTGGAAAAATGTGTTGGACATAATTTACAACTCTTGGACATAGTTTAAAAAATTTGGGCCCCCTCTCAGAAAACTCTTCGCCACCCCTAATGTCCCAAGCTGGTTACATGCCTGCCTGGTAGTACTGTTGGACCAAAGCATCATACTTCAGCGACTTTCGTGCATACAGTTTACACGGGAAAAAGGCCAGTTGCTACGTCTGGCTACTCAGTGACCACCAGTAAGTTTAAAATACTCTAGGATTTTGATTTCAACGTGAAAATACAACGAAAGTTGGCGAAATACACCAAAGAAATACTACTCGAACACGTGCACGACGTGAGAAACTTGTTAAACCCATGCCTTACTTACCGAAACGGATAGTTTCAGTGCAATTGCAGGACTTTAATTATGGTTGGTGTGATTTTGGAAAATGTTTACCCAAGTGACGGCAACGGGAAAAAGCACTGATTAGAAAACAACCCTTTGAAAAATGTATTGGTTTCGAAAGAAGAACGCTTCTAGTACAAGCTGGCCAGTCGCTCCTGTATGCAAACGCATACGACATGATTTTTTCTGAGTCATTGTCCAAAAAATATTACGGCCCATCCGCCGTTATCGACAGTGGAAATAAGAGTCATTCCAATCACAAGATCACGCACACAACGACGCCTAGGCAATGCTTTTGCTTAATTAAGGTGATGCATAGGTTGCCTATGCCCGAGCAGCACGCATTTGGCCCTCCACGAAGGTGTTCCCATGAAAAGATAGGTAGGCCAGGACAACCTGACATCACGAAGGGTTGCGTCTCTCATGCATGAACGGACTTGAGGGACTTTTCCCCGCAGCTTTCCTAGTTTCTTTGCACCATGGCGCCGGGCAAGAAGGCTGCAGCACCAATTTACACGGTCTTGGTGAGACCGGGCCTGAACTAGAACACCAGACCAACCAGCACGCACTAACCACTAGGCCAGGGGTTCTCAAACTTTTGGTGTTATGGAGCCCATGAAGAGATTGACCATAATTTACGGAGCCCCACAATAAATTTCTAAAAATAAAAACAAAAAAAA
>JGI24158J21664_10000657_pt1 | contig 33638 bp, 17 predicted proteins | sample Ectturendosymbi3_FD_21664 | JGI IMG/M metagenome (IMG submission 21664)
CAGAAGTAAACAAATGATCGAAATTAACAGGTATTCTACCCCAGTGCAAATTATGCGTGAACTTACCTATTTCAAGAATGTATATATCATTAATTTTAAGAAGGTTTAAGTTTTTGTACAATGGTGAGACTCTCGACTTGTAAGAGCTGTAGGTCATTGCTCCTAATACTTTGTTATGTAAAAAATTCAGTCGGTTCAAAGCTGTTTTTCCAGCTCCACCCCAGACACCAATTGCACATTGGAGATGACTATAAGTGAAACTGTAGTAAACTGAAAGGGATATTTAAGGAAAAAGGTCAATCAGTTTCCATTGGCGCTTGTTGTGTGTTGTATCAATGTAGCAGTAAGCACAATCTATTCCACAAATGTTTGTTGCAATATAGACCAGGATGGAGACTAAACTAGCCTCAGCTGAAAACTTAAGAGGCAGAACTCTTATATGGCTCAGTTATTAACCCCAGCTAAGTCGGAACGTGAACTGCTGTGCTGTCTAAACACCGTGGAGAAATGCCGATTTAATTACACAAACGCACAGAAGAAGCAAGTTAAAATCCCACCCGAGGACACGGCCAACAAGTATTCAATTTTTTGTCAAGCAACCAGAGGTCGGCAAATTCAAGCACAACGCAACAGTCAACAAGGGAAACACATGCTCGCATGGCAACTTAGACAACGCAGAGAGCGGAATGGAGATCAAACAAAATCTTAGACGAAAAAAATTATTCTTCAAGAATGAAGCTCTATGAACCTACCAGACTGGAAATAAGTACACCTAGCTCTGGATGTNAGCTGAAACCAAAGTAACAGCGTTGTCTACTTTTACAAAGACTGACGCAACGGATGTTATTCATAGCACTGNTATTCAGTAAAAACACTGCCGCTAANCGCTCCAGAAACTTCGCGAAATCGACAAGTGGCTTTGAAACAAAAGGCTTGAAGCCAATGGCGTGGAACAACCGTCATGACTAAATCCATTGATAGAAATTAGCCAAGCGTTGCTACGACTTTCTCAAAACTCTCTTTCTGGTATAGCTTGATCATGCTGCTGAAAAAAGAAGAAAACCGAGTCCAGGCTTTGAGTCAGTAGTGATTCTTAATAAAAGATGAAGAAATAATTTAGTTTAGATTTAGATATTTGGTATATAAGCGATTTTGAAACGTGTGGCCGGGATCATCTGCTACAATCAAAAGATACTTAGACCACTGCTATCCAAACAAAATGTTGACCTTGCCTTTGTAATTTTCAATTTCTTGATTCTGTCTTCCAGGTTTCAGGGTATGGCAAACATTGATATTAGTCAATCCTCCGCAATCACGAACGCATATAGTGCTAAGGCTGAATGAACGATGATACCGCCGTTCCTTTTTTCAAGTGCAACCAGAAAACCATCTTGTTTTTCAAGAGTCAGTGACGTTTGTAACGGTCTTATACATGGCAACGTTACTTTATTAGCTGCGATTCCCTTTCCAAAACAGACCAGCTGATTACTGACTACTCACAACAGACCATTCGAAACAGACCACGTTCATAACAGACTTGTTTAAAACAGACAACCTTCATAATGGGTCTGTTAAGAATGCGGTCTGTTATGAAAAGTATTTCAGTAAAAATACTTTTTGAACCAATAAAGAGCAGGTATTAACTTATGAATATGTTGCATCTTTGTCATTTAATACCTGTATTTTATTAATTCAAAAAGCTTATTATTAAGTACTTTGTACAAGAGGAGATGGTATTTTTGGAGATTAACAATTTTTTTTGCAATAATTAAAGACCTGGTTCCATAGCAACATTGCATTTTGGCCATTACTCATCCAGACAATTCAAAACTGACAGCCATCGATCTGTTTCAGATTGTTAGGCATTTTTTAAAGCTATTTGGGATATTTTGGTGTACAATTTGGCATTTTTGGTCCTTGGCAGCATGGGCGTCCGCAAGGGAGGAAAAACGGGCATTTTCCCCTTTGGATAATGGGCCAAGGAACCAAATATCTTTAGAAAACATTTACGTTCAAAATACAGGGGGGGCTTGCCCACCTTCCACCCCTTCCAACGCCCATGGTTGCCAGATTGGCAGTTTTGCGACCAAATTTTGCAAATTTGGCCATACTTCAGGATGGTTGGAGGTACGTTTTTTGGGTTGTGACTGATATTTGGCCTTTTCACGGTCGTTTGGCCGAAAATATTTCTGTTGGCCTTTTGGAAAATAATTCCATATTTTAAGACTAAACTGTCAACGACAACACTTTTTTCAAAGTTGCTCTTACTGTGTGTGCGAGTCGCCTTGCGTGGAGAAAGCGACACAGTGTGAGTGTGTGCGATCATGCTTGCAGCGTGGTGCAGACCTTGCAGGCAAAGCCGTTGTGTGTGTGTACGCAGTCCCGTCGTCACGGGTGGCTTTGGTGGGCTTAGCCCCCAAACAAAGCTCCAACCCCCCAAACTGAAATACAAAACAATATAAATCGGTGGAATTTTTATCAAATTTTCATAATGTTAAGACCCTGCACAAACGTAAAGACCCCATTGAAGACTTTCCGGCGACGGTTCTGTGTGTCCGTATATCTTTTTGTGGTTGATGTGGCTTGCAAAAACGATATGATTGATATGGCTTGCAAGAAACCATGTGGTAGGTATGGATTGTAACCGAAGGGACTCTTCATATTGATTCCTAATATTGCTTACTTTCTGTATTACTGGTCAGTGTTGTCAGTGATTTTTATGTTGCCACTATATATCTTCAAAAACAGTGTTCAATGCTGCCTACGTTAACTACATTAACCTTAACTACATTTAAGTGTTTCTTCAAATTCCAAATAATCTTGCAACATGCCATGACTGTAGTTTCTTACTGTGAGATTTCCAGGCTTGTCCATGGGAATGTCATTCCTATGGGAATCCCATGGGAAACTTCCCATGGGATGGGATGGGACAGCACACATTTGTGTTTCCCATGAGACTCAGAAATAGAATGAGAGTGTCAGAATGTTACTGAATTGTCATACTTAGACTATACGTCTGAATTTTAAAGTCAATAAATTTTGTCGTTTTGCATGTCTCTTTGTACATGTAGTCCTATTTTGTAGATACTAAACTTAAACTTTCATAAATTTAATAATTTTAATTGTATTGTATTCCATATTAATATTATAATAATGTAATGGGAATTCCATGGGATGGGACAGGCATAAATTGCTATGGGATGGGAATGGGACAGATAAATTTCTTCTGAACATGGTTTTGACTTAATTGCTTTATGTGCAGGCACTGAGTACACAAGATGTATTTTTGTGTGAAATTGAGTTGTTAGGGCGCAAGCTGTTTTGAAACGTGGCTTTATCAAGTTAAGAGTTTGACTTCTTTGGTCGGTTTCACTTGAGTGTTTGGCTTCTTTTAGCAATTTTATTGGCCGTTTTCGGGCTTTTTTCTGAAGGTTTGGCCAAAGATCTTGCAACGCTGCTGTTGAACGCAGACATCTTGACAGATAATGTAACGAGACAGTGACCGTTGATAACGGTAAGCCACGTAGTTTTGTACTGTGTGGAAAGAAGTATAAGTGAAAAACAAGCATTGCTGCACCAACAAAGTGCAATTTTTGTGACTGTTTCCGTGACATAGGGAATTTTCTTTGTGGTGTAGAAAGGGCAAAACCTTTTGTGAACGTCCATATGCATTGATTGCATCTTCAGCAATCTGTAAGGGATAAGCAAAATGTCGTCGTTTCCCTCCCAGGAAAAATTTCTGCGGACGCCCATGCCTGGCAGCCCAAGCTAGTAGGCGTTACGCCCCAGGTTATTGTAACTGTTGAACACAGACATAAGGCACAGGTAATGAAGTGAGTTTTTAACCTCGCAATTTAAGCTCTCGAACTACCACACCTGGGTCAAATGACACCTCTGCCCATTGTTCAAAGGATTTTTTGACTGAGATGGTTGGAATTGACCTTGGCTGGAGAGGAAGGCCCAGGAACTGAGGAAATGATCCTCAAATAAAAATGTTTAAAAAATTGATTTCAAGACAAACATAGGGACAGCACCCTGAATTTGACCCAAACTTATAAGTCAACATTTTATCAACTTTCCCACTCCACAACCAGATCTTCAAGTTTCTGAAGCTAGGAGTCTAGGGTCTTAAGTACAAAAACTGAACCTATTTTTGACAATTAACTTTTAATCAACAGATTGCCGTACCCTCGAAAAAGCCTTTTGTGATCGTGTGAAATGGTGCAATCACTCTATCGATACGAACAAAAAATTTTGGCCACAGAGTGATGAGCTCCTGTATGTTTCCTGCACTCGTGTACTGTCCTTCAGTACAAAATTGCTTTGAACTTTTCAAAGCTAATCGCAATGATCGTAATCGCTGTTTTCGATAACAACTTCGAAAAAGTTATAAGCAATGTGACAGCACTTCAATTTAAAAACGTTTCAGGTTTGGTTGATTTGGAAGAAATAAAAATAATAAAGTTTTGTTAAAACGATTCCAAAGCAAACAAGGGGAAGGCTATTTAACTAGTTTTAATGAGGAATTTGCATGTTTTATACAGAATGGAAACCCGCTTTACAAATATTGTTATTTCTTGCTAATGGTTTCTGTAGATGCTTAGTTTTCTTNTACTAACGACTCCAGTGATTTCACTCCTTGATTTTTATTCCATTGCCACAAACTGGACACACATGCTGATGAATNTTCTGTAGGTGGGATCATTCATAGGTTTAAAATGCTACATCAATATTCAGTTACTAAAACTAATCTTTTCTGATCAAGTGTTGACATGTTGCCTCAAGATTTTGATGAAAAGCTGGTCAAAATAATCTTGGTAGCAAAATTGTTTGAAAATAAATGCTTAAATCCAAAAACCTGTTGAAAAGTCTACAGTACCTTTTGTTGATGCAGTGCTCATATGAATAAGAAAAAACTGTTTTGTGATTGTAAAGGTATTCAAAGTACTCCGCCGCTTTCTAGAGTTTAACGCCATCAGAAAGACGACCTTCATCACCATTGTAGATGAAATCCAATAGAGCCACTGTTTCAAGAACAGTTATTGTTTACTAATGCTTGATTTCGATTGCATTTGCCTGATGACATAAAGCCACGTTTCTATTTTTGTTATAAAAACGTACTATGAAAACATCACTCTTGATAACCATCTTGGTGTAGCATCCACCAACATCAATTTGTTTCTCTTTTCGCGACATTTTACCTTTAAACCTTCTAACTTGAACCTAGATATAAAAAATAGAAACGCAGACAAGAAGCAGGTGGTCGCATCATTGGTTCAGGATTGCTGATGAATCATAGACTTTTTCATATTTCTTCTGATAGTTTTATGAACATTTATTTTTGTACCGTGCTTGCATGCACGTTGCAAAAACTTGTAACATCACGCTATCGTGCTGGATAATATCTAATAGCTCCTTGAAGTGTCATTTGAGCAGCTGAGAAGGTATTGTCTTCTTTGAGAAATATTTTCCAAACATGGCATTTTGAAGAACAACCAAAAATTAAAACCATATGCTTAAATGCAAAAAAATCTGTATTGCAGAATTAATCCATGGCATAGAACAGTGCTTCCTACCATTTGTCAGTTTGCGATCGACTCTTACTTACAATTTGTTCGTGGGGCCCACTATGAGATATTGCGGTAATACGACTGTAGAATTTAATTTTCATTTTTGTGTGACTTCTTTCTGCAATTCTTTTTTGCTGAAATGTGATGGGTGAATGACGCCACAGTTGGGTCGCTGTTAAAGTGTTTTGCTCCTATCAGTGTTGGTCGTGTCCAAACACCGATTTTGCAATGCTCTATGGCTAACCACATTTTGTGCTCATGTGTTGTAAGATTTCGTCTGTATTATGGACCTTGAGTCTTGATAAACATATTATTATTATTATTATAATAGATTAAGAACTTTTAGCAATAGTGCAGTTTGTCATGCTCATTCATGTGCATGAGAGTAGCGAAAATTTTTTCCCGGTTAATAAGCCCACCGGCTTAAGCCAAAAATTTCCGGTACCGAGGTGGGCTTAATAAGCGGTGACTACTTCATTAGAAAGAAACAGGTTTTACGAACACACAAATGCAATGTTAGTGGGAAACTTGAACTTCCTTTTAAGATATTATAAGGTCAAGTCGAGGCTTGGTCGGAGGAATGCTCGCTCGCACTTAACGTAGCAACACTTCACAACGCCTTGTGTCGCGTTAACATAATCACAACGGTCAGTCACAAAATTGTACAGTCCAGGCTTTGTGTGACCGCATCTTTGTTGTACTTCTTTGTCTTCTTCATTGTTTGAGCGAGTTCTTTAAGTCCACTCCTAGGCCGCACTAGATCTCGGGCTAGATGTTGAGCAGCCAATCAATTGTCTCATCATCCAGAACCGTCAGGGCGTGCAGTCCATTGGGAGGTCTATGATTGGAGGACAAACTGGTCAAAGGTTTGCCTTTCTGCATCACACTCACGAGCCTCAGAAGGGGCCAAATGCCATTTGTATAAATAGGAGTGGAAATGTCTCACACCGTTGCGGAGTCAGTTAAGCCACACCCATGCTGGACTTGGCACAGGCTATTGTAAGGACTGGGTTCGTAGGTTATTGTAGAGGCCCCTACTTACAGGAGTGCGTGCAAGTGTCGGGAGTGAAAGTACGGAGTCTCGTAGTGTTGTCCAACCGTTCTGTATTCCATCGGTGATCGGCCCAGACAGCCGCGCTTGTGTTGTTGTCGTCAGAAGAACTGATGAGTTGTTGTGTGGCGGATACAAATGGGTGCCTCAAATTGAGACGCCGTGCGTTCCCACTCGGACAGGTGAGCGCTGAGTGAAGCAGATGTCCAAGCTCTATGGAACGGAGTGCTAGAGACAGTGTCGCTCCTTTGCGAAGAACCTCGGCAGGTTGGACACATGCGACGATAGGAAGATTGTCCACTGGTGTAGGTCGCACACATTCAGTCACAGTTCGAAAGGCCTCGTTAACGGCACCATTATTAACGCGACACAACGCACACTTGCTGACACAGCAAACACTTTAAAAAAAGAAAAAGAAAAAGAAAGAGAGAAAAAGAAAGCAAATATTTTGCTGATGTTTTGAAGCAAATATTGTGCTGATGTTTTGACAACCTGCCTTTTAACTTGCTCTAATCTAAATTTTTGTTCATTATTGTCTGAAGTCTTTGCTTGGTTTATCCCGAAGTAAAATATCGCACGCCCAAGTATTTGATTTAAATTTGTCAACCATAATCTTGGATTGTGCATGTTCAAAAGCATCTTAAAAGTTGCCTTACTTATTCTGTACCTATCCTAGCCATAGCTACATTGACGTGCTTGCAAAAATGAAGAAATGTATATTCCAATGTGTGAAACGCAGCATGCGCCAATGAAAGAAAACAACCACTACCACCGAACATTCGAGCATTCACAGAATTTGCGATTACACAATCCAAGACAATTTTGCACACGAAACATTTCACTTAACGGGAACACAGAATGAATTATTATTATTGCAGCCCTGTTATAAGCATCATAAAATCATTGCGTTGTTGGAAAACATTTCGAAATACCGTTGATTAAAACTTTGAGGTAGTTGTTATAAAGTAAAAAACAGCGAAGCGAAAATACGGTTTGAAACACGAGATTGAGACGTTATTTTTCATCTTTCAGACGTTTGTAGCTGATAGAAAATACTGTTGCCGGTATTCGAGAATTCATCGCAGTCTTCAATTGCAAAATGACATTGTCATTACCGTGCAGTGAAAGGGTCTTAATTGTGCTCAAAGCAAAGGTTTTGACTTGTACCATCGTTTATCGAATTGAGATGGTACAGTCGGTAACAACATTTAGGCTGTAAATCAGAAAATTCAATAAATATTTGTGGTTTCATTTATCCTCATATTTTTATCACACTCACGAACTGCTTCAGCCAAACTCCAAACTGGCGGCATGTATTTTTGTTCTGAATACCTATGGCGAAAACCTTTGGCCGGCTTCCATTTTATAGCAACAACCACTATTAGTACAGTAAGAGCAAGAATAGCCAGCGATATGCCAAAGACACACAATAAAGCACATGTATCGTTTTCATGACCTGAAGGATCGCTTGTGGGCAGGTCGGTCACAGTTCCGTTTTTTCGATCGACGAAAGTTACGTTTTCATTGTGTGAGTTAGAATTGCTTTCATTTAAACCGNCCTTGTGATTTATCGAATCTTCTCTTTCAACTTTTGTTCTGTTAACAACACTGTCTTTGCTGCTGTTTCNGGAGTAATTTATGCCATCTTCTGCTATTTTAGCAGTAACGTTGTGATCCTGGTCAACTGCTGTTACGTCTGCAGATNTCTGCATGCACAAATTATAATCACAATTAATGTATATGATTGCCGCGGCACTAGATTTTTTGAGAAAANCAGCGGTTGAGTGGCGACAAACATTTACCTNCTGCNCATCACCTGCATCCATCTTCGTCTTATTCGGTGTAGGTGAACCAGGGCTGAAAAATAGAAAAATATCAGTTTCCTTCCAGAAGCACAGAATTGACAAAAGATTGTTTGGAAGTCACAGTTTCCGTTTCAAATCACAAAGATGTTTCAACTTAGAAACAAGCCTATTAAAAAGTGACTCTGTTAAAAAGTGCGTTTTCATTCAAACATCGTTTATTTACTATTAACCTATCAGCAGAAAACACGTTTGTTTTGGGGCTGCTTTAAAAATAATCAAGGGTAGTTTGGGAAAGAAGTCATCAAAACGTGACAAAAATTGCCTTTAAAAATTCATGTTATATGTATTCTGAAGATATTTAAAGAAATTATATAATGGAAGCAAGATTAACGTCAACATCATGTCAAAGAAGCGTTTTCGAAATTTGTCTAAGTTTTCGATGTCATTTTCAATTCCATTCAGGTATTGTCTACATATGCGTTCGTCACGATTCCAGTATAAGATTTCCAGTTACAAGTTCTTTGAATTATATGATATTTTGAAACCCAAACGTTTTTCAAAAACAAATAGCAAAATGTCTATAGGAATAAACACAACGTACTTGGGTGATACGTCAAAGTAGCAGTTCAGGAAAGTGTTTGGATGTCGGTTAGTTCGTCCTTCCGCACAGTTTTCGCAGTGAGGGTGTCCTAGATCCTCGATATCCAAATATTGATGAGGCAAACAACAGCCTAATGTTGTGGTACCATCGGAATTTTTAATTGGTTTCAGTTGGCACTAAAAGCGCAAGAAAAACATTTAATAAAATGTGCCACCAGTTTAGTTACTGTCTCTTGGCATAAATTTCATGCAAATACTGACTTGATTTAAAATTAGACGCCATATGATGTAAATCACCATTCTTTTACGGAACAATTTAATCTTCATGCTTGGAAATAATTAGAATTAAAATGTTGCTTGAAATATGAAATGTTACAGGGAACAGACTTTTAATATATAGAGCAGAGTGGCGAGATTGCAAATATTTTCTTTTACTTAGCATTCGTTTCTGTGTCCTCCACGAGTGTTAACACAGATTGGCATTCACAGAAAGAACATACGAAATATATCCTTGATTTTTCAGATCAGATTCAGAAGACTGAGACTCCTTTTTTACTTTCAGCTCCACAAAGAGAACAAAGCACTTACCCTCTCATTAGCGTTTATTCGGTCTTCTTTTTTGGCAAACTCTTCTTGTTTGTTTTTCAAAGTTGATCGAAGGTTAGTGATTTCTCGTTTGAAAGTGTCATTCTCTGTTTGTCGATCTTGCAGCAACTTGCCTCGCTGCATCAACTGCAATTACTATCGCCAGTCAGAAACAAAGTCAGGAAATCACTCTCCACAAATGATAGATACATTTACGACGGACAAAGGGTTGGTGAACAAATGATTTTACGCCACATCTAGCGTTGAAATAAATATATCGCAAGAGTGGTAATGGGCATGCAAAATCTGTCCAATAAGCAAAAATGCATGGGAAAGGGTGGTGATCACGAATTCATAACAAAGTGGGGAGTACAATAGCTAGGGATATAATAGCTCACGTGTCCTTGTTTACTTACCGGTGCCTCAGAATTTTTACATTCTTCAACCCGAGCATTCAATCCAACAAGGAGATGCGCCAATATTGCCAACGATGGTACTATGCAAAGACCTTTCATTGCTTTTGTTATTTGCAGTAATACCAAATTTGAAACTTGTTTCTGCTATCCAAATCTGCACCAAACAATGTTAATTGTTAGAAAGATTTCCAATTTTTCGAAAACATGCAGTTCACTAGCAGGGTAAGACGCAGACAATCCTAGGTCCAGGACGTCAAAAACTTAGACTAAAAATGAGGGCACTCATCTTTCCGTCATCATTTTGTATAGTTCAACCTTAAAGAATCGCTTTAGCAATGAATAGATTGAATTTTGTAGCATGGGCGTGGTTGACACCTGTTTAAAAATAAATAAAAACAAAATTCTGTAAAAAAACTGGTTGTATCTGAATATAATTGAATATTGTAAAAATGTACATACATTTTTTGGAATGAATGACGTGTGAGCGAAAATTTATTTAACTACTGTACTGTGGTACTAACAAAGCTTCCTGACCACTTTTTCAGGTCTTTGTTACTGGATTTCATCTTTCAATCATTTGTGAGATTTGTATTTGACCGTATAGAAACTCAATGTAGTCAACTCACATTGCGTCTGTAAGATCACGATGCACTCTTGCGAAATATACTTCAGGTTTTCAAACGGTTAGCATTATTGATCAGACGTTGCAACCAATCACTTCATTTATATTTCTGTTTTGACTAACTTCACACGACTTCAGATTGGGGCAAAGTGCAGAAAATGTTCATGGACTTCCTTTCATAAATCTTCTGTATTTCAAAGAGATGTTTGTTCTAACCATGTAGAAAGGTTTCTCAACATGAACTGTAGCAAATCAAAAGAGCTTAGAAGCAGATTTCACTGTAGTTTATTGCAAATAAAGCTGCTGGATTTCTGCATTACTGAAGACTTCAACGAACCACCGATACTTCAATCTGCCACCACAAACTTTCACTACAATTCACAAAATGTAGAGTTGTTAAAAGTGCTAAATGCAAATTCTTATTAGTTTCTACTTATGCACGTTGTAATGGCTAATAAATCTCAGTCTCTTTTCCAATTTGCCTTTTGCATATCTTGGCAAACCACTCTGAAAAGAACGATATTCAGGTGATAAGCAGAAAGCCTATAAGACAAAACGAAGACCAGGCGTTTATCTCGATTACAGCCAATGAAGTGCGAAATGTTATGCGTTTCTCGGTTGCCGAAAGAATACAGTTACGCTTTTACCCTAGGCTTAAGTAAGTGGTTGAAACCACTTGGTTTAAAAAATTCTCGTAATCAACAATCAACGGCATGCTGAAAGTTTGATTGACTTTTGTTGGTTTATCATCGAAAACAGCCGAGTCATTTTGAAGAAAGGACAAAATAGTGACCGATCATAAGAAACAATTTTCATTGCTTGCACTTTTTTTCTGTAGCACCCGGAGTTTCAAACATTTTTAAGAGCTTATGGTGCAAATGTTTTTATCGCATCCCAAAAATTTTTGGTGGATAAAGTCAAGTGCTTAATGGTTGGGAAAAGTGCTCGCATTCTTTAAACTGCGCAGGAAATGCAGGCACGCCAGATTGTTGGATTATTGTTCAAACTAAATACATCCCACCAAAATTTTGACATGACATTTCGACGAAAGTTATCGTGGATTGATTTGTTGCAAATGTGTAGATAAGATTAATAAACACGATTTTGATCACCGATGGTTATTGAAGTTGTTATACTCGAAATTCTGATATATGCAATGCAAACAAATGGCTCGAGGAAAACAGAAGATTTTACAGTATTTTAGGTTTTTGTGTGGTTGATACTTGTTGATCAATTCGGTTACCTTACTTTAGATCTTGAACAAAACGTTTGGAAGAAAGACTTCCAAACATTTCGGTAGATACATCGAACTTTTCATCAACCAAAGGTGACATAATCTTGCAGTCACTTGTGTGAACGTCACTGTGATAGTGAGCAAGCAGAAGTCAACTAGATAAAGCATAACGTTCGTATACCAAAGTTCTCCAAACACACGTTGGTGGCATTCCCTTCACACTGATGCCCGGATTTTTTCCCGGGTGTTTGTTTTCTTGGAGACAATTGCGAAGTCGTGTACCGTTTCATGACCACAATAACTGTTTCGTTGCATGTTTCGCTAAAAGTCACCTCGGACCACTCGGGGAGTGCGTTTTGTACCACAAATAGGTACGGCTACTGACGAATGTGAAAAATTTCAGACGAGGGGTGAAATTGTGCAACAGCTTCATAGAAATGGTATGCAGCGGATGTAATATTTCACTGAGTTAAAGTTTTTAACGAAATTTATGATAGGCTACATTGAAGGTTCATACGTTAAGCTTAACGTAAAGGGTGCGTTTGCTTGATTCATAAATATTGCTGTTACAATACTTTATTCAAGCACGAAATTAAATTTTATCCCAAAGCAAAATTCGAATAAATGCTTATTATTTTCACTGCAATCAAAAGCTCTAATCTTTCGAGGAATCAGCCGACTGGGCTCTGCTTTCATCTTTTTGCACTGATTCAATCTTGTACATATCTGTATTCAAGTAACTACTCTCCACATGTGAAACAAGCAAGGAATCTATTGCAAAGATTTTATAAAAAATCGATTTTACACTACAATACGCCTTGTAAATCGTAAATCGTATTCATTTTGACTGCAAAAGGAGGTTTGCAGTGAAAATTACTTAAATAGCAACTAATCATTGATTTCCTAAACAACTTGTGCAAAACTGCCAAACGCTTTGTACAACTTTTACTGCACTTTTATTGATCTGAAGTGTATCCAGTTCTGAAACTTTTATTATCCGCAAGAAGATTTTGAAACAGATGTTTTAGATTGCAATGACAACCTGTGATGACAGTTTTGATATTCATTGAAAAAAGAACCGCATGTTCAAATCCGCTTTACCAAACATTTTCATCAAAAAATATTTTTAAGTCGCGTTAGATGTGTGAGGAAACTGCGTCAAATAAAGTAATGATTTTATCCAAGGCCATTATGGTACATACAGCTTGTGGCACCAAACGTATCTTATCTATTCCCCTCACACAAAGATCTGTCATCCCAAATCAACTGAACATACTAAAGTGACATGTCAGAATTTGTAAACCTTCACAGAAAGCTTATTTTCAAACTTGAAGGACACTGTAGTTGTTTAAAGTTCTAAAACATTGAGTATTAAGCTAATCTTTTGTCACTTTTTTTATTTCTACTGCACGAAAAATATAACATCCGCAACGTATAATCACCATGACAGTCCAGCAAAACTAAGGCAAATATCTACTGTTAGCTTGTATTAAGAAAGCACCACAGTCAATTGGTCGCAACACCTTTTTTGTCTGCTACCAACTCCGCCAAATTTACTGCTTTTAAAAACGTGAAGCACAGGCCGGACACTTTTACTTTCTTTGTGACTAAATCCAGGGGACACCAGAAGCAAATATTGTTTGCTCTGATTAACATGAGACTAAACTAATTAATATCAACCTTCACAACTAATTCCCTAACAATAGCGAAAAATGATTGAAACTTGCTTTATCGCATCAAGAACCAACACTCCTGCTTCCATATGAACGAAGTCTCAGCTTGTGTAGTAATTTCCGTGACTACGTATTAATTTTCAACGATGAGTCATTCACGAAGCTTCGAGAAATATTGACACGTGATTTTGAAAGAAAGGGCGCAGCCAACTGTAAAAAAACATCGCGTCTCATCTTACGAAACGACTTCTTGAAGGGTAACAAATTACTACGCCTTTGTCGATGCTTTTGGAATACTGATAAAAAAAATTCACTAATAAAATGATGCTAGAATTTTAAGAGTCCGCTGTTACATGAAATGATAAATATGTCCAAACTCCTTTGGAGTCCGGCTGGTTTCACCTTTAAGACACGCGTGACCACAGGCTATCATTTGGCAACTCCGTAACTCCTCCGCCAATTGCGCTAGAGAGCTGTTGAAGCTCAAAAAAGATTCGAGTCTGCAATAAAAAAATAATATTTGGTTTTGTGTTTCGGTTTGTTGTGTGTGACGTCATATGTGGGGTGGGTTTTTGACAATTTTGGCTACGTTTACCTGGCCCTGGACCCAACCGCTAGACGGAAGTATTTTATTAAAGTTTTTTTTGTAAACTAAGTTAAAATCCGAGTCATTTGAGCCTTTGATTGGCTTTCTAGAGTTTCTGGTTAAAGGTAATGCTTTAAAAACCATAAAATAGTTAATTTTACCCTCACTCTTGAAAAAGTATTTTCCGGTGATTTAAGGTTTAGCATAACCATCCACATCCGGACTCACCAGTATTTCTCAAGCATTTTTTCTGGTTGTTGGCTAGTGGGTCCCTTACCGTGGCCTGGTGTATGCAATATATACTTTTTTTAGTTAAAGACGGGGATATTGCACGGAAAATTGAAACATATATAAATGTTAACGACTGTAAAGTAGGTATGCCGCCATTACTTCTCTTAAACTTTCTTGTTTGATCTTCTGGAATGAGTAAACCAGGCGTTTTCAACCTTTTCAACCTTGTTGTCCAATTAATAAGCAAAAACAAGGTCCGCGGTCAACCGAATGCACGACTTCACCATTGCGACAGCTCTTACACATGCCAAAGCAGAAGTAGGAACAAACTTTTTCAGCACCACGTTCACTACAAATTCCATTCCATGCGAAAGTCGAGCCTGGTTGTTATTTGATGGCAATCGGGAAATTGCCCCGCCGAAATTTTCAAAAACATATTTAGTTGTTACGTACATAATTAACCTGCAATCAATTTTCTTCTCCCGAAAATATCAGCTTGTTGCGGCCCTGTTAGAAATCATAGATATTCGACACTCAATACTTAATGATTCACAGATCAAGTCATCTTCCGTATGAAGCCTGCTTCTAGATTTCGTGTTCATGGCAACACGAGCCATCGATCCCCACCCCTGGTGTCACAGTTGTCCCAGGTGGCAGTTGTGCGGTCGGTGGTTGTCCTATAGGTGTCTGTAGTTGGGATACCACATGGACAGTAGCTGATACAGATTCAAAATAAACGGTGGAACAACCTGTTTTCTGTTTGAGATATAAAAAAAATGTACATCTGTGTATGCCAGATCAGTGGTCTGTGCAAACGCTAAAAAGCTATGCATTCAATTTTAACAATGCATCTTGAAACACAACAGACATGTTAAACGTACGTGCAAATTCAATATGGCTATCAGCAAGAGCAAACTCGCAATCGTTATTAGATTCTTGCAATATACAAAATAGCAATCACAAGTGCACCAGGAGTTTTGAAATGAGTAAAGTGATGCGGTAGTTCGAAGCAATCTTAAGGAATTCCCAAGAGTTTCAACAACATGTTAATGCTTTGTTATCATTGCCTTATATTCCGTTCTGAACATGTTGCGTGAGATTTGAAACTGAATTATACCTTTAAATATATATTTGGTTCTGAAAACCAGCGGAGAGAAAACGAACTTCAATCTTTTCCTAATTTTGCAGTAGCACCCATTCAGATACCTTGGGATAGCAAAATTAACAATTTATTGTACTCAACACCATTCCAATATCAGTATGACAGAAACATACATTGTTTGTAGTTGGATACACATTTTTATCTCTACACGTAGGGTTGCTTAAGGTGTTTAGAGACCCGATTCGGGTCCCTAGAATTGAAAATCGGGTCCGCAGAATCGGAGGAAATTATCATCAGGTCCCTAGAATCAGAGAAAATCGGGTCCCTAGAATCAGAAAAATCGCGTCCCTACAGGTCCATACTGTGCACCTAACATTTTCCTTAAAAAAACTGGTACACGTTACAAGAAACGATTTTTTAAAATAAATGAAGTCGATTGTGTGGCAAAATGATAAATAGCAGAGCACAAAGCATGCTTTACAACACTGAATGGAGCGTTAAACACAAGCTGGATGGCTGAGGGACAACATGCAATATTTATTTAAGAAAAGCCTCATTCGTTACATATTATTGAATTGCCTGTAATTATAAGAAAATTTCGAAATCAACAAAATGGCAAAACGGGACCAAAAATATCGCCCGGCCTGACCCGTTAAGAAAAATGTTAGCCTTAGCGCAATAGCCTACAAAGCCTCTAATTTTCAAGTGTTTTGATTGTGGCGTGACTGCGCTTGCACTAGACGTAATGACATGAATGTCCAGTTCAGCACCGGATTTAGATGGTGGGGGGCCGGGGCCCACGCGTGGTCGGAGGCCCCATGTGCGGGTCGGATATAGAACCTTTAGGTAGGGGAAGGCCGATGAAGTCACTAGTATATCCACGGATCATGAATATTTATGACGTAATCTTGTGACGTCACATTTGTTAACTCAAGTGTAACAAAACTTTATGAAGTAACATGATGATTGACTATAATTATAGCGATTTGTGAAATTGTTGCAAAATCGGTCATCAGAAACATCGTATTTTCTTTTTTTGACATTTTGCTTGAAAAAGTTTCTGAGCGTTCCAACGTTTTCATCATCTCTGAACGTCAGTCCTGGCTCAGCAACAAATTTTACGACAGAAACCAAACGTTGCAGAAGCGATTTCCAATATTGTTGGCATTGATGAACCTGTCTAGCTAGCTCTGTATCAATTCTTCATAGTGATTAATTACTTTTGCGACTAAACGTAATCGTGACATCTCTATGTTCCATTGATTGCTCGTGGCTCGTCAGTGTGCTTCTAATCGCAGATTCCTGTTGTAATAAGGAAATGCGCACATTTAGTCGCCTCAGCGCACATTAGTCTTCACGTGAAACAATAAACACAAGTGTGTGAAGGAGAAAAACAAAGCCAGTTTCTTTCAGCGACTTCGGCGTTGTGGTTCTGGCGACGAATAAGAGTTGTGGTGCATTTCAGTGAGGAGTTTGTCTTTTCTGAGTTGTGGAACATCATGTTTTAAAAACAAATTTTCATTTTTCAACCAATATTACCGCATTTTTTCAAGTATATTGGATGACCAGAGACCGATAGCTCTGCCTCCAGTGATAGCGTCAGACAAGCCATCTATTGTGTTTTTCGATACCACTTCTTGACGTTCTTCTGCTGCTGCAGCGCTACTTAAACCAGGTCTATTGCCATCGTTACGTAGATCTAAGTCTGCAACAACATGTTCTTCGATTTTCTGTCCTCTTACAGGTTCCGCAGAATTGTCTCCTCTGGCCTTCACTACCACTGTAAAATAGTAACTTATTTGTTTCTTGACTTAGTTGCACCTTCTTTCTCTCTCAATTTTGCCTCTTTTGCCATTTTACGTCTTTTAGAACCACTTGGATAAGCTCTACATTTGCAAAGGGGACGATCACTTTTTTTCTGTCCACGTTTATTTATAAATCAGCTCAACAGGGCTGCCATATTTTCAGCGCAAAAAGGGAGGGCAATTTGCTACTGTCACTTACTTGAGTGTATTACTTACACTTAACACGTCAAATAACAAATAGGCCTATTGATTAGTTTTAAGCATTGAAGTAAAACGTTCAGTGTAGACAATGTTTCGTTCAAAACACACAAAACAAAATCCTTATTTGCTTATCCTATTTAGCCCAGGAATATTTTGCAGATTTCTTAAATTTCCAAAAAATGTAGAATCACCTTTTACATTTTTATGAAACTGCTTGCGTGGCAGATGTTTTAAATTGCACACCAGCTTTAGTAAACCAGAAAGTGTTCTCTTTCCTCTTGATTTGTGGCTGCATCAAGGAAAAAATCGTTCCACATTAGCAAAAATAGCCATAACCTTGAACTGTGCAATCTTTATCAGTTCTGGAATCGTTTAATCGTATTACAAGTTGCAAAATATTTTGTCCGTCTTTAGTAATCCATCATTTTACAATAATTGCGTTTGGTTGAATCTTTTTTTGCACGAACTCAAACAAGCTTTGGTATTAGTCAAACAGTTTACTTCAGCTTTATCAATAGAAACGCTTCTATCAAGTAGATACTACATACGTGTTTCATCATTTTCCCAATTAGATGTTTGGAAACGGACAAATCTAGTCAAAGCATTGAAATTCAGCAAATAAAGTGATCAGTTTTACCAGATGTGAAACACAAGGCTTGTATAATACAAATGCATCTGACATGAATGAATCACAGTCATGATCCTTGCCTTCGCTGAATTTTTTCGGTGCTGATTTAACTAACTTTGCTTGATATGTAGATCTGATTGTCTCTGTTGAATCCTTGTCTTCATAGTGGCGAAATACGATACAACCTCAACAACTGATGCTTTTGACTTCTCAGTATTCTGAACTTGCTCACCAAAAGCAACTGCAAATGATTGCAAATGTCTTAATGTGAACAGAATTCGCTCAAATAACTTTGGTACACGAAAAGCGGAAGTGCTAAATAGCCTTATAATGAAAAGCATGGCCAATGAAAACGATATCAGCGACATATTGCAAACCTTTCGATAACTCCTGTTATCAATTTGCAATGCACTGATGATGATAGCAGGAGTTATCGAAATATTTGCAATATGTCGTTGATATCGTTTTAATTGGCCGTGATTTTCATTATATCGCTCAAAGAATTTCCAAAAGACGTTTCAGAACAACAGTTGGCTCGTCGATGGGGATAGACATGAAGTATGAATTTGAAACTGGGTACAATTGAAGCATCCTTGGCAAACTCGGCTAAAGTCATAGACACCTGGTTACGCTACAAGAAATAAGTTTTTGGCACGCATTATCCACAAAGTCACAATAGTCTTTTCACTCTTCTTTGGGAACTGTGCAAATACAACCACACGTAATTCACTCAGCTTCAAAACAATTTAATCCTTTTCTGAAAAGGGATACTTCTGTCGAATTTCTTCATTTTCAGCATTATTGATTAGCTCAAGGGTGCATAAACGTCTGTGAATGTTAGCAGCGCGCAGAAATGTTTAATAGCGCCTATACATAAGCTTTGCCATACACAGCATTCATATGAATAAAGTGTAAATTGCAAGAAAATGTTTGTGCTCTCCACGTTTTGATCGCGCTGCGCGAGTGCGCGACCGCATTTTTGCACCCCTGGATTAGTTACAATTACTAGAAACTACTCCACTAAGCTAAGTACAATACNCTGATCACCGCATCACGGTTCATCAGCAAAGCTAATACAGGATAAGAGCGTCAGCAGCCCGCACTCTAACGACAAGGTCATTGAGATTTTGAAAAGATAGTTACCACTGTCACGTAACGATTAATGTGAAAGCATACCCACATTTCCAGGCGAGAATTAACTTAACCAAAACATAGATTAATTGAACAACTCTCCGGCCCTCCCATAAACTAAGCTACGCCACCAGCTCTTATCTTGTTGCAGTAGAGTAGGGACAGCTNACTGTGTGCAAGAACAATATATCATAGAAAGTGACGTAACTGACTGGAGGCAGAGGGGAGAATTCCCCCCCAGGCAATCTAAATGTGAANACCGGACAGCCANCTTAAGTGATATTTCGGTTTTAGTATTCGTTTCGTTTTCAGTAGTTTGTTGTTTTTGCGTTTTTCGGATTATTTTCCGGTGATTTAGGGTTTTAGCATAGCTATCCACATCCGGATTCACCGTCATTTCTCAAGTTTTTTTTCCGAGTGTTGGCTGGTGGGCCCTGTACAGTGGCCAGTGGGCCCCTTTTAGCTAAGTTTTCCACCTTGACTCAAGTGTTCTAATTCGCCAATTATAGCTATGTAAAATAAGAATGCAAAATGGAGGACATTTTCAATTGTCATCGGAGAATATTTCCTTTCTCATGAAAAAAGTAGACACGTACTTCAAAAAGAGGGTGCATGGTAGCCATACCTAGCAATGCTACTCATATGCGGCCTATGCAAATCTGAGTAAAGCTGCGCAAAATCTACCAGAAACGAGTACAGACATAAGCTAACGCGTTCTACGTGGCTTGGCCTTACATTCACTAGATTCAAATACCTGACCGACTTTCAGGAAAACAGTAAGTGTAATAGTTTTTTCGTCACAATATTAAATATTCTTCAAGTGAAATACTGCTGTTGGGCTGGCCGATATAATTAAATTAAAAGCGTTTACAAACAAACTTTTCTCGCTAAACATGACTAAGTGGCACACTCATGTCGCACATATGGCTAAACACATGAACATGATGGGGGGCCCCTTGGGCCCCCACTAAATCTGGCCCTGGTCCAGTTTAGAAGTAGGACAACGATGATGAACATGATGCGTCGCTGTTAACTGGACGTAGCGCAACTATGTTGGTATCTGCCACCGAGAGACCAAGTGCTGTGCAGAAATCTTCAATGAACATCAGCCATTATGGAAATGATGAATGAGTTCAATTGGCGCAACGTCCCTGCAAAGCAAAAACACCGTGGCAGCAATAAAAAAAGAACTGATTCACATACACACAAAAAAAACTTTATAGTGATATGCACACAGTATATACCAACGAATGGTAACTAAAGATACACTGTACTCGAAGGCTGAGTGACGTATTTGTAAACACTTGTTTGTAGCCATTAGCTCCCAACACAACCGTCTATTCATTGAAGATCACAGTTGAGATCTGCCGGCATGCCTGGAAGTCGGCTCTGAGGTTGAAGATCTTCTGACAGAGAGCGAAGCTTTCTTAAATGTTGAAGGTGCAGGCATGACAGGGATAGCACCATGAAACTGAACCGCGAATGTAGACAGAGTGCGAAGTTCTGTTAGATTGAAAGCAACTTTCAGACAGGGAAGCAGGCTCTGTCAGAAAGCAGCTGGACTAAGTTGGTTTGGCACTACAAGCCTTTGCGTTACGCTTACGACAGAAAGCGGGGTAATAGCACAAAATATTACTGGACATAACTGGATCCTGTTGAATCAGGACAGATGAAATTGCAAACTTCGATTCGCTCTTACATGGGCTCTGTCAAAAATTTCTTATGATTTTCAACTAAGACATATTTCAAATTTTTTAGAATACTCACACACACCTTACAACAAAAGCAATAGAACCCTACGGGCATGTTTAATGCATTTGTTTGTATTATTCTTGCTCGATATCGTGCATTGAACTATCGAATGCGAATGAAATATGTGTACAAAATAAAAACCTGGCATGTTTCATAATACGGAGACATGTATGAAACAAGGATTTGGTGCTTTGTTACTCGAACCCACCTTCATAGCCCTTGGAATCGGGTGAAGAAAGGCTGTCGGAGTAGATGGGCTATATATTTTTGTAGTTCAAGTGACCAGTGCAGCTATTAAAAACTGAGATGCCTGACCTCAGTGCATACGAAGGACTCGTTGACTAAATACCAATTGAGACAGTTGTTTTTATCCTAGAGCTGATGCTCTAACGAAGATAGCGTTCTTTCTGTTGAGACAACAATATAGGAAACAGTATCTTTCATAGGAAGGATAGATGGAGTGCAACACTTTGGGGCAAAGGTGCTCTAAAGACATCTTCCTTCTAGTTGTTGAAGTGATTTACCAAAGGTATCCACCTCGATAGCACCACAGGTTGTATGAGAGCGAAACCTGGCTTAAAGAAGTAAATAATTGGTCAAGAATCTATCCCAGGAAATTATAAACTCACAGGAATCTACCCTATCAAATTGTATGCATAAATTTGCCTATTTGAAGATTATATTTAAGTTTAATTTTTTGTACATGGAAAAACCCGCGACAATAAAGAACTGTGTAGGTCATTCCTCTCAGTTTGTCAAGTAAAACACTTAGTCAGTTCAAGACCGTCTTCCTAGCTTCGCACCACAGACCAGTGTTGATAACTGGAATATTTTATGCCAAAATTTTGAACTTTGGCACTTTATAGAGGTGATTGGCATAGATATTTTTGGTTTGGCATATTTTTCAAATTTGGCATATTTGCGCATATTTTTCAAAAATCAATATTTTAGACGTATGAAAAATGTTGAATTAAATTCTTTCCGAAATTTCCAGCACTTTTGTGATTGGAAATACTCATGGAACTTCTCACTCAGTCCTCTGCTCTATGTGATGTTTTCACAGTAAATCGTGTTTCCGAGGATGTATACATGTGTCTTATAAGACATAACTTTATAGTGAAACAAATGTTTGCTATTGCAAAGAATTGAATGTGATCAAAAACGCTGGAAAAATTCGTTGTTGCTATGTACCAAGGCAATGTTGAAGAACCAGATATACTACTGTACAGATACTGCATACTGTAATATTGCAACATGTCATGGCTGTATTTTTTACTGTGAGATTTTGTACCTTTTTGCAACATACGTCCTAGCATTAGCGGAATCCACTGTCTTCAGAACATTTGTGGTGATTATGCTGCTGAACACGAAATCACCATTTATTGCAAAAAAAATGGTGCATTTTTGTCCCGAAGTATGGACAACCTGCTCCATCAAATGTTTTTTTGAATTGTGTACGTGTACAATTATCTGACTAAGTCAAATATCTTGGTTGGTGTATTGCTAAATGCCTCACTGAAGGATGATGATGATGATGATGATATTCAGCGACAGGTAAAATCGCTGCACTGTGCAGGAAACAAGCTCAGAGGCATCTTTGTTCAGTACTCACCTGCAGTAAAAAAACACTGTATTCCGTGTCTATTGCATGCAAATTTATGCTTGGCAATTGTGAAACAAATACGCACAGACATAGTACGAAACGGTTACGAGTTGCCCACAACAACGCCTACCGAATTATGCACTACATACCCAGAAATGTGACTGTTCGCCTACACGAAGTATCCATTTCTGTATGTCAAGTCCTTTGATGCCTCGTTTAGAAACAATCTGTATGGATTTTTTCAACGATATGCATCTTCATCTCTCAAAATGTCTGATGCTTTTTACAAATCATCATTTTCCCGAAAGTATTCATTGCTTCTATATGACGCTGACCAACTGAAGTAGTTGTTGCTGCATTGTTTCGGTTTATGCGTTTCATTAGTGTTGCGTTTGCGTAACAACCAAAACCTTTCGTATTCTTCGTCCCGCCTCATGATTTCTGTACTTTCTTTTGATTCCTCTATCACCTCCCAGCATGTCGAAGAAGTGTGCAAGCCAAACACGTAAAAGTGAATATACAAAAATAGTAAAATGCCATCCGCGAAGACTTGCTTCAAATTTAGTGAAAACAAACAGTCATCAGCCTAATGCTAAATGTCTCACAAGAACGTTTGAAACCTTGATCAAAACAATTTACACGCACGTCATGTTTCAGTATTTCGCTCGTCTCTCAATGTCGACTGTGTTTATCAACTAACACCCACTGCAATGCGTCATGACTAACACTTTTTGCTATTTGAATACCCTTATAGAACATCAGTCTGAAGCAACTAAAAAATACAAATACCTTGCAGTGCTTTCATTTTCCCATGTGTACACTTAACTACCTGTCTAATTCGGATGTGGCCATGTTGAAAGTGCCTGTCTTGTTAGCGACTGCTGAATTTGAACACGCATATGCATCTGTATACATGTGCACAGTAAAACCCAGCTTCCTCAACATTAATGCATCTGATGGCCACCAGCCAGCAGTCAATATTCGGTGACATGAACGTTGCAGTACCGCTCTATTTGCAAACGCATGACAGTAGCATCAGCCAACCCTTAAAATTGCTTAGGTATTTGTGTTCCTACTGTGGCTTCTTCCTTCCCTATGTAAAGTGGGCAGCTGGGATTCTAATTTTTCGATTAGATTCTCTTAATTGGTAGCTTTACTGTTTGTGGGTTTTATTTAATTCTATTCTATGCTTCATGCATTTCACAGAGCTGATGATACCATCTTAGTAGGTGAAATGTTTGCCCTGTAACATCTTAGTGTCTGATTCTTTGCTGGGAAAAGATTCTTTTCGATAGACATCCTTAAAATGTGTTTATATTAATTGTCAATTGTGCAATAGACTTAGTAAAAAAATTATGTTGCCAATTTACCAGGTGTTTTTTGTTACGAAAATAATTTGGTATAATTTTTTCCTGTTTGGCATATTCTGAAACAAAATTTGGCATATATTGTCTTTGTGGACTTAGCAACCCTGCCACGGACAACAAGCGCGCATTGCAGATGAATATAAGTTGAACTGAAGTAAATTAATCTCAATGAGTTATTGCTGAGGTGGTAACTCATATTCTGCGAATTATGCAGCCTTCGAGGGCTCCGATTTTGTCTGTATACTTTCGGGGTTGCTATTACGGTACTTTCCTGTTAGTCATTTTGATTGACATGACATGCGTGCCGTTTCTGACTGAGGTCATCCACTGATCACCACCACACTGTACGCATCTCTAAGCGAAAAGAAAAACCGATAAGGCCAGGTTTCACAGGCTTGTGGTCCGCTAACATGTCACAGTTGCATCTGTGAGCCGAATTCTTATATAGAATTCATTTATAAAATACAGTAAGGTGTAACAAATACGCGTGCGTTCGCAAGATAAAGTTACTTTGAATATGAATGCATGAAAAGAATTCCGATTACTAACATACGTTTTCGTAAGGTCTATGTAGAGTGTAGATTAAAAGCTTAGATCTCGTATTATATGAAGGTTCTTCATTTGCATTAAAAGTACATTGCAAAGTTAAATTCGTTTTACGTATACTGATTGACTGCATCGTGCTGGGGAATGACTGGAAATGGAGTTGTAAAATATTGATTCGCCTGCTTATTTCTGCTAATATGCAATGTGTCGGTAGTTTTAATTTGTCAGTATATGCTGCATATAGAAGATTTTTGCACCGCACTTGTACATTCCGTAGCAGATAACAACAGCTGCGTAGCGTCCAATAAACAGCAATGCGCCTTGTCCACCATCGTTGTCCCACATTTAAGGAAGATTGCACTCCAGAAGATGGAAACCTGTCCTTTCTTGCAAAAGTGCTTTAAAATTTTCAAAGCTAATCGCAATAACCCTAATTGTTGTACAATGTTTTTGATGGCAGATTCGAAAACGTTTCGAACCAGACATAAATTCAGCAGCATAATATACATACAAAAGCACCAAAAATATGTAAATATTTGAATCTGAACACTTGAAAGCAATAACACTAATTTCTTCAAATAAAGCAAAAACAGAAAATGGGACCCTGGCGTCTATATTTGTTCAAAGTATACCAAAAAGGAGCCGTATATTTTACTCATGTTATACAGGAATTTTATCCGCTGAAATTAAGTGAATATTTTCATCGTATCTGGGAATTTGCTTTCCGGCAAAACACCATCTTACCATGAAAATTGTGTGAAGTCAACTGATTTCAAAATGTTCTTCGTCATTTCATTAAATTTTTGAGACGCCTCTTTTGGCACATTTGCGCGTATCTTTGATTTGTTTTGAAAAACACTTGACTCGTTTTAGAGCTTATTAAACATGGCTTCAGAGTGCGCTTGTTATCAAAACGATGAAAAAATCAAGTGCAGACACTTTCAAAAGGGGGCTCCACGGCATCTCTGAACCTGATGACCCAGAACCTGCTATTGCTGAAATTCTGTTATACAGGACATTATCCTCCATCTTCCTTTCTTTTCGCTATTGCAGAAATTAAGGTTACTTATGAAAACAAGTCAACGACAATTTCATTCCAAGAAACGAGTCACCACCTGAGCAAGACCAAGTGTTCACTTCGTTTTCCGTGTATTCCCACAGGTGCCACCGCTAGAGAGCAGTGTGGGCACAGGAACTGTGGAGTGAGCAGTTGATGTTGCTTTCATTTTCTATAGGCGGCTCCGTCATGGTTTCCGTTCGTATCGAAGAAATTGATGTAGCTAATATCAAGATAACTCTTGTTCAAGATTCTTCCGCTAATATATTTAACGATCCTTTTTGAATAACAAAAAGACAGCATACTTCCATCCTATAGTCTTCATTGTTATATTGATGGAATGTTACGAACTGCAGCTGACGACGCCACTCCTTCTTGAGTTCCAACCACTTTTGCCAGAAAGCTGACCTGTTAAAGCACTGCAAATTTCGCAAAAGTGCAGAAATCCTTTCATTTCACAGACATAATTGGACATACATTCAACGAGCCTGATGTGTCATCGCAAACTGTCACACCGGGACTATCTTGGAAATCCTTTGTCTATTTTCCAGGGCTATGATTTCTATATTGTATTTGTTATATAGCCCAGCTGCTTGAGCTTGAACTTGGAGATGGAAGATTTATTCTTTTGACGAGTGACGTTTGCGATGTAAAGAACCTTTTTATCGAAAATCAGTGAAAGTGTAATAGATAGCTAGTATACATCTTAAAGTTGCCCTAAATAAGTCATCCTGAATCTTTCCGTACCGGTAATTTAAATATAGTTTTTGAGACACACTTTCACAGTTTTACCTAAAATACATTTTTTCAATTTTTCACTCATTCCACAACATATATTTATGTAGTTTGTAAAGTAGTACTCTTGGATGAAACGTACGACCGATCGTATTCTACGTCGCGCAAATCTTTTTTCAAGGGTCAACTGTGTGGGTCATCCTGCAAACATCCTCCTTCAGTTGCTAGTTGTCTTTTTCGCGTGGCGTTTTAACTGAATTCTGTCTTTAATGTTAGCTTGTTTAGGGACACCTGACTTGACAACCGTACTGTTTTTTCCGGTGTCCTGGCAGACTGTTTACTATTAAAATATGCAATGCCTTCCTTATTGCCAATAAACTTACTACTACTACCAGTAACAAACACGCAAATCGTCATGCCAAAGAAAAGTTTTTCCATAAAAATGAGGCGAATATTGAGTGCACGGTCATTAAATTTTCAGATATGAGGAAACACGATTCTGAAAGAAATTTTAACATACGCCGCGTGCGGAAAAGAGAGAACTTTTGTGAACATCAAGTCAACAGTTTTTGAATGTTGTTTCACTATACTTCTGGATGATTGCATCATAAACATTTAAGTACTTGACAAGCTGTGCTTCGTCAACACTGTAGTCTTTGAAGAACCACAGGGATGATTTTCTTCGCTACTGCAAGCAGCTAATCAATTTGTGAGAGATGTGACGATATATGGTAACCAGATCTTGTTTTGGCGTCAATGTTACTGCAATCTGGTTGGTTCATGATCTGAATCACTTTTTTCTTATGGTAGCAAAATTATACCATATATGCAACAATCATGGTACATGAACGGTATGGAATTTTACATACGATAAANTGCAAAAAATTAAAAAGGTTTGTAACGTTCAGCAAGATTTTTCCTGGCATTCTGTTTTCATCTCCTGCTTTTTGTTTCAAATTGCTACTCCATCTGCAAATTTTTGTGCAGCTGCTGATGTCCCTTCATTGGCACTCCAAAACGTTTTGAGTAGCACATATTTACTGTTAAGCACTACAAAATTACCGAGTTGGTTTTACTTTATCAGATTATGTACAGTAGTTTAGCTCTTTTCAAGAACACAGCATACTTGCACTGACTGCTTGATTTGAAAAATATTTTTTCATTGATTGTACCACTTAAGAAAAGCCACGAAAATTTTTGGGCAATCCCCACGCAAATAAGTCTTTTTGCTACGCTTTAGCAACGTGCATTATACGCTTGATCAAACACGCACGAGATTTCAAGCTTGACAAAGCTTTCTTTTCCTTTCTACAATGCAGGAAGCCGTGATATCATATATACAGTAGAATAATCTTTTCGAACTTCTGCTGTAATTTTTTCATATGAAATAGCTTTTGTTACTGCAACTGTTTATTACATTTCAGTGTAGCATCCATTTCTTTGATATCACCACTGCTCACTCTTTGGACAATTCACAACAAATTGAAGTCACGCAAATTGCTTATGTAGCTCTAAAACTCAGCTCTCATGCGGTCTTCTCTTGTTTGCATTTATTTTCACAACAACAAGACCTTGGAATTACTTTCGATACTGTGAGGTTGGAAGCATTCAAGATTGTTCCTTAAAGAGTCAATTATTTACAAGCAAGTCTTGGTATTAAAACGGTGCACCCGAAACCGATTGCAGAAAAATGGTCTCTTGAACTCGAAAAAAAGCATGATGAAATGCTTGAGACATTGTAGTAAAATCTAATTAGGCACACTTTTCTCAGAGTAATGCTTAATCTTAATGGACATTGACGTCGCAGCTTGATTGCATCATGAACTTTTTCGTGAAACTGATACAACCCATACGTTCATTTCCTATCATATATCTCATGTAGATTCAAATAAAAATTTTTTTGATTTCGGAAGGTGGCTGCAATTAGGCACAATGTGCAAACTTCGTGAGAAAATTTGGAAGTTAAACAAACTTCAATTATCATAACTCTTTCGTCAAATAACTCCTTTGCCCTGCAGGTAATAGTGTTTGAAGTCAATATCATGTACACGAAAAACGAGGTGTAAGTCAATTGCGACCTTGTTTGCTGCGAAACGTTTTTTGATAAGTATTGAGAAATGAATGACAAACGACACCACGAGGCGAACTCATCTTCAGTTTATTAGCAATTTCTACTTATTTGGAGATTCATGTTTCTAAGAGTTTGTTTTTCTCAGGCTGTGGTAATTGAAACTTCTGCATTCGATGTTTAATTTTAACATTTCTAGAAACTCCCATGACCTATTTTGAGGCGATTGCAAGCACATGTGAGTTTTTACTTGGATGCGTTTTCGACCCAAGTAAATCACTATTTTCGCTGTCGTAGTTGCACTCAGCAATGTGTTAGGGCGATGCGCTCTATGATCTGCCATAACCGTACTTATTTCTGCACTCAGAACCGAGTTTAGTATGTTAACTCTTGCATGAAAAAATGTTCATTCTAAACATACATTTATGTCGTGTTTAGTTGGCTTACCGCTGCTTGGGCAACATTACCAGTTTGCTTTTTATTTCAATTTAGTGCTGAAAGTAAATCACAAACATTACTGGTTCATTTTTACCGCTGTTTGAAATCTGTATCATTTTTGTCAACAAACGAATAAACGCGTACCAGGTGAAATCCGCCCACGTTTGACAGTTTGGTAACGTAACGGTTTCCTGACAAGAAAATCCAAATTTATAAACCTCCTGCTTTGCGCCGCTATCCTGATCTATTCGTAACTTTCTCCAAGAGTAAAACTCTGTTACCAGGAATGCTCTCTATCCGAGGCAATTTTGTTATCATCACAGCAGCGTTTTGTAGAAAATGGGTGATACCAACATAGAGCGTCTGCCCTGTAGGAAAGTAAGCGGAGGACCACGAGCAGCAAGTTCCAAACAGCAGAAATTATTTGTTTTCCCTGTGAAGACGTCGATGATGGTTTTATTTTTCAAGCAGAAATGCAAATTATAGTAAACATCTGCTGACACCACTATTCGGCCACTCGATAGTTGCACATGGGAACAGTGGTACGATCAACGAGGTCACCTGTCTTAATGCAATTAGATGTTTTGTTACAATCTGTGTGGGCGCAGAATTTTCTGACATCGCGTGGCCCGTTTGGCAAACATTCGTTACGCTTGATTTCCTCGGTGCGGATTGCCAAATTTTGTGTTGTACCCCCGCGTTTCTCGAAGATATAGAAAATAACCGAGGTTTAATCAACTGTCAAGAGATTACTTGCAATTGACAGTAGTGTTTGCCGGAGTTGAAAGTTGAAAAGGGTTTTGTCAACCTTGATCATATTTAGTGCGCTTTTTCGTTGGATATCTTCGCGTTAACACGCACTAGAACAAAACTTCACTTTCATTATGACGTAAGAACAGTTGAGATGAACCCAGGTGGCAAACAATCCTTTTTCATTGACTAGCTTTTTCGAAACTGATCCAGACTCTGCAGCAACATTGCTTGCATCATGGTGTCAGTTTGTGTTCGCGTGCACAGAAAAAAGTGCAAAAAGTGTGTTCGCGTGCAAAAAGTGTGTTCGCGTGCACATAGGTCGCGCCCCCTAACAAACCGTTTCGCAGTAGTAATGGCGCTTTTCGTCAACAAACCAACACGAGAACTTTGCCTTTTCGTCGCGCTGTCGTCAGCGCGAACATTCGATAGCGCCGTCGCGCGCCGGCGAACTTTTCCCAGGACTTTTCACCCCAAACAGGCTGCCGCGACTCACGCGAGCGCACTCCGCTCCGCGTCGGCCGCGGACTCGTCAGCTGTCGGAGCGGATCGCGGATCTCACGCATGGCGCGTCGCGTGCGGACGACCCCGTTCGCAGCGTGGACGCGCAAGTTGAGCCGATGTTGTTTTTTTCCAGGGTCGCACTCTTCTTGCAGCAGCGTCTTAGTTAGTTGGCATACAACGCTCAGCGTGAAATCAGTGCTGCATCAAATGCTGGATCGGAACCGAAGCTGCCAGCGGTTTCCGAATGTCGCAACCTGCGCATCTTCGCACTGTAATCCGATCACGCCGAGCCCAACTCTAAACCGGGTTTGCTGTCAACCGTTGCAACCCTTTTAATCGACCCTAATTGCAACGATATGCGCGCCAGGGAAAAACGTCTTCTCACGGACTTTTTCTCGTCGAGATTAAGTCGTAACTGGATCGTGCTGCACAGTTAAGGTTTCAAATCGATCGAGTGCAAAAATAAAAGTTGAATCTCTGCGCTTCATTTCTGGAGATGACCCAAAGTGCGCGTTCGTGCGAAGCAACGTCAAGTGCACGTTTCGCCTTTGGCCGCAGGTTTGGAGTTTAAACTTTGTAAAATTACAATCGTGTGACAAGCGATGCTAACTACAGAAAGTACGACAGCGGCACGGTTGGGCAGCTGTTGGAAAACGCAGCTGAAGAATTTTCGAATGACGCTCAACAAATTGGTCTTTACTCAGATTCATGTCTTTTCTTCGAAGGATAATTTGCAAATGTATCGATTGGACGGTTGGAACATTGCTGTATTTTACAAACCCAGCCAAAAGCCCGTGCGTCATTGGTAACAAGCTGCCTTGCAATTTACGTAAATACAAATCGCAAATCTTCTTCGATGACTTCCACGAGAGTCAGTCGTAGCGTACCTTTGAGACTTTAAATAAAAAAAACTAGCCCTTATCCACTCATGGATACGTCAATAATTTTTGTTTGTAGCACTGGTTTGGACACGCCAGTCGATATCCTCCACAGAAGCCATAACATTGCGTGTAAGGTCGGGCTTTGCGTAACGAAGTTTATGGTTTATGAGGTGTTATACTGTTTGCTAGGTGTTATAATGTTTAACAACCTTTCGTCGAATATATTCGGATGTGGTCAAGAACATTTTCTTAAAAACATTAAGCTATTATTTGTGCGGAATAGCGCCAGCCTTGCTTCAGAGCCTTCATTCTTAGCCGTAGTCTTAGTTTCACATTTGTGCCTTATGAAATTCTTCCCGTCAAAAGGCGCTGGCAAATGAGCAACTGTGGGAATAAGCTGTCTGAAAATGACTCACTCTAAAACTTGTCTTAGTTGGGTGTGGCCTTGCGTCTTTAAGCGATTAGCTGTAAAAGCTCCGGCGGGGCCTGACTTTTGGACCGTTTTGTAATGACTTGACCCACGGCGTCATTGTTCAGCGTTAGATGCCGCAGCCATCGAGTAGGACAAGCAAGCAAAACCTCAAAATATTGTGACGTGTAACGTTAAACCGCAATTGTTGATACGGCTGAGGTAGCGCTGTGTCCTTCCATTGACGTCCAGCCAAACGTCGAGCATATCAATACTGGCCGGCGCACCAAGCATGCTTGCTGCGCGTTTGTTGGCGAAACATGTCACACAGCGTCAGTGCATATAAGCATTGGCCGTTTCGATCTGCTTTGCCGCTGAGGAGTCCATTTAGCGACGATAACCATGAAAGGACGTTTCTGGATCACGGAAAACAGTTTTCGGATGACCTTTTGTACCGACGAGGCGCCAGCGCTGAGACAGTGAAAGTTTTTCCGCTGCGTCTTTGGGCGACACTCACAAATTTGAAACCTGGTATTGTTTTCATAATATGCAAAAGCAAAATGGGGGAATTTCTGGGAGGTGGTTTATGGCGTGTTTACTGTGGAACGTTCCTGAGACACATGTTGTTTTGTATCATTTAAAAATAAAATTTTGATACCTTGTGGCAGTCTTTGGCTATCAAATGTGGTATGAACATTCAAAACTGTCTTTTAAGGACTAATAAATAACCAACCCTGCCAACAGTTCGACGTTCGACACTTAGGACATCGTTTTAGGCTTTCAATGTCAAGCATGTTGGCGTGCTGTACTTAAATTGGTACTGGTAATTACGCATAGTGTGGCATTTAAAAACTGACATCAATTGACGTTACGGGGCTACGATACATGCAGTTCCTAAGCTTCAACTTGCACACGCAGCAGGCAGCAATATCTAGGAAACCTAATAGCCTGATGCCATGAGATTGGTTTTGCTGGTTATAAGTTTCAAAATTGCAAGTCACCTTGCTTGGAGTTTACAAAATTTTATTCGGCACAGCAAAGTAATTTTTTTGCAAGCAGCTACGAATGAAATGGGCTTTGAGGTTGCCATTGAATATGTCTTCAATAAACCAAATCGTTATTTCAAAAACATAATTTTTTCTGTTAGCTTCGTCAAGTCGTTTATATAAATACAATTTGTTTCACGGTCATAAGTACCTTTTTTGCTTTTTTTCACGGACTGATCTATTATATCTCTAACAAAGAAAGCAAAAACAGCAGCACTCAATCGCTTGTCTTTCATGGAGCATGCAAACGAGTTCGCAATATTTTGCAAATTCTTACGTCAAACCTTGAACGACACTCCGAATGAGAAAGAACATATTTCAGTTTGAAACCCAATGCCAAACAACGGAACGCAAGCGCTTTGCCACATAATTTGCTGGAACGGTTCCCTGAAACGGATTTTTCAGCTCACTTTTCCTTTATGAAGGTACTCTTAAGGTGCTTGGCAATATGCTTGGGTGATTTCAAGTCCAGCATACCAGTAATATGCCTGTAAATGTAATCAAACAAGACAAAAAATGTTTGCATATCCAAAGAAGACTGGTCACAAACAGCAGAAATACCGGGTACTTGCTTACAATGCTCTAGAACGCTATTTACATTTTTGTTAAAAAAGTGCGAATAGAAGTGCAGTTGTAGCTAACGACAGGTTCGCGAAATGGATACACAAGAATAGTGGACATTGATGATCAGGAGTACATACAGCAGAGAGATGTCGGGATGACCTCTGTCCACATCAACAACCCCGCCTCTACTGGGTAACGTGGTTTATTTTTCTTCCTTCTCATAAGCTAGAAGCTACAGCCTTCTTGCCAGAAACGTTCTACTTATTAGAAAGAATTTGCTGCTTGTTATCTTAGCTCCATAAAATGGCTGCAGTTCATTACCTTTGATTTTCACTATCGAAAACAGGGCGCGCTTGAAACAACCTTACATCAAGTTCTCTTAAGGTTTCCGTACGTGCGACTGGAATATGCAAAAATTTCCACCCATCACACGCTGGAATATGCAAAAATTTCCACCCATCTGGAATATGCAAAAATTACGACTGGAATATGCAAAAATTTCCACCCATCACACGCGTATAGCGTAAAATGTTGAAGTTTTAATGACTGCGTTTAAAGAAAAAGGAACAAACAACCACTGCATCTGCAAATTTGGTTGAAGGTGTGCGTGAGAAACGGATTCAAATTCTCAAAAGATTAGCATCGGTTCTTGTTGCAAAAAAAAAAAAAAAAAAAAAA
>JGI24158J21664_10000659_pt1 | contig 33626 bp, 19 predicted proteins | sample Ectturendosymbi3_FD_21664 | JGI IMG/M metagenome (IMG submission 21664)
GTGGAAAGATTTTTTCTTAGTAAGAATAAACTGTAGTGTTTATATCATAAACTCTCTTCTCACAGCTAACGGTATGTACAGTTGAGCAGTGAGCACCATATTTATTCGATTGTAAGCCGCGGCTTGTAAAGTTTCTTTCATCATTTCATGCGGCTTACAACCAAGGGCGGCTCACGTTTTTTATTTTTTTACTTTATCGAAAGGTATAGATGACGCTCAGTCTTTCCTTGGCTACGTTTTGTCGACCAAATTCTTTTTTCGCATTCGATATTCTTCAGCATCACGTGCACATCCGTCACAGGAAGGGTTATGATAAACAGAAGGCACTTGTAGTGGTGTTAAGTGTAAGCATCATTAATAACAGGGTTGCCAATTAAACGGGTAACGCACGAGAGCGCGAACGTCGCGAGTTAATCTCAGAGGCTTAGGTAACCTATGTTCGAGTGCGGCTCACAATCAAGNGCGGCTTACATTAATTTTTAACACCATTTCGTGCGACTTACAATCAAACGNGGCTAACAATGGAGTTAATACGGCAAGCACANAATCGACTACTGGAAAAAGCAAACGAGAACGTTGCGAATCAGCGAAAACAAACTTTGCAAATAACGACGTCATCAAATATGTCATACGGNCCCTCCAGTGGAAATTGCCCGTCCCCTCCTGCCCTTTAATCCCGCTCTGAGTGTAATGACTAAAGAGCTACTTGCAAAATTGAAATTTGTCGCTGCAATTATTCGTAAATGTCCAAACTACCANCTTCTAAATTGGTTTGCCGAAACACCACTTCCCAATTCAACGCCAAGTTCTGAAAACANATTGATGGCGTAAAGTTGCTCCTCTTCTGCTGCTCTGCTTGTTTTACAGTATATCAAAGCTTTGCCAAAATAAACGTTCAGCACAAACCAATCGTGTGCGGGACTTTGTGCCTCGTTTCTTCGAAAACAAAGCGTGCCTCATTTACTGACTGCAGATGTTTGCGGATATTGAAATGCCAGTTGCATAAAGATTTGGTATTCTTCCTTGCTGAAACGTTATACTACATGTAGTTAAATTACATGAAATTACAAGGCATGCACCAGATACGCGACATCATTCAACTGATTTTTTTTTCAAGGGTATGTGGTGGGATATCGGATTGTTGGTGTATCTCGTTTTGCTCTGTATGAATTGTGGGCTAGTCAGGGGTGCAAATCATCCGAAATTATACACTTGGAACAAAACCGTATCTTTTTTCAAAAGCTAACGTCTGGATTTGTTTCTATTGAGACAATGTCTTTTACAACATTTTTTTTTCTGTAATGATGTGTATGGAACGTGCAAAAATTTCCTGTTAAAAATGTCTCCGCCAACCTTCCAGTAAAGGAAGTATCAACTGGAACTCAGAGTGTGTCTCTTATACTCTAAGCTAGAGGTTCCCAAATTGTGGTATGCTAAGGCTTTCAAGGTGGTTCGCGAGTAAGCCTACCTTCTGTTTTTCTTAAAAAATTTATATTTCCTTTTGTCTTTTCTTGTCGGACTATAATATCCTGCAGTTTGTGTACTTGCTTTATTGGTTTTTAAAAACGGCCATTGGAATTTTTCAAAACAATTTTGTTCATGCAGCATTTGCGCAAAGTCTGATTTTCCAAACTTTTGATCGAATGATATTTGGTAAATTGAGTTTTTGTGGAACACGGTGGTACGCGTTGACAGTACGGGACCCACAAATGGTACACTATCAGAAAAAGTTGGGAACGACTGATCTAAAGCAGCGTTGCAACATTTAAGAATACATTTCGGCAAATGTAAACTTGTTTAAGTTGGACTGTAAAATGTTATGAAAAAACGGTTTCAATTACCCGTTGTTAACGTATGTGAAAAACAAATGTGACCTATGGCACAGAGTAAGCGCTGATGGGGGCTGCGCCACGTGTTCCTATCCAGGGGTTCGGCAACCCGTTAGAGTTCCATGGATGTGATTTTAAGGTCCGTAAACCAAAACACAATCAAGAAAACGGCTCGTTTTTGTCGGCGTAATTGGGCCATTATTCAGCTTAACCTCGCCCCAAATGTAGCCTGACATTTGCGTGTTCCAAGTCGGCTGACGTTTTTTTGTATTAAATTTTAGTGACGGCAATTTGCGGCAAGCCTAAAATTTGTTTTATTTATTTCTTGCTGGGCCAGTTGAGGTGCACATCGCTAAGAAGCAAATAAATCTAATCTCTCAAGAATCGAAAAACCTTTGATAAAACACAAGGGATCCGCAGCGGTTTTGTATGCAGTGAAAGGGGTCCGCAGCCAGTGCCGATAGGCGAGCTAGGCAACTGCCTAGGGCGCCGGGCCAAATGAGAAGAAAAAGAAGATACATTATTTCAGGTTTGCTGCAGAAGGGTTAATATTTTTCCTATTAAATTCAATTTCACATGTACTAGGCAAGATATGTCGCAAATTGGAAGAAATTTTACTCATGTAATAAACTTTTCTAATGTGCAAATCGTCTTTCGTATTTCCGTAATGCATGTGATGAACATAGTAAGGATCTTTGTTTAGGAGGGGTGGACGCTGGAAAGGATCTTGCCTAGTTGCTCACAAGTCTATCAATGGTGTGCTGTCAGCACCAGCAAAGCATGCCCTTCAGGCCATACTTTATCAAGCTCACTGCACAATGTTAAAGATACCACCTCTGTTCTTAACATTTATTGATTTTTCCTGGCTGCGCCGCTTTTTTCCTCGCGTAGGTCTATGTCGAAGCCTTCACTGAATCATGCTTTAGTCATAAAGTGTAGTCAGATTAGGTAACGCCTATGAAACACCAGCATTATTGGCGTTAGTAGCCTATAGTTAACCAGTAAGAATTACTGTAGACTAGAGGATGTACCACCAGTGGTGTGTTTAAGAATCCAGCGAAGCACTTGCTTCGGTCCCCCTTTTAAGAGCCCCACCTTGAGGTGTTTCGCAGGTGAAATTTCCTCATGTTTGGTGAAAAACTATTATACACTCATATAATATAGTCTACTCCGAAGCCGATAATAACCAAGCACTCTGCTTTCAGAGGGCGCCCCAAACGCAACTGTAATGTTTAAGTACTCTGTTCTAAAGGGGCCCCCATCAGCAACTGTAATGTGCATATACTCTGCTTCTAAAATGCACCCCAACAGCAACTACAGTGTGTAAGTACTCTGCTTTCGAAGGAGCCCATAGTAGCAACTGCAATGTGTAAGTGCTCTGCTTTCACAGGGCCCCCAATAGCAGCTGCAATGTGTAACCACTCCGCTTTCAAAGGCCCCCCAATAGCAACTGTAATGTGTAAGTATCTGCTTCCAAAAGGAAAAAGGGCCCCAAATAGCAACTGCAATGTGTAAGTATTCCGCTTTCGAAGGGGTCACCAAGAGCAGCGACAAAGTGTAAGTACTCTGCTCTCAAAGGGGACCTCAGTAGCAACTGTCATGTGTAAGTACTCCGCTTTCAATGGGTCCCAATAGTAAATGTAATGTGTAAGTGCCCTCCCTTCAAAGGGACCCCCACCAGCAACTGTAAAATTAGAGAAGTAGGGGACGATGCCAGTTTTCTATTGCTTAACTTCTACGTGCTGCTAGCTTTGTCTTCCCAACTTTTAGTGTCTTTAAAGTTGTGTATCATGAATACCGTTTTGCATTTTCTGTCATGTCAGTCATACCGTAGTCTCAGGAACGTATCCTTGCATGGCCCGCGTATCCCAGAGATGAACGGAATTAGGTTTCTCAAATCCAAGTCCAATCTGACAATTTCATTTCAAAATCCAATCCAAATCCTATAAACGCACAGTTTCAAAATTCCAAATCTTGTTTTAATCCAAAATTCTACAAATCGTATTCTGTTGAAAGGAAACTAGTTCTACTAAAGGCAAAATAAATCTATCAATTATATTTCGTTATTGTGTTTTCATTATTTCTAATGTTCATTAGCAATTGGTTTCCTTGTTGCGCTACGGCTCTGTATTGTTTCTGTGTAATAGCTGAGTCATATGAAACAATAAATCAAACAACAATCCAAAGCAGTGTTTGCCTCATGAGGCAAAAAAGACAATTCCAAAAATACCTCGGAAGCCAACTCAAGTTCAATAATGCTTTATCTTCGGCTGATAGCACTATAATAGCGGAGATTTTGAAGACTTCAAGGCAAGCACTATTAACCTCAAATGCAATGAAAATCTCAGTTAGAAAATGTAAGACAGCAAATTGGACAAACAAATAACCAGGTACAAAATGCAGCACAAGCGAATCATTTGCACTTTGCACTGGGCTACACATATATAAAACACTGTACCGATCATGGCTCAAGAAAAGGGACAGAAGCAATGAAAGTCACACAAATTCCTTAATTTGATGACATGATACATAAGAGAACAGGCTTGTACCTTGCAACACTGGTGGATAGTATGCGATCCAAATACTAACAAGATGTTCAATTACGAGGGATATGAGAAACTCCAGTGAAGCAAATTCACAGATTAAATGCAGTAAATTCTCAGATTAAATGCAGTAATCGATTACTGCATTCAATGTGTAAATTTGCTTCAGTACAACTCCGAAAAAGAACTGAAAGTTGCGAAGAAGTTCACAACAAGATTATGAAATCCAAATCCATGTTCATCTCTGGCATATCCCCTTCCTAAGCTTGATCAAAAGATTCTATCACGGTTGGCTGAGATCATGACGTCATCAGAAGACCCCTTTTCAGCCTTGCCTCGGACTCCCAACCCTACGTCCACCACTGGTTACACTTTAATTTATGTAACAAAGAGATACCAGCTGGGACGCAACATTACCAANATTGGTGACCTTCNTGAACGTCAGAGCTTTGTTGTGCAAGGAGAACTTNGTCGATTGTTACGACACCAGACTGTAAAGAAGTTTTTGAGGCCTATGCTAGAATNTTTGTTTATGTGAATGCTGTGACGCATGTTACTTTTGTAGACAATATTTTGATGAATTTGCTGTTCAAATAAACTCGGCATGCATCGAAATAAATTAGTTTGATGTAAAAAAATCGTCCCTAAGGGTGTTTTGGTGGAGGGATGCTGAAATGGACCTTGCCTAGTACTCACCGGCAAATTTAAAGTGTTCAAAGAGCAAACAGAATGATTGTTTACGTTCAAACAGATCGTGTCACAGTTGTTGCAGCAGGATGGTGTCTTACGAGGGGGCTCTGAAAGAGCTATGAGGGGGCGCTGAAAATGAATCTTGCCTAGGACGCTGGAGTGGTTTACTCCGGTCCTGTCCGCAGCGCAAAAAAGCTCGGGAACTACTGCGCTGGACTGAGACTTCGTTTCGATTGTCCTCTGTTCGGATGATATGGAAAAAGTAAAGCTGTCAAATCCTCCGCTTTAAACCTTAAATCTAGTTTCATTACCTTATCTTGCTTTTATGCATTTCTGGTGATACCAGGTTTTGCGAAATGTAAAATTTGATTATTGCTGATGCATTACTCTTATCTGCTTTCTTTAACTTTCTTTGTTAATGCAGACTAGCAAACAAACAGTGATGAAACGAAATCAGTTAAATTCAACTTTTAAACATGCAGTTACTATCGTAGTGGTAAGACAACATTAGGTTGGCAGCAACTTCAAGTGTTATACACCGTGTGATTGGTGTGCCCTAATGATGTCCATCATTTGTTGTCAAAATTTCTGGATATTACTAACATCTTTGCTTAACTAAATAATTCTTTTCCAATCTGAGGGAAATACTATTTCATGGCATGTAACGTCAATGTGGAAACAATCTGAATTCAATTATTTTGTTTTGGAGCAACAAAAAAGAAGATCGCGTATAATGTAAATGGGCTAAATTATACTTGATAAAACTGTTATTCATTTGGAGAGCTCCAGCATCGTTTCTGAAAATCATTTCAATGCAAAGCCAGAACTTTGAGAACTTTACCAGACAAAACTACTGTAAAGTTGGTACAATTACCAACATGCCGGTCAGAAAACATAGGTAAAGTGGCCGGAAAGGGCTCTCGAGTCATACATTGTCTGTCTTTGTTGATATAACTCACTCCCACGGACAAAAAAACGAAAGTTTGAAGCCATTGACAAATTACAGTTATATCAGGCAGAGAATGCAGTTCAAAAAATTTAACTAGAATGAGGAGGAAAATATTGCAGTTGTGACGAAAGAACAAACTAAAAATTTGGCATCGGTTAAAATTGCGATGATATTGATACATTTTCCTGTTTCCGAATTGAAGGTTGGGTTTAAATAACTCTTCCCTGCCGATAGCTGACCAGGTCAATGTGGTAAAAATAAGACAAAAGCTAACGAACTACAAAGACCTTGCGTTAAACAAGACACGAAAGCAAACCAAAGGTGGCTCAAGGCCATGTGAGCACTGTGCACTTTGTGGTTGTTATGAAAAAATAACACATCCACGGTACCAAATGTTTCACAATTGCTGACTAAAACCAAAGCCTTTAAGCTAAACCAAAGCTTGACTTGCGCAGATTTTGGCATTTACGTCGCGACTTGTGTGATATGTCATGAACACTCAAAAGCACTAATGTTTCTGTATGCTTTCGAGGAATCAGTCGACTGCCATCTGCCTTCGTCTTTTTGCGATGATTCAAACTTGCACATATGTCTATTCAAGTATGTACTTTCCACGATGAAGGTTGCTTACACCCATGTCATGAACAGTGTGTTGGTCAAACTAGCAACAAATTTTCCAAAAGATGGTCGACTGAGGATGCGTAATTTTACGTGAAATCGATTTCCTATTAAAAATTTGCTGATCGATTCCTTGCTTACACCCATCGCGGAAAGTACATACGTGGTACAAATAAGTGCTATTTCGACACATGAAAAGTTTAGCACTTGAAAAAAACATAATCGATAAATCTTGCGCAACCTATTTGATGATTTAGTTACTTTAGGATGGATTTTTGTGGTCCTCCCTTGCATGACATTTCTTAAAGACGCGCCTTCCAAGCTACAGTGTCTAATAAGCTTGCAGCACAATTAGTAATTCCAAATGATATGCTGTAAGACCACGTCGCATGCCTTCTACCTGAGATACACTGACTAGACTTTATGTAGATATCAATACGTGGTGTATGTAGTTTGTAGTTTGATTTCTTTTATGCAACAGATAAGTGCCAAAATGACCAAATGCGGCCAACAAAAGTGTCGGATGTTATTTCGTGATAATGAAAAAATAATTGCAATATTCCGCTTTTTTCAAATAGATGAGCAAATATTTTTGTAGGGGGCAGAAAATACACATCAACAGCCAATTGGTGCATTAAAAACTCGCCTAAACCGCCACGTTGGGCGCTGAGTAACATGTTAACTAAAATGAATAATTACCGCATTTATCCGATTGTTAGCCGCCGTTGATTGTCAGCCGCACTTGAACATAGCTTTCGTAAGACTCAGAGATACTTTCGTGCACTAGCACGTTTCGTTTCGCGTTTAATTGGCAACCCTGGCATTGATGCTTCACCACTAAAACTGCATGCTGCTCATCGTAATCCATCCTGCGACGGAGTGTGCACGTGATGCTGAAGAGATCAGAATGCGAAAAGAGAGTTTTGTCGACAAAACGTATCTTATCGAAAGGTCATCTCTCTAGACCTTTCCATAAGGTAAAGAAAAAAATGTAAGCCGCAAGAAATGATGAAAAGAAACATTATAAGCCGCAGCTTACAATCGAATTAATACGGTATATCCTTTTTTACACTTCCTTGAAATTTCCTTGAAATAGGCTACATCTTTAGTTGGTTTATTTGAAAAATCTGGCCCTCTTGGAAATTTTGACGAAAAAACACCGCGTCGAAAGTGTCTGCGGGTGTTGGTCTTCGATAAGGTTGCGTGCTGTCACCAATCCTCTTTACAGTCAGGGGTATTGAGCGCTATGTCTCTCCACAAACCCAAGCCAGTGCTCGTTGCAAGTAAGTGGCAATACACTGCGGAAGGTGGAGAAGTTCAAGTATTTGGTGTGGTATTCAAGACTGATGAGGCATGGGAGACTGACCAAGGAGATTCTTGATGCACGGATTGGTAAAGCAAGCATCGACAAGCGGCACTGGCAAGCTTAATGAAGTTGTCCACTTTAGATTGGATGGAGAATAACGTGTTTTTTTTCAAAGTAGCATTGGAATTTTCCCGATGATCGAAGAAACTGGCCTTGCATCACTTATGAATTACCAAAAAACATAGTTTCACCTGAGGTTTAATCATCACATTCAGTCTGTGTGCAGTAGCCCTCAGTTATAATATATCAACATCAAGCAGCACACATATATGTGTGACTGGTTCCATGATAACCTCAAATGGGATTTGAATGTGAGTCTTCGTCTTGCGTATGGAGGTTTCCCTCCGAGTTGCATGCTTTGTTTATTGCAGAAAGGCGCGCACAATCACGACACATTAATCATAGCAGACGAAGCATAGTGAAGCGATGGCATACGAACACGAAACAGCGTGATGCAGCACGTAACTGCACAAAGCGCAGTCGCAATTTTTGAGCCATCGCGGTAGCAGCTTTGGTCCAGGCTCAAGGGAACAACCGGCGAGGGGGATCGAACTCTTTCCTCACAGTTGTGAGGCCGATCACCTTGTGAATGTGAGTGCAATGATCTTAACAATGATCTTAAACCGGCAATGATCTTAACCCGGCCACCTTGTGAATGTGAGTGCAATGATCTTAAACATTCATACCTTTTACTAATTGCTAATTGAGGCGAAGTAATTTGAAGTGTTGCTTAGAACACTGTTGAGAATTCATTACCTCTCTTATATTTCCTTTGCGTTTTTTCTACAAGCACCACTCTGAAGTCATTGCCAGACTACGACTTTATTTTACATTTTTTAAATGTAAACTTAGTTTTCAGTGCCGTTATTTGGATTGTGATGATTGGACATCTTGCAAGAGCTCCACTCGCCTTGGGACTCAAGATGTTTATGCTGCTCATTTGATTTAACTGAGAAGCATATTTTTCAAATGCAAGTTTATCAACTTGGTATGAAAGAAATTTTATCTTTCAATACACCAAATGCATACTATTTTAAACATGAGATGCAACCATTATTCATGAAAGGTACATATATTTTCAATCAAGGGGTGGTATTTTAAGAGCAATGTGTCAGATAGAGCTAGATTAGATCTTAATAATCAAGCAATATTTACTGTACATAATGTGGTAGGCAATATAACAGTAATTTGACCATGCCTGACTATGAGGAAAAAGTGTTGTTAAAAGGAAGGTAAAAGCTGGAATTTATTCTTGGAGAAACTTTCCCAGAATATCTAAGATTTTGTCTGTTTGTGAAAATTATAGATGAAGAAAAGAAGTGTTTGGTTGCGTGATATGTCAGAAGTGCAGTGCCTTATTCTGTGTAAGCAAGGGATTTCAGGCACGTCTGCATTGCACAGACACATGGCTATAGATTTGATCAGTCCACAGTAACTGTAATAATGCAAAAAAAACGTCAAAGCCTCATCAGCAGTTTTTGTACCACACCATTAATAGATTTTTTGAATTTCAACAGTGGTAAGGAGGTAACTTCAAGTTTGCAAATACGTATGTTCAAATCTAATGTATTCATAAATTTAAGGCAAAACGTCCGGTTACTGTTCATTATTATTGTCATTCTACTGTGTTACACAGCTCGTATTCTTGGAAGTGCTCATCTTTTCTTTCAAGTCACCATGGATTGTGCTTTTTTTTGTCATGTCAGTGTTGTTTGTATTACAGGAAAATATATAAAGACCACGTCTATTGCGGTTCTTGTTTGTATTAATCGCCTATATCTGTTTTTGCTGCATCAGAAATTGATGTGGATATCAACATCGGAGAGGAATTGTTTTTTGAATTTTTGGCAAAGGATACATCCTCTATTAAACAGTTATTTTAGATGAGATGTTCTGCTGATTTTTGATCAGTTTCACAAAAGTAATGTTACAAGAAAGAAACAACAAATAACAAATTTAATTTTTAGTAAGTAACTTAACTGAAAAAGGATTAGCTGAAATAGAGTTTCCAACAAAACATTTCAATTCCAAGCAAAGATTCATGATTTCTGCGTACTAATATAACAGAACTGACTAAAGCTTTCAAAAAGTACGCTGTTTTAAAAGCATTTGGGCAAGGACAGGGAATGATTATATCTGATGTACGTTTACGTTTGTTTTGAATAGATAAAGCATATATCTGATCTACGAAATACAACAGGCAATGATTATATCTGATGTGGGTTTGTTGTGAACAGGTAAAGCAAACAAGTATATTTGATTTGATGCTAGTTCGGACTTATGCCACAAGCCTGATATGTGACCCATAACTTCAGCTTTATGTTGGACGTTGGAAATTGCTGCCAATTTTGTTGTGGGCAGACGCGTATATTTGTGCACTTTCAATAGGGATGGTAAGCCTGCGTGGTTATTTAATAAGGCCTGCATCAGAATTTTCATTACCCAAGTTAGAACATGACATCGCGTGAAAAAACAAAACTCCATGACAACCAGACACGCAGACACTAAGTCCAGAGCATTATGTTTCGTTCCTTGACGTAATTTTCTCCCCCTATTTTCCTTTTCAGGATAAAGATGTGATTTTAAGATATATTTTTAATCAATTTTTGCGGCCCGCCAGCTATATTCCACAGTTCATTCGGCCCGTAACTAGGCTCCCCATGCCTGACTTGGAAGAATGCATGAGCGTGCGTAGGAGCAATGAACGTATGGTGATACAGACGTTTGTCGATTGTACGTGAATTTCAGCGGAAAGGAGCGCTAAGATGACGGGCTTCAAATAGGATGGATCGTTCGTTTTAACAGAATTGACAACGTCCAAAAGGTGTTTTAACACATTGTTACAGGTGAAAAAACGGACTATCACGTTATGTGGTCTTGATGTGACCAAGTGAAGATTCGAACTGCAGAAATACTAGCTCCGAAGCAGGGAACCCTTTCAATATACGCTCAGTTTTAACGACTTAGTTACATTTCCTAAAAGGTCTTAGAGTCGACCGGAGAACTGACATGAAGTTTACCTGTGGGCAGATTGAAAATAGGGTGCATCATAATATCTTATTCTCAAAGCGCGCATTTGTATAACTGCTCAATTTCACCAACATTTTTAACGGAGAAAGCAAAAGTCTTTGGTCCATATGCAGTGTGATGTCACACCACACAGCGCCAATAGGAAGTCATCTAATTGTAGAAGGTGCAGTGCAGAACAAGCCACAAAAGGGAACCTGGTCGAAAAGGGAATCTCTTATTGTTTGGGCCGCTGAAACATCACGGACCTTGCATTTGAATTCGCTTCCCCATAAAGTAACCGTTACAGCAGCAATATTTTATGTTCGCTTTTACAAATATGTCATTCTCAACCAAGAGAACTCACGTAATTTTTCAAAAGCCACTTCTGCTTAAAATTTTTATAACCTAAATTTTTAAAACCTAAAATCACTAAATTTTCGCATTTTTCCGTGTTTTTCAAAAATATCGGCGCAGTTTCTAAGCCAAATTTCTTTACAAACTTTTGGAAAACTTTTAAACCATTTCATTTTAAGTAAAATTATTTGGCTTTATAATTCAGATTGTGGCTGTACTTTCTCAAGTGCACTTTTTGCTTACAAATTAAAGCTAAAAAAACAATCATTTCAAAAATACTTTGAATAGATTTGTGAACTGGCATACTCCTGTTAGCGGAATATTTTTCAATCTATTTACGTTTTTTGCCAAAATCTAAACAACTAAGAAATGTATACGTCTAGATCAGGGGTGACAAATCTATTTGCTATCGCGGGCCACTTTGTCAGTTACCGCTGAGTAAGCGGGCCGGACAACTCTTTAGTCATACTATGAAACCTGTTAAAAAACGAAAAAAAAAGATTAGAAGCGTCAAAGAAAGTTCAAGACTGCTGGTCTCGCTTGAATACGTCGAGGGCCGCACGAAATTCTTTTGCGGGCCGCATGTTCGTCACCTCTGGTCCAGATGAAATAAATCCTGCACCAAGTTGTATGTGCTGGAAGCTTCCCTATTGACTTTCGTCATACATTTTTTTTGAAATTTAAATTTTTATTTACTACGTTCAGCACTTCCGGTTATCATTTTGTAACTGTTGCTGTATGCTTGTTTACAATAACTGCACAAGTTATTTACTTTGCCCTGCCACAAGTATTGTTCCAAAATCTTTCCATCGATTGTTTTACGGTGTATCTTACGGATTTCAAGACGTTGGAGCTTTTAATTATTGAAAAGCACATTTGTAGAGTTGCTTCCAACATTGCAAGTAAAACCAGAGCAGCAACGAATTAAAATTTTCCGAAGGTTGTCAGTTCGACCCCAAAGTAGTAAGCCTACCAATGAAAGAGACACAGGTCAACATTTACGATATTATGTCTCCGACATCATCAGCTCCTATTCTATTTGAATAAGAGCTGATGATGCCTACTTCGTAGGCGAAATATATACTCTGTAAGATCTTAAAGTGTCTGATTCTTTGCTGAGAAAGGATTCTTTCCACAGACAGTGTCAAACCGTAAACGTTTGAAATCATTGACTGCTTTTTTAGTTTGGGTTAGACATATAAGCACATAAGTAACGTCTAAAAAGAAAGGCTTGTTTACTGTACATTCATCCGTTTAAATTTACTGAAAATTGTATTGTTTTAGCAGGGGTCATTCTCTATTTGAAAACATGTAGAAGTCAATGTAAAAAAGTTCGTGTTTTGCATACTTGTGTCAGGTTCAAATGAGAAAAGCAGTATTCTTGAAACACACCTTTTGATTGAGGTATAGCCAAAAATTCACAAAAAGAACAATTTTTATTTCAATTTTCGCAATCATAATCAACATGCAAATCGTAATTTAATTACAAAGTTAAAACCATGGTAAGAAAGCCAGAAGTGATAAAAATTATGGCTAATGATAAAAATTATGGCTAATTCAAAAGTTGTCACAAACTTATCGTAAAAGTTGTGGTAACCAATACAATCTCGTATTTCTGACGGTAGGAGTTGCTAATGAAACATTTACGATATATCTCCGACAACTTTTGCTTTGGCCGTAACTTTATCATTGAAAGTTAAAACAAATGATCTCACCTGCATTACGAAAGAGCTCATATTTTTTGAAACGACAAAGCGACCGTTGTTGATTTATCACCTAATGGACTACAACACAATGTTTCTAACGAAATTCAAACTCCGTAAAACTACACCAAAGTTCATAGAGAAATAAAAACCCATTCAAAATACAACATGATTCCTTTAATGAAACAAAGAGGTGATCACGGAAAATTCACTATCTGTCGAAAAGAGTTTTTTTACAGCCAAGAAGCAGACGCTTATGATTTTGTCAAAGTATATATTTCCCCAACGGAGCAGGCATCATCAGCTCTTATTCAAACAGAATCAAATGCAATTGTTCAGTCACAAATGCAACTGTAAATGCGTCAAAGTTTTACGTGAAAAACTTAGATCCTATTTTGATGAACGCAGTTGTTACCCGTTGGGTTGCTGCATGCTGTTTTGAGAGTTTATTTGCAGTCGTCGGGAAGTTTACGACAGGTTACTAGGCGAGATCGGCTTGGAGATACTGCGTGAATAACACTCTATGACAACGACTGGCAGATAGCGAGTGAGGTTATCAATTATTTTGTGTGCCGATGAAAGGCTGTTTTCTGAAAAGTTTTTCAGATTATAAAATTACAGAAAAATTTACAACGCTTGAAGCAGTGGTTAATGTAGACCACAATCGTGGACTGGAGATTTAATTGAGGTCAGTGTTTGATTTGATCCACGTGATCATGCCCTCATCCAGCTTCGCGAAGACCGAGTACGACAGAGACTTCCCGCATCTTGCACTAGTCAGTCCGAAAGACACGGCTCCATATGTTGAGTACTTTTGGGAAGCAGCGTCTTTCACCATGAATGGTCCACCTGAGTCGCCATGACAAGTGCTACCGCTCTGACCAGTTCTGAACAAAATATAGGTTTCCGGTAAATCGAAGAAACATCGGTATGCGCATCGTCGTGCAACATTAATTAAAGGTCATAAAACTTCCTGACAATGGGTTCTTGGAAGTGTTGGACCTTTTTAAGGCTATATCACTCACAAATTACATATGCTTGTTGGTACAGTAAGATGCAGTTTCATGAGTAGATAAAGCTGGAAATATTTGTGCGACAATCAGCACTCGCAAAATACTTTTGATTCCAGCTCATATGTGCAGGTATTTATCAGCTTCAATCATCCAGATCTAAAGTCTGATGAACAAGGATCTCTTCGTTAGTCAGAGCAAATATGAACTTTGACCACTTAACACTAGAAGCCCGGTGCGGTCATTTTTGACCGATTTTGAACTTATAGCGTTTCGTATTTTCGTTACTGTTGCAATTTGCTTCGTCACACTCCTTGACTTTCCTTAGCTTATGGAAAAGTTTTTACAGCAATTGGATTTTTTTATTAGAGTTTTTGGAAACAGGGTATAGTTGCATTCTAGAGAATGTACCCGATTGACTGCAAACGTCATTTGACCATGATCTAAGCTTTGTAAGAGAATTGATGCAAGAACTTTCAAGGAAACATTACACTTGGTTGCGTGTTAACAATGTTTTCACACACGGAAAAAAACACGAAACACTGCAATAAACTTACGCCGAACCGGCACAAAACATGTGCTCAGTTATGGTGAGGTTTGTGGGCAAGTCGGCACCCGGGATGTTGTGCGCCAGTGCCTTGAACTTTCCCCAACATATTCTGCTTGTGACTGTTGGCATTGTCACTTTCTGCAAAACGTGTGAAGAAAACCCCAAGGCGTCAACCAAACCCCAGCCAGCAACTTCTCCAAGTGTTGTTCCGACCTTGAGCTGGAATAATAAATAGCCAAGAAACTAGGTTTTCCGTATGAAATATTTTACTAATTTTGGGTTTTATGTAAAAAAGACCAAATACGGATACAATAAATCAATACCTGCCAAACGTCATGCATCAGGCACGGTTGGGATAATACTCAAAAGAGTCATTATTATTTGAGACAAGTATATTTTCTACCTAGTGGTCCTAAATTGGTTTTTGACAAATTTCGCAAGACTTGTCAAAGGCAGAATAACTGGAGTCCAATTCAAAATCAGAGGAAGACCTTTACCCGTTTATTTGGTGGAGGCAAACATATTGGTCGAGTGACGCTATTCATTATAACGTGTCGCCCAAGCCGCAAGAGAGCAAGGTCGCTGTCCCACATTCTTCGATTGTAGTCCGGATGACGAATAATTTCTATCACTGGCCAGGAGCTGTAAAGGCAAATATTTTAGTGTTTTTGTGTCTTACAGGAGGGGTGTGCAACCATGCAGCACTGCCGGGCCACATGCACATAACCAGATTGGTCCACCAGCACAGCTGCATGTGTTAAGCTCCGCAGGTAAGACAATTCTCTGGCCACCCACGGAGAATTGGCAATACACATCAAAAACCGTAATGCTTGCTTTAAAATCAGAGATGTAGTCAAGACTGAAACTTCGAGACCTACACCCGGTTAAAACTTCGAGACCGAAACTCCATCAAAAAATTCGATACCGAGACTTGAGACTTGAAAATTTATGTATTTTGCCAAAATTTCCTAATTTTTGTTTTAATGTTATCACCACGAAGTTTAAACTTTTTCGAATTTCTGGCATTTTCCTACCTGTTTTGGTTGTTTCCTATTTGCATCTACAGCAGACAAAACAAACAAACATGCTTTGAATTACAGAACTTTTACTATGCCATATCGTTGCAGTATTCAAAGTCTCAAGGCAATTAGGCTTTTGTGACGGAGACCTGAAACCTTCGAGACCGAGACTCGCAAAAATAGATCTCGAGACCAACGCTCAGGACTCCATCATTGTTTAAAATCTTGACTTTTCTGCGGGCCACAACATTTCAGCCCCGGGCCACCACTGGCCTGCGAGCCATGGGTTGCACACCCCTGCTTTACGGTATCAAAACATGTTGTTAGAATAATGTCTTGCTCTATGGTTCCAAGTACAATCGTATTTTCAACTACTGCATCATCATCATCATCATTCCCGCAATCCACAACACACTCTGCTTTACGGTGAAAATCAGTGTTTTCGCGGCGATGACGTTTGTAACGAGCCACTGCAACAAATAAAATTAACAATGTCGGTTGACTTATTAAGTAAAATTTTTCATGCAGAGCGTTAACCTATTGGAAACTTAACATCCCGACCGTTCCGACGCAAATGTGAACAATCAGAAGAAAGTCAGTGGAATATTAATTTTGTTCAAATATGTCTGACTTGCCTCGTGTAGCTTCATCTCAATCTTTCTTGTTTTTCATGTGTGTTTGTGTACAGAAGGCCGTGGTTTTACTGGGCAACGACGCGGATTACACTGATTTACACATCACTGCTTAGTAACACAAGTTCGGTTTCGAGGACTAAACGTCTCACTTATTCGCCGGAGTAGCAATCCGCCCTCTTTGAAATGCATAACCCTTAGGAACCCGTTCTTTAATAAGCCATTGTGGAAGAACTCCTGATGTTTCCCACACATTTATAGATTCGGAGTCAATTACAACCCAGCAAGAAAATTAAGTATAATTATATGTTCTGTGGTTGAAGAATAAAACCCGGTTCTAAGTATAACCATAGATCGTCTGTGATTGTTTTTGTGATATCAGTGCTGCAAGTTGTATTTAGAATGCGCGAAGCCTTCCTGAATGCAAGCATTTGGCGTGACACAATTCATACTCATTAACTAAAGGTGAGTAAATAACTGCCCACATATCTTTGAATAAAGCCCTGATGAAGAATAATCCGCAAATTCAACAAATTTTATATCTCATGCTTTACAATGTTAGGGGATGTTCATACCATTATCTGATGCTGCGTAGCGCCAGGTGGCAAGTAAATGACGTGCTGCTGCTACTGAATTATTACTGCGGTACTTCATAGCGAACTATTTCCAAAAGTTTCATGAAACTTTAAGATGGTAACAACTGGTAAAATTACTTGTATAAGGTATTTTCAAGAATGTAGTGGGAGAATTGCTATTTTATATTTTATTTTCAGGAGCCTGCATTTCTGGCCGACTCAAAACCATCCCTCAACAAACCCGGAACGGAAACATACTAGTTACCTTGCCGGAGTGTTTCCAGAAGCATCAATGGTTCTGTCGTGAGCTGACAGCCAAACATGAACGTGCTGCGGTAGTCTTTCTTCCTTTGTTTTTTTTGTTACGCAGTGAGCAGCGGTCAAAACGTATCTGAAGTTTTAAAATAGTCAAAGAAAAGTTTAGAAAAGCGCAAATGCCTTTTCAGAATTTAGCAATATGCAAACCCTAGGAGTTTTATTGAGGACTTAGGTTATGGAGCACAAGTTATTTACAGCAAATATGGTGCAAACGTTTGGATAAGCAGCTAAAAAATAAGCACTAAACGAAAAATAGAGAAACAATACAGACGAAATCTGTGAAAAAACATTTTTAAGTTGAGACGCAAAATCGTCTTGCTGAGGTTATAGACAAATTTATGGCAGCATACTCCAAGGTAATTTCATAGCCAGTATAGCAAATTTTTCTTCTTTCGGAGCAATTTTCACTTACTCTGGGCTGATGAGGCTGCCGCCACAACTATAGGATGAAGCCATGATATTTGCATTTTGGCCGATGTGTACGAACGCCATCCATGGATATTCGTTGGGCTGCGTTGTCTCGCCTCCACTGATGTGAACTGACAACACCGAGCGGCGGGCAGGGTTCTTCACGCCGCACACTTTTTGAAAACAAAAAAGGAAATTTCAGTGATTTACAGCGTAGTGCTCGGAATATATTTGTTGGGAAAATCAGCAAAATGGCAGAAAAGTCAACTTATGGCAGTCATCAACGAAGAAGAACCCTGCCCGTCGCTAGGTGTTGTCACAAAGCAGAAAAAAGTCAACTTATGGAAGTCATCAACGAAAAGAAAATCTTCCATCTGATCAAGGACATATATTACTAAGTAGCACTTAGGCTAGTAAATTTTTTTTAACAAGATTTGACAGACATCTCATTTCACTGCCAAGATTATTAGTAAATTATGTTGAACATCAATGACAAAATTAATTTAAGTCTAAAATCGAATGGAGAAAAGCACATATTCATCACCCCACCAATTTTCTTGAGAGCGAACAGTGACGGGAGCAAGAATTTGTAACACTTTTCAAAGTAAATTACATACGGAATTTCGAGAAATTATTCCAGTTACTTCCTAGACCGCGTTGTTTGCTGCAACCAAGTCGAGATAGTCAGCACGCACTATAAGATCCAGTGGAGCCACCAGGTTTCAAGAATCATACATAAATGGACAGATTTACTTCCTAATAAACTTGTCAGCCAAAGCACTTGATGATCACACTTTTAACTTTAAATTGTGCATGGCTACGGTTGATCAACTAAAATTGACATATTGACATCCCACACGTTGTTTGTCAAAATCAGTTGTTTCGAAAACGTTTCTGATTGAAGGCTTCTTGCCATAAAGTGGATTCGAGACACGTGTGGAACTTTCATTATCACAGCTTTCATAAATAAGAAGCAACGCCATCAGTTGGTGCCTTTAAAACTGGATCTTGCGAGAAGTACCGCTTAACTTCTTTTATTTGCTCTCACCTACTGACAAACTTCGAAGGCAGACAACTCCGCATTTACAAGGAAGGTAACAAGTAACTTTCGTGACAGTTTTCATGACTATTTGCTGGAATCAAAGTTGACAAAGAGAAAAAAATGTGTTTCTTCACTGCGATAAACCAGAATGAAACAAAGAATATTTCAGAATTTACTGAGAGCGAAGTTGCCTGGCTTCGGAAAGTTACAATCCTGTGTATTGCGGGCGCTTCATATCATACGTTAAGTATAACAAACGTTAAAGTCTAAACGTTTTTTTTGCGTCAAAGCAAGATTGACAGCTAAAGCCACATACGGATGCAGGTTTTGTTATCCCCAAACACACCACTTGCCTGGTTTGCAGACAGGTTTAGGAGATCCTTGAACAGAAGAGACAGGAACCCACTGTTCATGTTCGTTACACAACCAGTATGGAGTTCCAGATACCAGTTCGTACCTATGGTTCCAACGGATAATAATTATAATCAAACCACTTTCGATTAGGTTGCAAAATGTATCAAGTAAACAATTCACTCCATTTATCTCATATGAGCTTCAAAACCAATAAACGAAAAGATGCCGTTTGATTGCAACCACAAGTGGGAAACTAAACGAATATTTTGAGCTGTTTTATGCATTCAACCTCATGTTACGAACGGACGTCGATCATTTTTTTAGATATATTTTGATACAGAACGTTGAGAACATCCAATTCAGCTTCAGTCGGCGTCAATTACCACATCACGCCTGTCACGGGATGAAATCTAGCTGCTGACCCATAGAATTTTGAAAGTCAACATTTGGAAAGTTTTTAGATAATATTCATTCTCCGTGCCCCTCTGATTTCACCAGCTTTCGCTCAACACCGCAGAATTTGCAATATTTACCTGCCTTTCAGCATTTTGTGGCATTCGCAGTTCATTGCATCTTATTTGCACTCTACATTACAAACAGCTTGATGTATAACTGGTTTTGTTTTGAAAAATGGAAACAAAAGTATTAACCAACTACGTTTAACCATTATGGGCAACTGAATTGGACTCTTGCTGTGTTGCTACTGGAATAAATAGAACTGCTGCTGCAAATACGGACAGCTGGGAAGTGGTGAGTAGGAAGAGATTAGGTGAGAAGGAAAGATGAAATATATAACATGGTATTTTAATGTACAAAACGCCTCTACATTTGCGGATTCACACCTTATTTCTTGTCTACAAAAGATTTAACACATAGGCCCACATCCAACATTGACTACTGTAAAGCAAAAAGTACTTACTGCCCACCAAACTACCAATGACTTCTTTTGTAACTTCGGGTTACTGCTACGTTATATTCAACTTTGTATTCAGCAAATTCGTTTTCCATTCACTGAGATTGATTGCGTAAAAAAATTCAGAAAAATTGCGGAATGATGCAGCATCATCTTTATTTTTAATTTATCAAGAAAAAGCAGTATAACAAATGGATCTTGTTGATATTGGCTCAGTTAATGTGAAACAATTAACGTCAGCATGTGTAACTCATAAATAAAATTGATTTCGAAGAAATATCTAACAAGAATAAAAACCACTATCGTGACTCTAATCTAAAAATACTCTAACAGTGGATGAAATTACAATGTATTTTTAAAACACTTCTGATTATTAAAAAGAGGCATACGGTAGGCATACAGTTAATTAATGGCTACGTGGGCTTCGATTCCTAAAGCTGGATCAATTTTTGCAGTCAAATCATGACCACAAAAGTGGAATTGGGGTAAGAAGGAGCTTAATACGAAAGTTTGTAACTGCAGTGGCTATTAAATATTTCTAATTTTTATTAATCCTCAATTTTTACACCCTTTCCAAATCAATGGTAATTTTGCCAAAAAAATAAAAAACAGGCTTAGGGACTGCAAGAAAGAGATTTTCTGCTTTAATCCAAAATAAGTATACTAACTTGTAAGTATTTTCAAAGAATTGAAATTGAAAAGTTCTGTAAACAGAAATTCACAAAAACAGATAGCTATAACTATCTTTTGTGCGATCACGATTTCAAAGATTTCGTTGAGTCAGATTTCAAATATTTTGCAAGGTCACAAGCAGGGACCAAGTTTCAGGGGTGGACAGGGGCCATGTCCCCCAACTTTTAGGACAAAGAGGAACACAATATCGTTTGTTCCCCCAAATATTTTGTGATGAAAAATTTGCAGTTGTACAGATTTGGTGGTTCATTACTGTTGAAACAACGGTATGATTTATACCAGCTATGTCTAACCCGCTGGCCTCATGCGGCCCAGATGAATGTTTTATGTGGCCCAGTTAAGGTTTTCATTGTAATATAAGTAGCCTTCTTACCGACAACCTGCCCTTATTTTGATCATCTTAAATTTGAAATTTTTGATGCAGATGGTCCTCAGTGCCACTTTTTCACGTCTGTACTGCGTGCTGTAAGATTTCCATATGTCCTCTGACACCTTGGTGAACAACTTTTTACTAGTTTTCCGATTTCTACCCTTTTTCCATTGGCACTAAGCTCGCCTTTGAAATCACACTTAAGGAGTGGTTAAAGGTGAAAAACAATGGTTACCACTGTGGTTAGAATTTCAACGCTTTCAGTCCATTGAAATTTAGTTTGCTAAGGTCAAAGTAAGCTATTCAATGTGTGGCCCTTATTAATATGCCATTCAATATTCGGCCCTTGTTAAGATAGTGACATAATTTTTGGCACAGTAAGCACTTTCGGTCGGACATAGCTGATTTAGACATACTTTGGTTCATTGTAGGGCGCAACCATGCCAATTAAGGAGTCTCAGAAATGCATGTTCATTACTTGGAATTGCATTATGTAACTGCCAATTATTTGAATTTCTCAGAGATGCATATTCATAAATTCTATTTTTAATGTGTTGTTTGTTTTTTTTGCAGAAAAAAACTTTTAACGCCCGTTTTGCAAAAAAACTTTAACGCCTAATTAAAAACCTTTTCATTTTGCAAAGAAAGCTTTCAACATCCGCGAAAGCCACGATTGTGGCTTTTGAAGTTATGATCGGCCATAATTCACGACCAGATTGCGTTAATCAGAGCAGGGGTTCCCAACCTTTCTCTTACCATGTACCCCTTCAGCATTTCGACAGATGAGCATGTATTCCTAAAATTTCTTATGGCAAAAAGGCTGAGTGAAATAACATGAATCACTAAATTTTTAAAAGAACTTTTACATTTTTAGAACTACAAAGGTAGACTCCGCCTTTATGTCTCAGTATTAATTTGTTGCGACTGTACAATAAATGTACTCCTTCAGATAGGCAAATGTAGCCCGAGTCCGAAGGGTACATGTACCCCAGGTTGGGAACCCTTGCGCGGCTAGAGAGGCAATGAAGGTATCGCCAGATTCGGAAGACAGCAACGCCTCTTCTGAGGCATGTTGTGCATGCTTGTGACGTCATTGTAACGTGATTTTGGGCAAAACCCGTTCTTCACGTTGTCAAAAAATGTAGTGGTTTTTATTCAAAAAGTCGTGGAGTAGAAACTAAACACGGTAGAAATAAAGTTCCTACATAAAAAATGTTGGTTATGACTATAACTTTACGAATCTAAGTGGAAACACTAACTTTTTGGTGCGAGGAGTAAAACGATGCAAATCCCTATATTTTGGGTTGTTTTCATCCTCTCTGGACAACTAAAGGGTCAATTTACCTTTCAGTTGTCCAAAACACATCTGCAACTGGCAGAACAGATTACTCTTACAACATCCTACCAAATGTCAAGCAAAAATATAGGGAGGAAAAAAGTTACGGAATATTTTGCATCTATGCAAATGAGGCAATCCCTGGGGGTTAGCCAATTAATTTGTTGTTTTTAGAGCATAACGTTCGAATCACTAATGCTACAAAGTCAACCAAGGCCTCTAAAGATTCAGATCTAGGCGTAGTTTCGTTCACAGGAACAAAAACGATCTAACCCTCATAGTTTTTTTCAAGCCCCGATGTGACCCCGCACACTGTTTTCAACCAAACATTTCCCTCCAAAACAGTGATGACTCACTTTGGTTGGAATCTTACGTTAGTTGGGGTTTTCAGACGCAGTTCAAGCCAAAAAACGTTTCGAAATAGCTCACAGGGAAGTTTGACAAAAATTTTGACAAAAAATCGCTTTTGGCGAAAAAATCGCTTGCGATGAATCAAAATTTTCCATCTTTCTCAAAATGTTCTAATGCAAAGGTATCTTTTTATAAAACCAATCAGATGGATTTTTGACTTCCGAATCCGAGTTTTCCACCGAAAACTCTCAAACGCAATCCGTTCGCGAGTTATGACCGATGATAACTTCAAAAAGACACGATCGACCCTGTGGCGCGTTAAAGTGCGGTTTTCTAATGAAAAATTTCTAGCGATTATGCCGCATTCTGTTAGCTCAGGTCCATTTAATGCTTTTGCTTTGGTGCTATTGAAACATATTTTCGAAGAGACTTTGGGATTTATTGTCTGCTAGGTTGACATTATAACAGAGCTCGTGAAGTACTTTGTGCTTCACAACACTTATCTCAAGATCAGTCGGTTTGAACAAGTTATTCTCAAAAGCGATTTCAACTCATCTCATGCGAAACTTTGTTAACGTTATCGTTTGGAAAAGGTCAGGTCGAGTGTTTCAATCTTTGTACATCAACTTCGAAAACTGCAGAATCGTCTTATGGAAAATTAAACTCTTTTATTAAAATGCGATGACTCACAATATCTTCCGAGTGACCTAATTCTCAAATACAACGCACGTCAAGTGACAAACGCTGAACACACCGCAATCCAGACAAGCGTTTATACATCACATCATACAATGGGCGGACTTTAAAAAGGTGGTGCAGGTATTGCTGCAAATTACCACCGGAGTCAGGCCTGAACAGACACATTACTGAGTTGGACTCCACCACCTCAATTTCACAACAGCATACTTTGAACATGGTTACTCACCAAGTGTTGCAGGTAACATTCACAACATTCAAGTATTCGTAAACCGACTTTTCGACAAAATGTGAATTTCGCAACAAGTGACTCGGTCTGCTGCAAGTTTTAACTGAAAACAAATATATATCTTTTAATTATTGTTGAAACGCGCGAAAATCATTCAATAAAAGATGTCGGGCATTTGGCATGAACAACTTCGTGAAATCAGAAATTTAAATCTCTGGTAATTAAACCCGGAAAATTATATTTATGCTGCAAAAAAGACGGAGTTCTCGAGTAAAAGTTAACCGGACATAAACTTCAGTTTTTGTTTGTAACATCATAAAATAAATCAATTTGGAATTCAAAACTATTTCCAAAGGTTCAGCTTCACGCTTTGTGCCTGAAGCACGTCGATTTCTATATTTACTCTGTCAGTCCGTTTTTGGACAGAAAAATGTTTTCAAAACTTAAATTTTTTTGGAATTTTGGTTGGTGTTTGAAAGTCATAAAATATAAGAAAGGTTCAAACGAGATAGTCAGCAAAATTTTTGCAAACTGCTGATAGTAAGAAGCTTTGAATATTAACCTTTTGCAAAGTTTTGTTACACTAACCTTTTCAAATTACTCAGACACATCTGTCTTTGTGTCAGTGTCCTATCAATTGCCAATTTGAGTTTATTTTCAGTAGAATAGTCCATGAAAAAGCATGATCATGAATATATTCTAAAGCGTCTTTCAGGCGTTCAATCGGCAGAAACAATTATTCCAAGGGTGAATGAATACCAACTACAGACAGAAATCTACAGCAGAACAAGTTTATGCTGTTTTCATGAATCAAATGTACGCTACAAAATATTTAGAAAATATCGATTACTTCTTCAAACAGCTTGCAAAGTTTTCTAAGCCATATAAACCATCTTTAATGTATTCCCTTATTTTCTAAGAAATCCTTGCAATAGATGAATGTGAAAAACCTTGGGTCTAATCAAAATATCTGAACAGATATCTTTCAAAAGGTTGGACTTGCTTCGACACTACATTTAACGAATTAAGAACAACCAAAAACGTTTATGGCAGGGTAGATCCAGCTAGCCCGTTAGGGGGGGAGATTTCAGTAATAGTTAGTAGTCAAGTCTCACAACGACTTCGCTTCCTTAGGAGAAATGAACTATGCTTCACAAAACTGATGTGACAAAACAATGGACAAAAGAATGGCCTTATATCGCGAACAATGAGACCTTTCGAACATGACAAAACACTTATTCGGAATTGGTTTTGATATGTTGTTTTCCAAATTGTATAAAATCATGGTGATGAAGTTACTTTCGTACGTTTTAGTGCGGACGACAAACTTTCTTAAATGAAACAATCAATTTCACAAACTTAAAAGTCAAACTCTTTCTCTTAATATGTTTTAAACCATGTCCTCGTTTACTGTCCAAGTCGCAAAGCAGCGTTCGGCGTCATTTTGAGTCCCTCCTCGTTTATTTAAAAACACAACACTTTCTATGGAAATTTTCATGTAGCAATTGATTTTTTCCGATGGAGATCTAAAATCTTGAAACATACTCACACCTGATAGCCAGTCCTAAATGTTCTTTGTTGAATCTCTGATAAGATTGCGAATTACCAACGTTCAAAAACACTGAAATACTCCCGATGAGCTAAGCTATTTTTGTATGAATACGAAATTACTTGATTACGGAAGCTGTTTAAATTGACTCTAAAGTTTGCAGAAAATCTGAGTGAAAACACTAAGAGTATGAACAAGAAACAGTTACGGCAAACGTTAACAATACCAGATATTCTTAATGTAACAATGCTAAGATGGTGTCATGAATAATACGCTTGAAAAGCAACATGAACTTGCGCATTTGTATTGCAAGCAAGATTTTGCATGTCATAAGCTACTCGTGAACACTTCGCTGTCTATATTTATGTGATCGCGTACTTTGGCAAATTGGAGCAGGAGAATTCCATTGTCCGTTGTTCAGGCAGGTTATGGTGTCTTCACCAATTAGACGGTAACCCACGTTGCATGTAAATTGCACTCGATCTTCGAACTCATAATATCCCCTCTCTGATGCACTAGACATTGATTGTCCGTTTTGAGGTGATGAAACGTTCGCACATCTTACTCCTGCGCCGCAACACAATCATCAAAAGAATCTTCACAACCACAAGAAAAATTTCTGATCGAAGTTTCATAAGTAGTAAAAAGAAACCAATCACGTGAAATTTTCTAATTTTTCAAATAAAAGATCAGTTTCGAGACAAGCATTTCTTCGGGAAGAAGCAAAAAATTAGTCTTCGTTCACATGCTGAAAATAATCAAAATGACCTATGAAAAGTGACTTCATGTCGAGTGTGAAACTGAAAACGGACAAATTATTTCAAACTGACCACCCTTCCTCTGAAAATAAAGCTATTCTCTTAGTCTATCAACTTTTTGTGGTTAGAAATGTGAGGTTAGAATGACATTAAAAAATTGAAAAAGTTGCTAACATGAATTGCAACATCAAACAGATTTTTGTAAAAAATATACAGTATTTTTTGGTGTATTTCGAAAAATTCGAACTTGGCTTAAGCACAGATGGGTCTGTTTTCAATGAGATACCTAAAAAATTGATAGCAGTTTGTCTACCAAAAATTACGAATGAGGCTGTGTTATGAATTCAGTCTAAAAGTAACCAATATTAAAAAACGATGCCTTGTTTAAAATGCATAGCTGATGGATGGAAAAACTCTTTTGTATTCTGACGCAGAGTGAGATGTTGCTATAAAACGCATGTAGCTAAGGAAATAAAGGAAATAAATGCAGCCCTTATCTAACAGTAGTACAAAATTCAGATTTTATAGGAAGTTATTAATTCCTTCCTGTTCACTTTTTACAAAACAATTCTATCTCGATGTTTTCAATGTCAAACAAAACAAGCAAGACTTACTGGAAGTGGTGTAAGTGAGTTTGAACCCTCTTTTTTCAACAGCATAATCACTGTGGAACTGCAGAGTGACACGTTGGACGTTTGTGCGAATCAGTTGACCTGATCCGGGTGCTGTTGACCCGCAATACTTGCTTTCGTGACCTCGGTAAGACAACTGAATAAAGAAGCGATGCATCATCGAAATAATCATCAACGTTTTGCAAAAAACTTTGGTTTAATTCTCTTCTCATTAAACAAGGCAGGCTTTATAGAAGTGAACCCAGTAGGTTTCCCTTTTAAGGCTATTTCCTCGCAAGCACAATTTTTAAAAGCGTAAGCGTTCATGATGCGATGATTAAAACTTGCAAGCATTTCTATTTGAAGAAGAACTGATGATGCGTTGAAAAACTCAAAACTAGTTTCCCTGTTAATAAACTGTGATCGATTTACTTGCCGCCATCTTTGTGGCTTATAATATGAAAAATACATACGCTTGCAAGTTTTAATCATCGCAGAGGAATGAAAGCAGAAGGCAGGCAGATTCCTCAGAACCTTGCGGCTAGACACAAGTTTGTTTGAGATTTCTTATTTGGAAGAATATTTTCTCTAAAATAAAAGCAGCCGAAATGTAGAAGTTCAAAAATATGTCGAGGTGAAAAACCGTCCCCAGTCAATATTTGTATCCAATCCGACAATCATTAATGCTTTTTAGTTGAACACAAATTTTTGCAAAGATCTTAACTGAAACGATATGACGAAAAGCTTGATTCTTTCCTACCTTCAGCCAATCGTAGGGACAGTCAGAGTAGTTGAAGTGATCTTCTATTTCAAACGTTGCATTAAACTGCAAGTTCAAGCTTAACCCTTTTCGTACCTGAGATAAAAAATATTTGGAATGAAGTAATGCATATTCCGTAGTTGAATACAAGAANACAACCGAAATCATAACANGACCTTGATTCTGAAGTAGTTTACCGCACGACCAAAGACAAGCCTTAGCTAACTACTTACATATGAATGCAAATTGAAAAGTATCTTCCACAACAAAACAGTTCTGAGGCAATGGCGGATCCAGGTGGGGGGCAGTTTGGTGCAACTGCCCCTTGAATGGCGCCCCTTTGCCACAAATTCGCCCTATTTTGATTCCCATGGAAGTAGAAACAGATATTTAAAAATATTCTAAAATAAATAATGTCTTTCGCTTGGTTAAACATCAGCATTCACCTGCCGGACTTTATCCAAGCTCTTATCCAATAGCGTGAACAATGCTATTGTTTCGTAATAGTACCACTATTTCGTTATGTTGTTGCCGCGTGAGAATTGCCCAGCCTTACGTTATGTTATCACAAACGCAGTCGCTTTCGCTTAGCACAGTTCTCGACTTGTCGCTGGGCCAGGGTCATAACTAGGTTAGATGGTATCCGGGGCAAGAAGCAAGTTTGGCGCCCCCATGTTCGAACCTGAGGTCTTTCGGAAGCTAATGTAATGCGTTGAAGAAAGTACTTGTGACATTGTTTGGACTTTTCGGCGCCCCCGCAGTGATTTGGCGCCCTCATGGTGACTCAGCGCCAGGGGAATTGTGCCCCCTTGCCTCTCTCGTTACGCCCCTGCGCTGGTCTGTACGAAATTGGTCTTTTTTACCACTTTACTTCTTTAATGCCTAATGACAGCCTCGAAAGGAAAGGCAGCAGTGAAAATAAGAATGCAATATGGAAAACGTATAACTGATTCAAAATTTAACAAGCCTCCAAAATGAAAACGAAAAAACAATTTCAGGCTATTGCCAGTGCAGTTCGTGAGCCCGCCGTTTGTCTGCATCATGGAATATAAAGGTGAGTGGATGAGTTTCTTGATGCACGATAAAGGTGAGTGGATGAGTTTCTTGATGAGACTAATTTCCTGATTGGACATAATACAACGTGCAAAAAGCTATAGATGTATACGTTAGCAAACAACTTGTCGCTATGTGACAAAGATGCATTGAATGTGCTCGGTTAGCTCAAATAATTATGGCCAATTGTGCAACTTCTCACTCCATGTACATGAACAACACAGAGGAGTATTGAATTCCTGCTAGGGGCGTAAAGAGGTTAGATGGCGCCCGCGGCAAGAAGCAAGTTTGGCGCCCCCATGTTCGAACCTGAGGTCTATCGGAAGTAAATGTACTGCACTGAAGTACTAGTGAAATTGTTAGGGTTTTCGGCGCCCTCATAGTGCTTCGGCATCCGGAGAATTGTGCCCCTCTTGCCCCCCGTCGTTACCCCCTGATTACTGCGAGGAGCGACGCGCCTCAACAAACCATGGTACTCAGCTCTAACTAGAAACTTACGGGAACCTTTGTCTTTGGTGGGGGGATTTTCAATTCACCCAAATTTTCGCGCCACTGTGAGGAAAACGAATAGCAAAGTTTTGCTGGGCGATGATTCTGCTTAAGCAACTTGCCCAAACATATCGGTAAGTTTTTCCTGAATTTTTAAAAATCTTGCCCGAATCTTCGCCGCCACTTCGTACACCTATATCTCTAACGCAGAAACTTTGGCAAAACTAGCTATCTACAGCTTGGTGGATTGAATATTTGGTTTTAAGCGGTCGTAACAATTTTTTGCTCAACATTTGAATATTTGCACTGCAAAATTGGGGAATGACCGCGCCTTTTGCCCCCACCTATCTACGCGTCAGGCAAGAGTGAGTGATGGGTGTGTGGTTTTGATTCTTTTGGCAGATTTGCAAACCTATAGACTACTCACGCTGGCCACGAAAAGACAAATTTGGCATGGTTAGCGAAATCTGCAACCGACAGAAAAATGTTTAGCCTATTGGTTGTAACATCATTCCGCTTACATCATATAAATTTGAGCAGAAAAGCAGTCTTCTGGTAAAAACTTTAACCTTTTTACTGCTGATTGTGGTGTTGACGAAGTTTCGTCGTTTTAAAGTGGTGATAGGCTGATTATCCTCTGTGTTTTCTGACCTGGCTGGATAGACGTAGATCCATCGCCAGATCAACAGCATTGGGGAAACTTTGAGATTGTTCGGGGACTTCGTAATAGTGTACAATGAATTGAGAAATGACTTTATGTGTAGACAAGAGCTTGACTTTAGAGATATTGATTGTAAATTTGGGGGCTCAACCCGCTTCCTGCCACTTATGTCGAACAGTGCAACAACTTTTTTTAATATCCTGGTCTAGTGGGATTTATGTTTTTTCTTCACCATCAGCAATCCAATGTCGAAAATGTGAAACGGTATTAAAAAAATTAATTGAAAATCTACCTTTATAAATGGCGTTAAATGTATTTTAGAGCAATATGCTTTAGGGGCCCAGTGTGAATCTATCGTGAGATCATGGGTACAATTTTGTTGCAAAATGTTGGGTGGACAGCTTGGTGTGTAACGAATATGTTCATCCGGTCGATGTAGAAGTGAAGTTTTATAAATACAATTTCCCAATCTTGTTTTTTGGAATGTTTTGAAAGCAACACTAATCACTATAGGGCAAGTCTTTGCAACTTTTTTACAGCTTCTTAAATACTCAAAATATATCTAGTTCAATGTTTTGAGCTGTTTCCAGGAATTTTATATTGCAACTTTTTTTATTTCTATGTCCAATTTTTTATTGCAATTTTTATCAAGTATTGCGCAAAATGTTAGTGTAATTTTAAAAAATACTGCAAAATTATTTCAGTTTAGTTCTATTCTCTTTGATTGCATGAAAAAGAGCTATGGCGGCTTAGCTGCGTCTCAATGTTATCTATGACGAGAAAGTTGGTTTGCATGCTAGAAGTTTTACAACCCCAGCCACGTACAATGCCATTTCTCCCCAAAAAATGTCTGGAAATATTTAGCATTTTATGTAAATAAATCGCTTGAGTAAATTACTGTCGTTTGCCATGTGTGCGCATAAATACAACTTTCGTTGAAAATAAATGCAACTTTCTCACTTTTTTACTGCAACAAAAATTTGCCCTACTAATCACGCTTTGCTTTATCTTTTTGACATCAAAATTCAATAGGTTTAACGTCATATTTTAAAAGGTGAAATTAATGTCAAAAGTTCCATTCTAAGAGTTATATTTGCAAAAGGACACGAAAATATATTTGAGATTGAACAGAAATCAAACTGCACAACGGTGACATGGCAAAAAAATACCAAATTTAACCTGCATTAACACCAAAAGACACTCCAACTAAACTAAGTGATACGTACCTGTAAAGCAAATGTTTTGCACTTGGATAAAAACATTGATGCATTGTGGGTTTGATTAAACTCAAGCAAATCAAAATACTTGCGAACCCATGCATTCAGCACAGGCACAAAATCGCAAAGTGAAAGAGTCAGGAAATAAATGTCTTTTGGATTGGTTGGTCGCCATTGTCGCGACATTACAAAAAATGAGGCTAAATGTGTAGCCCAGCGTGGTCCAACTGCTTTTGACCTACGGGCCATATTACAAAAACGTGACAACGTGCGGGCCACGTCGACAAAATGATGTATAAAACAACAGGGTTCACAAGATTTAAAACGAAAAAAAGGTGAGTGCGTCGTTGAAATTATTGCAAAATAGCAATCTATTTACAAGGCCCTATCAGTGTGATGCCTGTGATCGAGGCTTCTCTGACATTATCGTTCCTTTATCAATACCAATGTTAGTGGTAGCAAGTCGGAGACTATCGCGCAGTGTTCCACCTGCCATTCGATTTCTGTTTTTACCATTTACTTGCTTTATCGTAGAAAGTGTATTCTCAAACGTATACCTTTCCAAACGTATTTTTATCGTGAAATCTTTCAGTTTGGGAAATCTATCTTCACTGACTAATTTCCAGAGGCTCTCTACACTCTAGTCTAACGCCGTTTGTATTGTACATTTTTATTAAAAGATGTTACGCCTGTTGCAACATATCTAATTATATAAAATAACCAGTTCCAACACATACGCAAAACATTACCAAAAAATCTCGCAGGCCTTAAAAATTCGATCTCCGGGCTACATGGGGCCCACGGGCCTGTAGTTGGACCAGACTGGTATAACCTATTTTTTATTTAGTTTTGAGTTATAGGCTAATATGTACCTAAGTCAACACTTCTCCAACGTTTTCATTTCAATCCTGTTTACTTATGGTTGAAGACAATCTTTTGCAAAACTGGCAATCCTAAACTAAAACTATGTCTCCACAGTAGTTCTGCTTTTTGTTTTCGGCAAATAATTCGCAGAGATTTTCCTGCAAATGCAACTTTTTAACATTATAAATTTGCGTCTTTAAATTTACGTGACAACCAACGTTACAGCAAAGCCAGTTACATTTCTGCACGAAACAAATCACGGCTAAACTGTGGTCTCGCACACGTGTAGCTGTTATATTGTTATTGTTTCAAGACAATGGCCTTTTTTACAATTGGCCTGCCTATACAACCAGTGATTACTATGAAATCACTGATATCACGCAGGGTGAAATGTCGGACAGAAACTTGCAAAACGCTAAAAAGCATTTTGCCGAAGCTAAAACTGATAAAAATATCAGAATCATGCGATACCACATGAAACTCTGTTTCATCATCAGCTTGGCTTCGGTATGCAGATAACATGAAACGTGACAAATGTCATTTTTAGTTTTTGCACCCTCTCCAAATACAAAACTTAAAGAGAAATATGTGGGGGACATATCAAATTATGTGTCCCCGTCTGAAAGAGTGAGGGTGACACATCCCCCGTGGAAAGCCAATGCGCTAACAATCAATCCATTACCCACTTAATTGCACCCATGGTCTGTTTAACCAACTTTCTGAAGAATGATGCGTGGTCTTGATTCGTTGTTTCAGATGTAAACGTTGCCTAAGCGATACGTCATCGTAACTGGTCCAGCAATGGATTGATTGTTAGCGCATTGGCTAGTTCAGTAAAGTTGACGAGTAGGAGGGGGTGTTATTTTTGCAATTATAGGTTATTGAAAAGATTTATTTCGTCCCGGACTTGTGTGATTTCCTTCTAAGGCTCATTGTTCTGAAGCGTCCTGGTTTTCAACCACAAAAGTACTGTATGCCCATATACACTAGCATCACTAAAGGTTACGCTGTCTGTTTCTGAATACGTGACAACCAACGTCACAGCAAAACCTGTTACATTTCTACACCAACCAAATCCATGCTGTGCTGTAGTCTCTCACATGTGCAGCTGTGAAATTCTCACTGCTTCAAGAAAATAACCAAATAACCTTTCTAACAGTACACCACACTGTGTACAATGTCAGACAGAAGTAGTTAACCACCTTTCACAGCCTCCAAGACCTTGAAAAATGTTAAATATCATTTTATTAAAGCTAAAATTTATAAACTAACAGAATCCAGTGATACCACACCAAACTCTGTTTCAACATCAACTTGGCTATGTGTGACATCTAACATGAAAAGCACTTCACGCAAAACGTGGCAAACGTCACTTATTTTTGGAACTTCTCCAAATACAAAACCTGAAGAGAAAAAGTGGGGTGCATGGCATATTATATCCCCCCCAACTGAAAAAGTGGGGTGACACGTCCCCTGTGACCCCACCAAATTGCGTCCACGCATGCGATTATGAGATCGTTTTTCACGATAGCCAGTGGAGCTTTCTAAAATGTGAGGAGTATCCTAGAAAATGCTTTTCATTCTCGTTTAGTTTTTGAGTTGTCGCTTCAGCAATAAATATGTTTTTCACGTACATGTAAATGCACAACCTTCGCTTGGAAACGTGACCGTCACTTAGCTTTCTATTTGAGTCCTGTAGTGGGACATGAGTTGTCACTTCCAAGTCTAACAAGAACCGTTCTACTTCTAACCAAGTCGGGAATGCGTTTCAGACATTGTTCTTCACTGATATCGCTATGAATAGCCAAAACAGTGGCAAACGCTAGCGCGCAGCATGCTTTTATACCTTTTAAATAAACTTTGCAGATATACGCGATATGTGTAGCTTGTGAAAAATGAGGCCCACTGTTTGGGACCCGTTTCAAAGGTTTCCTTTAATGATATAAAGCGCTTTAAAACTGTGGTTATTCCCTGAAAAATCGCACAATTCGTCCAACAAAAACAGCCACTTTTTGACCTACAAAAGTAACCACTTTTGTGTGATACCCAACGATTGTTGCAGATAACCTTTGGCATTTAAGCAAGTGAATACCTTTTTGGCCCCCCC
>JGI24158J21664_10000660_pt1 | contig 33624 bp, 25 predicted proteins | sample Ectturendosymbi3_FD_21664 | JGI IMG/M metagenome (IMG submission 21664)
ACACGCATGGAAAAAGTGCAACAAAGGTCATGGAAAAGTCATGGAAAAAGTCATGGAATGTCATGGAATTTGGTTTTGAAAATTGTGTGGGAACCCTGAAATAATGTATGTTAAAAACCCTGCGGCTCTCGCGAAACATACTGAACAGCTTGGACTTGATAAAAACGAAAGTAAACTAAGATTATTAGCAAAATTTCGACCAAACTTGTTTATGATTGTTACTTCACAGTCCACACTGAACATCAGGACTCCTTTCATACTCCTGTCCCAAGGTGGTGTCACTAAGAAAACCTTTCTCAGATAGTTCCACTGCTTTCAACTTTCTTGACTCAAAAAACGAAATTAACTTTATGGATGGAGAGCTTTTGACTTTGATCACAACTTCTGTTGCAACATTCGTTTTTTTCATTTGTGCAGGTTTTGGATTTTTCCGAAGCCGAAATAGCTGAAATTTACCGGATTCTTGCGGCAATTCTTCATGTCGGTAAGTTGAAAAAGCAATTGTACAAAAGTACGGTGGTGTTTTCCGCAATTTTTGAATGATTCTGGCGAAACTGCTTATATTCGTCAGGCAATTTTCGATTCCGTGAATGTGTGATCGAGAACTTGGACGCCGTTGAACTTGTACAAACTTCAAACATGAAGATGACTGCCCAGTTGCTTGGAGTAAGTCGATCGTTTTAACTCATGCCAAGTTTGCCGTTGGTATGCTGTCGCCGCCGATCACTTTACAGACGAGTTATGTTGCTTACTATTGGTTTGATCACCTATTATTCCTGTTTCAATTGTAACCAGCCTTTGGTTGCATATCGCTTCACTGCCATAGCAGTAGTGAAATTGTGAAGAATTCCACCTTGCTACAACACGATTATTGTGATGAAATGTCGAGTGGGAAATCTCATGGCTGCGGGAACGGCTGTGGAAACATGCTGCAAATAATAACTAAATGTATGTTTTGTAAAACTGTCTGTAAGAAATTTCACAACCAATGCCAAAGCAGTCCATGAAACTTTGTCTCTTTCTTGTGTTTTAAAACACATGTTATTAAAGAGGTTGCAGATGATTCGCCCTTAGGCCAAGCGTTAAAGACAACAGACAGTTCTCGAATCAACATGGATCACTTGTTTACAATGTCCTATTTTTGTCGTTCTCTCTATAGCATAAAATTTGCATGCAATGTGGCATAATTCTTCTTGTCAAATTCTTCTCCAGTGTTATTGATTTGGTTTGCCACATTCCAGGTTAATGAACAAGTAATTTCGCGTGCATTGACTCAGCGGACTTTGGTCACTGGAGGCGAACGCGTCACATCGCCGATGAATTTGGAGCAAGCCAATGATGTCAAAGATGCTTTCATCAAGGTAGTGACTTTCAGGTTGATTGCCCTTGCCTTGCAATAATTATTGGTTTTTGCCTTCGTCGTACTCTACTCCAACACTAAATGATAAGATGCAGTTCGAAAAAGTGTAGGTTCTACTTGATTTAATAGCATGGAGTTGATGTTTTTTTGGCTGTAGCTGAGTTTTTAATTACCCGGAATAGTATAAAAACCCAAAGACGTCTTGCAACAAACTCTGCAGTTCATTGAAACAAAGCCACTAATTAATGCGAACCAAGACCCAAGCGTTTGCTTCACTGATCACCTGAAATTGACGCAGTACAGTAAACGATTTATTTCACTGCCCCGGTCGCACTTTCAGCCGTCCAGGTTGGGAAAGTACCTGACGAAAATGCAGTAGCAGCCACATGTTTTCGTATTGGTTTCAATTGTCCATCGCCAATACTTCACGTAGATCAATGCTCTTCAACCTTTTGGTCATCGCGGAACCCCTGATATACTTCCGCGTTTGTCATGGAACCCCCATTAACAAAAATTTAAAAAACACGAATTACGTGTAAGAAAATCAAATATTTTGTTATTAGACACTTCAACAAATAAACAGTTATTACAGAAGACAGAAGAAATTTAGATGACTCGGTTGTTCTTGCATGTCTGGAATGTATCTGCTACATTCAGAATTTGGCAAAAAGAACCCATATCTCAAATATGTGTCGTCCCATTTTCTAACTTTGGCAAATGAATTACATTTGGTCAGCTTCGGATTAGGTGCCTCTTTTACATTTAAACTACATTGCTCATTACAGTCCACACTTTCGCTGTTGTTATTATTTCACTTCACATAAGAAAAGATGTTATGTTGCTTCATCCGGCTTGACTAAACAGTAAGAAGTTGGGTTTCACACTGTTTTTACCTTGTTCCCACAAAGGCTGAACAGCAGCTCTAGGCCGTTGTCTACTCGCTACTACTCCGATGCAAAGTATTGTGAATTGCACATCGGCAACATCGCATAACTACGATGCAACAATAACGTTCTTCTTAATTGCACGACTATGAACAACGAGTGACGCAACAGCTATCACTATTTCTTGTTCCGCTATCTGCACTCAACATCCTGTACAACTAATAGGCCTACTTTGAGTCAGAATGCGGCACGGTGATTTAAAAATTTCATAATGTCGCATCAACATACTGAACCAAGAAATCGTTTCCCCTGAAAAACGGGGAACCCTCTCGGAACCCTTAAAACACACGGAACCCCACTACATGTTTTGCGGAACACTAGGGTTCCGCTGAACCCCTGATGAAGTGCACTGACGTAGATATTACAGTGTAGACATGAACATAAACTTTCAAACCGAAAAAAAGTTGATCAAGGATGCTAATACGCTCGTTAAGTTTAATATGCACGACTAGGACGTATAGATTTTACGAAAATCAAAACAGGTGTACCACTACAAGAAAGGTTGACAAGCACTGCAATAAGATTATCAATGGAATGCGCAGGATCTAGAACAGTTACTTCAAAGTGTAATCAACAGTTATGATCAAGGACGACTTTTCACTGCTTTTGGCTTATGTCTGCTTTCTTACCTGCTACTGTTCACATTGCGTTGAAAACTATCTGGTAGGTCCTACAACAATGCCGCAGAAAGAGATATTGGCAAAAAATTTGTGAAAGAGCAAAACCATTCTAAAGTATTAAATTTTGACGAACAATGCTGCTGCGCACAAGACTTGACCTGAATTCTTAATCTAACAAAGTTCTTGTTTGAAATTTGTTGGTGTTTTAACAAATCCTCTGCGTTGTTGTTTTCATAACAGTGATAATGTTGAGCAACTAACAAAAATCTGTAAAAGCGTTGCGTGGATATTGCCTTTTTTGAATGTTTTTTGTCAAATTTTTAGCAGGGTCAACATTTTCGTATCAGGGATCAAGGTACCCTGTTGCCCCCTCATAGAAAAACCTTGCACTCCTGTGAATGGGCGTTCAGCAGTGCCCCATTCCCGTAAGAATATGTGACGAACCTTGAAGTACAGCGCCGCGGCTTATTATGACTGAGATTGGATTTGGCCACCGCCAATGATATATTACCTCTTGTAAATAATGTCCAAACTGCTCTTGATTGCTTGCTTTGCGATTGATTGCTTGTCGGTTCACATTGTGTCGTAACAAGTTGAGGCAGGAGGGCAATGCTGTCTTGTTAGTCTTCAAATGTTGCGGGCCGCTGCGGTGCAAACCCAACGAGTCTGATCCAATGCAAACATAGCATTGCGCAATTTGTACGGTTTCTTCCGCGATATCCCCGGCAACAAAAGCTTCCAAACGCGTATCTGTGCAAGCATTTAGTCAAACGCTGTTAATCGTGAACTGTATTGTCACGCTTGCGCTATATTACAACAACGCTCGTAATAGTAACAATTTGCTGTCGATTGTAAGTAAATAACCAACTTAAAGAATTGCTTTTCCGTGTAGCATGCCGTAGCCAGACAATTTTTGCTCTGGTAGGTAAAGCACAGCATCTACGCGGTATGCATAGCTGCAATACTTCAGGTCAAGGGTTAACGTGCTGTACTGGCATAAACAATAAACTGAAAAGTTTGTGAACCAACTTTTTAATTTATCAAAAATGTTTGATTGAGACAAAATGGACAATTTGTAGCTGTTCAGTCGTTTTTGCTAATAGCGATAAGGTTGGTTCTTTAGTTGCAATCAAAACAAAATTGTCACCATCACGAGCGTTGTTGTGATACAGCGCAAGTATGACGAGAAGATTGGACAAAGCGTTTTTGACCTCTTAAACACTTCAGCTGCTCTAGATAATGCTTCTCTGACTTGACAATACATACTGCACGCAATGGGACCCGTTTATAATTAATTTGAATTCACTTTCGAAGAAGACAGGGTTGAATTCAGTATTGCTGAAAACGTGAATCGAACGCGGGTTTCATTTCATGAGAGAAAACATTTCAGCTCCGTTCTTAGTTTGTTGCTATTCGTAAAGCAGTAGAATTTCAACATTGCAAAATACAGAAGAGCTTTTTTGAGACAAACTTGCCAAAGTTTCAGCAGACTCTAGAAACCCGGCAGACTTTCTTAACCGAATGTCGTGGTTGTCAAATCACAATAATTAAGGACGCGCTTTCTCTGAACTTACACGTGGTTTAACACTTTGATCGTGAATATGCTGCGTACTGGTGATAACTATGCGGCTAACGAGCAAACGGCTGCCTGTACTTGGCAAGTGTTGTGAAATCTACATCAAAATTTGCTTCATTTTTAGCTTCTTGTGCGCAATTGTATAAATGAAAACAAACATTGAAATGTATTTTTTGTATCGACTTTTACGCGAAGGTTTACGTTGCCGTTTGCTTATGATTATTTTATTATTACATTTTCTTGGATTTGGGTATTGGTACCAACGCTGAATTGCAATGCTTTATCTCATTTTTAATCCTCATATTGTAGGGAGTATATGGTCGTCTCTTTGTATGGATCGTGGACAAAATCAACAGCGCTATTCATAAGGAATACAAGAAAGAAAAAAGAAAGAAGATATTTTCCATCGGATTGCTCGACATCTTCGGCTTTGAGAATTTCGGAGACAACAGGTCTTGCGCTGTCATGTATTTCAATCTTGATGCGAGTAGGTGGCCCTGGGCTACATTTGGTGAAAGAGCATGAAAACCTGTTTTAACGGCTTGACGAAGTGCTCCATATTTTTGAATTAAAACGACTTAGTTACTGCAACAACTAGTACTTCAAAAAGATGTTACCTCGAATCAAGGAAGTTGGAATTCGGCAGCAGGCTGGTAGCCAGGTTTTAAGGTTTGGGGGGGAAAATATATTAGTAAGGAGGCAAGATTTTAGTTTTTATTATATGTTTAAAACAAATTTTTCTGGCCACCACAAAATTTGGGAGAGCACTGCCCCCGAATGCCTCCCCGTGACTTCGGGCCTATTCGGCAGCACCATATCTAAGTTAAAGCACCAAATCAGGGGGGGTGGGAACCTATATACTATCATGGGCTGCATGAATTTTGGAAAATCACTGGCGGGCCGCAAAATTAATTAATTTTATCCAAAACCTCTACCTTTATTTATAACTATGAGCAAAAGTCACTTCTCTTGACTTACTATCGAAGTGTCTGCTTATCACTTCGTTTTGAGGCGATGTTGTACTCTAACTTGGGTAACAATAATTCTGATGCGGGCCATATCAAATGTTCACGCGGGCCGCATTTGGCCCGTTGGCCGCAAGGATCCCCAGCCCTGCACTAAATCGATCAGATCGTACCAGATAGTTGGCCTGCTGTGTTCAACTCAACGAGCAGCAGTGACGTTATAGGCTCAATCTACCAGTTATACAGTTTGCCTGCCGAATCTTACTAACTGCGCGGTAGTATATGCAATGCTGCATGTGTCGTCGCCATGTCCATGAAGTTTTGTCATCTTACAATGTCGACGTTGTAGCGGAAGTCCTCTTTACACAGTTGCTCATTTTGTCAAAACCAGGATGATTACTTTCTTGACCGTCTCTTTTTGACAAAACCAGCGGATTTACTGACTTCAGTTTCATGCCTTCTGCGTCATTTGTGCCAATCAAGCACCTTCTGTTCAAGCAACTGTTTTTTAGGGTTTTTGTTAATTTCTGTTTGTCACTGCGAAACAATCCATTGGAAAACATACACGTAAATACCCTTTTTTGTATGTAACAAGGGTGTTGTGAACTAGGCGATTAGATTGTTGCGAAGTTGAGCGTCAAATCATTTAGTTGTAGATCTAGCGCCTGTCATTCGACGTAGATGATTGCTTAATGACTTCGGCAAACAGCATTTCTTTTACGTTCGTATTCAAGTATGTCCGGTGAGCACACAGCGCGCACGTTCTGTTTGCACACGCAGCTTCGAGCAGCTCTGCATCAACTTCGCCAACGAGAACCTCCAGCAGTTCTTCGTGCGTCACGTATTCAAGCTCGAACAGGAGGAATATAACAAGGAGGCGATCGAATGGCAGCATATCACGTTCAGAGACAACCAGGTGTGAACGCATCGCAACTAATAGGTTTTAATAAAAAGCCGCATTGATGAGACTAATATTTCTCTATGGGTGAAAACAGTTTTTTTCTCATCCTTTGCTTCATACTTCATTAGAACAGATTTCCACAAAACTTCATCTTATTGCAGAACAACATCATAAAAATAAGGGTTGAAAGTCCATCTGTCACCACAAACATTTCATCAGCAAATCGTTGCACTCAGCAATAGCTTTGAACTTTGATGCGAATGCTGACAAGAATAGTTTTTCTTGCAATGTTGCTAATAACAGCATTCACTCCAGTCATGTCATTTCGACTGCTGTTCAAACAATTAAAAACTACGCTCTTGTAACCTTTATTTTTTGTTTCGATTTTGCCGATTTATTGCTTACTTTAACAGGACGTTCTGGATATGATTGCCGTGAAACCAATGAACTTGATCGCTCTTATCAACGAAGAGGCCATGTTTCCGCGGGTAAGCATCTGTTTTATTTTCGTTGAACGTTCCCTCCGTGACCTGAGATTGTCGCTGTAATGTTCGTTCTGATCAACGTTGAAACAGTCGTGGGATCCACAGTCCGCTGCAGATTTTCTTCTTGTGTTTGGTTGGTGCGCTGCTATGTGTTCAGACACTTCCCACAACATTCAGTTACAACTGCATCACTAAATAATAAAATTTCGAAAATCTCCCCTGTATAAGATAGTGGTTTATTCGCCCTAATTACTTTTTCTCTAATCTCTTCTGTGCTGTTTTATGTACATCTTCGTCTATTACTTGGTTGTCATTGGAACAGCGGCCTCGATTGAAAATGGCCGTATAGTGTACAGTAGCTGGAACAGCAGGTTCTGAATTTGCACGCATCCATACGTATCTTCGAAGATATTCCCATCGGCACGGTTGCGTTGATAACTGTCGACACAACGAAAATAGATGTATTCGCCTCCAGTCTTCATCGTAGCTTCGAATCTAAGTTTGAATGTTTCCAACCAGGGTACGGATCGCACCATGCTTGATAAGATGGTCAGCCATCACGGCAAGAACAAGCTCTTTCTTGTGCCCAAGTCGAAGTTTGACGACACTTTCGGAATCGACCATTTCGCCGGTCCAGTCCGGTACAACTGCAATGGTAATTAACCGTGACACTGAGATATGTACGGCTTGGTTGTGAATCTGCCAAAAAAACGCGCACGCTGTTTCGATAGCTACTCTTTGCTGAAAAATGCTAATAATATAATTTGTATTTGTCTACTAACCGTTTTTTTTTTCTTCATCTTCAGTGTCGAGTTTAATCTGGTCACATCAGACTATGCCCTGCGAGTACAGCATTCGTTATGTAACAGAGTTGCGTCACCGGTCAGCCGAAACTAGATTGTAGCAGTACTACGCATAAGTCTAACCACACCAGTAATCAGCTGTTTACGTTGTCTGCAAAATCCTCCAGATACGAAAAAATGAGTTTCGAGCGGAGCGGATTGACCAGTTGATCTTACAACTTTTGCAACGCAGGCGGTCATTGTTGAGTTAATATAAATACCATCATTGCCATTACAGCCCCATTGTGTCTGAATATACGAGAACCATTTTTGTGACGATAAAGTCGGCTGCTGTTTGTTGATCTGACCCCGAACACCTGGCGCCAAATGTCGGTGTACTTTTTTCGCTCGGTAGGAAGCTGGAAAAATGCGCCGTATTCGTTAAATTGCAACAAAAATGCAGCAAACTTTAAACGAACGATTGATACAAAGTTGAGCAGAATTTGTTTGGCTTACGTGAACTGCTAAACATGCAAGCCATTTCCTACCATCTGCTGAGGATCTCAGCTGGCTATGTGTCTCATGCCATCGCTGCTGGTGTTTTGCTGACAACGAGTTGTTCGCTCATATTGGTTTCAACTTGTTAATTCGGAAACGAACTGGAGGTGCTGAAGTTGCGTTTAAATTTCTAAAATTTTGTTCCTTTCTTCAGGCTTTCTTGAACGAAACCGGGACACCTTCCACGGCGACCTCATCTCGTTGATTCAGAATTCGAAAAACAAGTTCTTAAAACTGCTTTTTGAAGAAGGTAAGGTGTTCAGTGCTGTTTCGGCTGCTGGGTTGGTAAGTTAACTTTCAACTCCACGTTTGTAACGGATTTCGTTCGTAGGCACCTACCAAACACAATCTGTATTTTTGCACGTTATGGCTGTGGGTTTCCGTACAGGGTCTTGACTGGCCTAGTAGCCTGGTACAGTGGCCAATCTGCCAACATTTCCAACAAGACGCTGAATTCCGCTTTGTCGAGTGCTTGAGAAATACCACGCTGGGCGATGATAAAACGCGCGCCAATTGGTGACAGGCAATGTTGGGCATCTTTACATCCACTTCATTTTTGTGCCTTTGTAGAACTGAAAAAGAAAGACCGCCGTCGCAACCAGACTCTGTGCGAGCAATTTAAGAAGTCTCTTGACCTCTTAATGAGGACTCTGGCAGTTTGTCAGCCATTTTTCGTCCGCTGCATCAAACCCAACGAGCAGAAGAAGGCGAAGGTTTGTTGACTGGTCAGTGTGCTGGTAACAGGTTTGCTCCACGTCCAGTGCTGCTTGGTTTTTCACAACGTTCGACTTCAGTTGATATCGACCATGACTGAATTTTTGACGAAAAATTCGCATATTTGTAATTTTTGAAAAACCCTGGAAATGTGCAAGTGTCTGCATGACAGGCGTAGTGTCAGTGGAAATTTTACACAAAAAAATTATGAGAGAGTTGTATCACCCATAATTCCCCCCTTTATTCTGTAATGCATTGTCCTCACATAGTGAAAAACTTCATAGGTTCTTTGTTTTCCAGGAATTTGAACGGGAGCTTGTTGCCAGGCAACTGCGCTACTCGGGCATGATGGAAACGATCAAGATTCGAAAAGCGGGTTACCCGATGCGCTACTCCTTTGTCGAGTTCATTGACAGGTTGGAATCAACTTGGGCGTGTAGTGCGACTTTTAAATCTGTTCCAGATGTTGTTTCACATCTGTGTCTTTAACGTTGAACGCAATGTGCTTTCTGGATTAGGCTCTTTTTTTCGGCCAATGACCAATTTTAGTTTTTTAAAATGACCGAAAAAAAATAAGTCAAATCTGTCAAAAAATGCTCAAAAGCAAAACATGCAAGGTTTTTGAGCTATTTTGGACAAACGAACTTTTTTGTCTCAGCGAAAACAACCAGGGATTAGGTTTTTTGGGCTTGTGACTCAGTTCGATTAAAGTCGTGGTTTTCAAATTCGTGTGTTGGTTGAAACTTTTTTAACGGGTTTTGCTCGTCTTTCAGTCTTTTAAGTCTTGTTTTTCAAACTGTTGTGAAATTCAAACCGCAATTCAAAGCGATTCAACTTCAACGTACCTGCTGGGACCCGTGCAATGTTTCGATTGAGACGAGCGCTTTTCCAGCAAGAGCCATATTTTCATTTTAGTAAACTGTGATTCTTAACTTCAGTTGTGATGTGAATGTCGTAATGAGCTGCCTTGCTGGTCTTGATAACTGACGTTTTCCGCAGAATTTTGAAAATGCAAAAACTCGAAACGAATAAATCTTTTCATCAGCTGCTGCTAAGTGCCTTAATTCGTGTTTAAGCAGGCATTAGCGTCGTTACCGCTGTTATACACCATCAAAGACCGTTTGCGTTTCCTGTTGCATTTCCCAGCAAATCTCTGTCGCTCTTTGATCTGCTTGCGTGCGGCACCAAGCGGTTTTCTTGTGCTTCAGTTTCATGCTTTCGCGACTTGCGTTTCAGATACCGCATGGTCGCGAGAGGAGTAAAGCCTTCCAAAATGGTTCCTAATCTCATTGGTAAGAAACGTATGTCGTGTGTAAAGTTACCACGAGAAAAAAAGCGCTCAGTTTCGATCAGGCGAACGCATATTAAGAAAAAAAAGAGAAATTACTGCGATGGTTGTAGAATTCACCTACCCTGGGCATTGACATGAATCCAGGACGAATCTGATTGGCTTTAGGTCTAATAATATGATCGTTGAAGTCTCGTGAAACTGAATCTCAAGTAACTAATCTCCACAAAAGTGACAAACAAGCGAATCAATCGAGCAAATTTTTTATAGGAAATCGATTTCACATAACACCACGCATTGTCAGCCCTGAAAATATTATTCAAATAGAATCTAACTGAATCTCTGCACACTGTGCAGAGGCCTGTAAGAAAATTATCGAAGCTGCCATGGGTCCGGATTCTGAGTGCCAGATCGGAAAGACCAAGATCTTTCTGAAAGATTCTCACGATTCCATCCTGGAGTCAGCAAGAGAAAGGGCAATCAGACTGTGAGTATACGTATGTTGATAGATAAAACTGTATCTTCTCTAATTAAAAAATTAGACTCTGGTAAAAAATCGACAACAAAACGACATTATTTGCCCAATAAGGTTGATTTCTTGTTAGGGCCACTGGATTTTTGAAATTCGGAATTCATTGCATTCTTTCGCACGCTGTGCCATGCAGAGTTAGTTTTATGATTTTTACGACGTGTTTATGACGCAACAGAGCGGTGATTACCATTCAGCGAGCGGTCAGAGGCTGGGTGTGGAGATACAGGTTCTTGGAGATGAAGCGAAGCGCCATTGTGATCCAGAAGACTTGGAAGGCTTACTACACAAGACAGCGATATCAGATTGTAAGTCGTCGTGCAGGAGACCGTGTTATTGTTCGTTGTATGTGATGGGCTGCTATCAAAAACAAAGCCGATAAAAGATTTTGTACAAAGCGAAAAAGTCACTGTCGGAACCAGTGGGCGATCACATTCAAATACTCCGTAGCAAATTTTTCAGCTTTCGATAAATTTTCATCGTCCGGAAACACATCTTCCCGTCTGTGTGTTGTTTTTGTAGTTTATTTAAAGCAAGGCGGTTGCGTGGTTCTTAAAGGATTTGCTGCTGTACTGAAGTTCTTTTTTTGTGTAATAGCAACGTAGACGAAAAGCATGTTGAAAGAAATTGACTGTAGACGAAACCATGAAGTTTTGGATTAACACTACAGGCCTAAGCGGTTTGCGTCTTTAGTTAGTGTGTGGTTTCGGGGTGCGAAGAAAAAAACGCTCTGAGCGAAGGCTGAAATCACGGCGCAACTCCCCTGAAAACCTTTATTTATTTGAACAGACCTCTCGCNTACTTGTGAAAGCCGGAAATACGCATAAACCCACTAAAGTTGTCCTCCAGTAAAACACCCCCTAGATCGCGGTCCCGACGCGTTGAAGCATCACTCGACGAGTTAAAAGTCGCGTCCGACGTACGAATGCTACCCGTGTGTTTTCACTCGCTGTTGACATTACAATGAAGTGCTCTTCGCTCTCACCTCACAGCGCTGGCTTTCTCGTACCCCGTTCTTTCGTTGCTTCCGATATAGGATCGCAAGTCGTGCGAAGATCGATTATGTCGGAAAAGGTCCGTCGAATTTCAGACACAGGTTTTGCTGTAGGATACAGCGTCCACAAAGCATCAGCGTATCCAGGGGGTCCACGGCCACCGTGGCTCCTTATCTTGAAGATAGTGGTGATATTTGTGTTGAGAAAAAGCCTTCAACAACCTTATTTTGCTTTTCACGTGTGACTTTGAAAAACTTATAACCGCAAGTTTTTACCCCTCAGTCAAAAATCGTGTCAACACCACGACGGCGGAATTACTGCTGCTGTATGTTGTCTGAGTTGGCCACATTCCTTGCCAAGCTCTCGCGTGTGTTGTAACATTCACTCTTTTGCAACTGGCTAACATTACTGTAGATACTCGCCAAAGCATTGTGCAGGTTTAAGCATTTTTTAAAGCATAGCAGCAAGTATGCAGCAAGGGCTTAGATTCGCCGATCTCTTGTTGCAGATGCGGACTGGCTACGGTCGTCTCCAAGCGTTGTGGAAAGCTCGCCGTCTCGCATTCCAGTACGAGTTTGCTCGTCGCCGTATCGTCCGATTGCAAGTCCAGTGTCGCGGGTTTCTGGCAAGGAAGAATATTCGACACAAACTTTGGGCTATCATTACCATCCAGGCTCATGCTCGAGGTACAAGCTCATTGTATTTCTTCCATTCCCCCTTATGTCTTTTTCCACCCCTGTCTGCGGCCAATTTGGTCTTGGCCGTCCGCTTTAGGAAACGTATAGATCCAGTACGTACAACTCATCGTGCGCCCGTATTGCAAGATCAATGTGTTAAGCTGAATGTTTGTAGACGGCGAGGCTTCCTGCTTGTTTTATGCGCAGTTAGGTTTGCGAATGTGTTGCCATAGTAAGTGTGATTTTTTTGTGACGTAGGTTACATCGCCCGGCAGGAATACAAGAGGCAGCTGAACCTTCTCAAAGTGAGCCAGTTGCCCAAAAACCAACAACAGGTTTGTCACCTTCGTATTAACCTAAAACTGAAACTTCGCGCAATCACTGTCTCAACAGCTGTCAAGTCATCGATTCTCTATTTTCGGTAGAAATGGCTGTTTCGGCGACAACTCCCCATTGCGCATTCCTCACTTGCCATTTAAGCCTGTTGGTCGTTTGAAGCAGGACAGTATTTTTGAAACTTCCAAAATGCAATGCCATTGGAACGCAATTCTTGGTTAGGTAGACGTTGAGCTCATGTTAACTTCATACTACGTTTTGTTATTGCTTTGAAAGCTGAACGCGACATTTCAAAACACGTTTTGAATATCGTTGGTCTTTTTCGCATCCGTAAAATTTCTGCAAACGCCAATCAACGATTGGCAGAGGTTTGTTTGTTTGTGCTCTGATCTTTTCGGTTAGACATTCGCAAACTCTCGGCATCGTTTTGCTAATCTTCTACGCTGTATTCAGTGTAGAAAACCAATAAGGCAAGGACAAAGTACATTTCGTTTCAAACCGTTTTCATTCTTTTCACAAAAAGCTGCTGCTCGTTGCATGTGGGTAAATTTGCCTCAAGACCTGCTGACAAATGGTCAATGTTTCTGGTGAGGGCATGGGTTTACAATTCCACAAGAAGCCTGTTTTGCCCTTTCCCAGTTTGGTTCCTTTTGAACTGGAGTGCTTTGCTATTTCAATTACCTGTTGACTGTCGACCGCTGTTCAAGTAATTGTTACATCACAACAGGCCGCACTCCAGAAATTGAAGCTGGAGCAGCTGGAGGCTCAACGACTGGACAGAGAAAAAAAATTACTTCTCGACGAGGCAGTAAGTATCCGATTCGCTTATGGCTAAATTCAGGAAAGTGGCTGCAGTTCTAGTGACAGTGCTGCAGCTCAGATATGAACGCGTATATGCAGCAACTGTATGGAATCGCTGCTTCATAGGGTAAGCTGATTTAAAATGCTATTTGACAAGCAGAATTATTCGGTCAGCCGGGTATATTCCTGAAAATTATGAAGATGTAGGTTTATGCTTATAGATGTGAAAGGCTTTAGTTTATTGTAAGTAAAAGCTTGGCAATTTTCATATTTTTTGTCATTGCACTGCTGTTTGTTAGCTATGTTATTGCAAAACCCGGGTCGGTGTCTATTTCAAAAATTTTGTTTGTGCTCTTGTCTATTTATTGCTTTCTGTTGTCCTGGTTCCGCAGGAATATTGGTAGTATAGGTTGCAGTAGGGGCATCAAAAAAAAAAACTAATGCAATGCTTTTCGTGAAGCGGGTGATACAAAAGAACAGCGCCAAGTATGTTTTAGTACAGTGGTTCCCAACCTTTTTTGTTGCATTCCTCCCTTTGCTCATTTTGGAAATTTTCACTCCTCTCCTGTTCGGGTTTATAGGTTAGCATTAACTACAATTGTGACAATGGTCTTTATTGGCGGTAATAACTTGATTAACAAAAGTGGGACAAAAACTATTTGTTGTCAAATAATGGCACCAAAATTTGTCAACAAAAACTTGGATAGTTCACTAAAAATCTTACAAATATAGAGTGATATCACTAATTGAAAAAGCTATTGTCATCTTAATAAAGAAGTACAACACCTACAATTAATAGGTAACTTAACAATAAAGTGGAAATTCCTCCCGTAAACCCATGAAATTCCTTCCTGCTTCCCGGTTGGGAACCACTGTTTTAGTAGAACAACCATTAAGATCCTTCGTTTGTTCTTTCCTCAGCAAGCTTTATTGCACGAAATAGCTTCAACAAAAGATCGATATTTGTTTGTAATGAAAACTAGTCCTTACTGGTTCTGACGAATAATAGTAAAATATTTTCGGGGATTCGAATAAGCTTTGCTATGACGTATTGTGTAGGAGCGGAAGCGTCGTCAGTCGCAGGCAACCGACCACAGCGAAATCCTGGACGACATTTTCGGCTACCTGAAGGAAGAGGACGACGGTGGCATGTACGATTCATCCATCCCGAATCTCGAAGATCAGGAGGACATCTCGGAGTTCAGATTCGCCAAGTTCGCCGCCACTTTCTTCCAGGTAAGATGTGCGCTGGAGTCGAATTTCAAACAGTTGCTTTGCTTTGAAAACAGCGGTCTGGTTAAAAAAAGCAATTTTTCCTGTTTTGCAGTAGTCACTCTTGTCTTTTCTGTATGAAACGTCAGACACTTTAGTAGATTTTCTAGCATGTGATGAAGTAGGCTACAACACAGAACCGAACTTTTCAAATTTCCGGGCCTTGAAACGGGCCGAAATCAGAGCCTGAATCACCCTGAGCCATGCTGGGTGAGGCTGTAAAAACGTTAACCCATGAAAGACTGTGGCAATACTTGTTTGAATAACATATACGCGGTTACTTTGCTTTGTTCTGGATATTCTTGTTTGCATAGAAGTCGAGCTTACTGTATGTGAGAGTTTCTCAAGAGATCAGCGTGTCATGCTTGGGTGCGTGCTTTTTGAGCAACTGCATGTATTAAACACTACGCACACCCAAAATGTCTACTTCGGGATCACCTCGGGCTGTCTGCACGCTCTTACTTGAGGATTATCTTATATAAATATGCATAAAGCTCGTAAAATCACAAGTATTGGTAATAAGAACTTTGAAATACTAATGCCGAAATATTTATTTGTAGTCCGCTTGGTTCTTCGTAAATGAGCCATTTGCTTCAACGATTATAGCGCAGTGGACCTGATGGCTCCAACTCAGGGTCCATCTATGATTAATTTGCATGTTATCCCTTGAATAGATGAACTTGTGTGGTGTGCAGTCCTGACAGGTAACTTCACTTGTGTTAACCACTTTGTTGTTCGGGACGCACTGAACCGGGATTTCAAATTACAAACTGAGCGGGCCTGAAATATGACGAGCCGAGTCGGGTCTCTAACAATCAAGCCATACAGACCTGTAAAAACAGTCCAACAGTTGAAAATGTGTCGCTTAAATATTTTTAAGTACCAAAGAAAAAGAGCACGAACGTTTGCAGCCCGCGATGTTGTGGTAAATACGCCACATGGTTTTTGCAGCCAACAGTGACAGAATCCCACATCAAGAAACAACTCAAGTCGCCATTGCTGCAGCATGACAACGAAGGAGACAGACTCGCAGCTCTAGCAGTTTGGGTAATCATACTCAGGTGAGTGTACATGTACTTCAAGTCGAAGTGGGTACTTGTGTAAGACGAATGGCATTAAGGGCTTTCCTTCAACCGCGCAATGTGTATCAAGTACTAAATAATCATGGTTTGAAAGGATAGTGTTCACGTAAAAGTTTTCCGTTTTTTTAGCCCGGGTTACTTTTTTGTGTATCATGACATAAATGATTTCGTTTCAAATTGAAAAAAAAGCAATATTTCCGCGTTAATAGTGACGTGTTTGATTGCCTTGTTCAGTAAGGGAAGGAATATGAGTATCGCTTGAAATTAATTATCAAGGCTTCAATACCTCGCTCAATCCTGCGTATGTTTTAGCAGCTCCTCACACTTATTATTTTGAAGAAACGCGGCAGAGGCCCATGCTTTACATTTTGTTAAAGATGTGGTCTTTTGTTTATCAGCTCGACGTTATCGTCGGTACGACTTTGTTTCAGGGCTAAATGAATACCGCGCTCCTTTCAAATTACGTACGTTGTCCAGTGAAATTAGAGCTAGTGTGATATGATTGATGGTGCATAGTTAAGGTTTGTTCAGATTCATGGGTGATCTCCCTGAACCGAAACTCCAAAACCACACCCATCGTGACGACAACACGCCTGTCTATAAGATGGTGTACGGTACACTGGGCAAGAAAAGTGGTCGAGCTGTCGGCAACTCCGAGGTGAGCGCTTTTGTTTCGGTATTTCAACATCTTTCGTTGTGTAAGGTGTTCGATTTCTCAATGATTAAAAAAACTTGAATGACGTGGCGAAGTTTCGTTTCGATTTCCTTAAAAACAACCGATAGTTCCTTAAAAAAGCGGATTTGATAAAAAAACGCGACTGTTTTTAACTTTCGGGTTACGTAATTGCTTGATTCATTCTGAAATCAAACAAAGATTTTTGTGTTATCATTTGCAGAAAATTAGCTCAAGCAATTGATTGTTGCTATGGCATTTTGCGTACTTTTCTGTTTCAGCACAAAGCATGATGGTGACTAAACATTTTTGTGTAAATCGACGCATTTATAGCTTGTAAAAAATTAAACATCTTACTCATTTCTGAACATTTATAGTTGGCTATCTCAAATCCACAATAACAATAGTGTGGCACTTACAGCTCGTGAGCCATTTTTAATTTTCTGACTCAGGCATGAATCAGTGTGATTCGGTATTGAACTATGAGTGATGCGTTGTTATTGCAAGCTTTCCAGCACGTAGCATCTCGACACGTTTTTGCCATTTTTTGTGTGCTTCGGTAATTTCTTGAGGCGAAAACTTCTAAAATCACCCGTGTCGTCATTTCTACAAAAGAACTATTCGTGGAGTTATTTCACGTATTATGTATTTGTAAACCTTAACAGCCGCTTGTGACTTTTCCAGCGCTCAAGAAGAAGGTCGTCGACCAAGAATGGTTTGGTTAACATGACACTGAAGAAGAAATCAAAGCTAACTGGTCAAGTTGCTGACCAACTCAACCAAGAAGCTGACAGCGAGGTACCAGTCTCGCCGACGTTTTCAGCTAAAAATGGCGTTTTTTCTTGATATGAATTTCATAGGCAAGAATTCACTTCAACGCATCTATTCTCAGATGCTTTCGTGTTTCATAATTTCTACGCACCGTTTTACGCAATTTCAAACTTTTTGATATATAGTCAGGGCTTCCATCGATTTGGGCTAAAAAATAAGGACAACCGGGAAAAAAAAGAGAAAAAAGGAACAGAAATCGCTGAACGAAATGTATCGTCGTGCAATGTCGAATAAAGTCATGTGATGCATATTTTGCGTTCGTTGTACTGTAGTTTGGGTTCCGACGTCACCTGTCTCAGTTTTCGCTGAAAAGCGTTCGCTTGGTGACTGCGCAATGGGACGTCATGCACACTAATTCATCTGTAACAGTTTCCCAAATTTTAAGTGACACTATATATGGCAACCTTTGACTTAAAATAAGAAAATAATAAGGGTGCAAATCAAAATGAAGACATTGCTTAGAAATAAGGACTGAAAAAATTTCTAAGATACAGACCTTCTAAACAAGGACAAATCTTAGAAATAAGAACGGTATGGTAGGCTTGTATATAGTGAAAAGTGTGCCTTTGAAACTTAGTACATAAGCATTTTCTACAAACACTTGACAACGCCAAGTGGCCGTTGTGTGAACTGCTATGTGAAGAAGCAAACCCTGTTGTCGGTTGGAGACAGTCAGAAGGCGTTCATTTAAATTTTACGGCATAACGCAGTTTTTGGCCTCCACCAGTCGTGCTGAATATTTTGTCGTCGCGTGTATTTCAGTATTCTGGTTACGAGATGTTTCTTGGCCGACCCACCAGCAATGTGGAAAAGCTGCATTTCATCATCGGGAATGGGATCCTCAGGCCCAACATCAGGTAAAACTGTCATTGCGTGTTTCGTGAGGATTACCAAACATTTTAATTTTCTTTTCCCCGGATAACTTATAGAAATCTAAGTGCATGTCCCTGCGCCTTGTAAGGTAAAGAAGTCTATTATGTTTACTTTTTCAAAAACCACGCGACTTATTCATTGCCAGTTAATCCATATGCTGTCATTAAAAAGTGCTCGTTGAAACTTACTAAGTCGGTTAAGTTCGTGTCTTTTCTCACGTGACGTGTGATCAGCCTTGCGTAACGACAAAACGGAACGTCCGTGGTCGACGATGACGCTCAACGTCCGGTTTCTGCGTCACAGGACCGAAATCTACTGTCAGATTTGCAAGCAGCTGACTATGAATCCCCACAAAGCGTCCCACGCTCGCGGTTGGATCCTGATGTCCCTCTGCGTCGGCTGCTTCGCCCCCGACGAGAACTTCGTCAAGTACCTGCAGAACTTCATCCGATCTGGCCCCCCCAATTATGCCCCCTACTGTGAGAAGCGCATGCGACGCACCTTCGCCAACGGCGCGAGACATCAACCGCCGAGTTGGATCGAGTTGCAGGCAAGGCGTCAGCAATGTTGATGCTTTGTTTATGCAGTTGTTATTCATTTTGAAGTATAGTTAAAACTTTTCTTGGTGATCAAAAAAGAACTGCGTAAACGAGAATCTGAATATCTGTTCACCAATATCCTAACTTCGGTGGTGCGCAAAAGTCGCAAGTAGCCTTGCGTGGAATTGTGTGCAGAAAAAAATCACCGTTGTTTACTTCTGCACGCAGCCCTAAACAGGGTGAGGGAGTTTTTCCTTGTTAAGTCCCACGCATCGCCAGTCGTAACTATTTATAGCTTCAGATTAACCTGTTTAAAGAAAAAGGCAATTTTCTAAAAAAGCTTGTCTACTTGTGGTTTCGTTCCAACTTGTTATTTACTGAATCGCGCATTTTTCGCATCAGGCGACGAAGTCCAAGAAGCCGATCATGTTGCCTATCACGTTCATGGATGGCTCCACCAAGACCCTGCTTTCGGACTCTGCCACCACGGCGAAAGAGCTGTGCGACGTTCTGGCAGAGAAGATAAACCTCGCTGACAAGTTCGGCTTTTCCATCTTCATCGCACTTTATGACAAGGTTCTGCAGCGAATTGTGTAACTACTGCGTGAACTGTACAGCACTTACTTGGATTTACTGGTGAAATAAAGTTCCTACTATTCCATTTTTTCCTCAGCACGATTTTGAAATTTACATATTCAGTGTTCGGAAATATCAATATAAAGTATTTTGTTTGAAAAGTGCTAAAGTTTTAGCCAAAGTTATCGGTGGTACCTGCATGAATTCCCACGAGAAAATTTTATCGCGTGCCGTTATTTGGATATTTTCCGGTTTGCAATTTACCAAAACTCTAGCTAAGTCCTATTATAACTTCACGTTGACATAACACCTGTTTTTTCATTACACAGGTGTACTTTGAACAAACAATTATTCTGATATTTTCCGCAGCTCTTCACTTGCAGTAGTGATTAATTTTTAATCTTCGTCTGCGAAGGTGTCGTCGCTCGGCAGTGGCAGTGATCACGTGATGGACGCCATCTCTCAGTGCGAGCAGTACGCGAAAGAGAAAGGGTCGATGGAGAAAAATGCGCCTTGGAGGCTCTTCTTCCGCAAAGAGATCTTCACGCCTTGGCACGACCCCTCCATGGATAAGGTGCGGTGTTTCAAAGCAAGACTTCGCGAGATTTGACTGATCAGCAAAACCTCTCCGCTCTTAGTAACTATTTGAAGCAACTGGGTTTGAAGACAAGTATTGTACGTTCAGTCGTTGCTTTGCCACGACATAGTTATGTCAGATTGATACGCTGGTTGTAATCAACGTGCTTTAACATCAGACCTGATCGTTGAAGCAGGGATTCGAGGTCAACACCATTTCTAAGCATCGAGTATTCAAGAAGTGCTTGATGCGGCGGATGGTGATTTGCGACCAGCCGAGCGAGTGTCTAAGCCTACTTTGTAACATTCTTTACGTCATTTAAAAAGTATTACGCTGCTGCTTTGGTTGTGCTGCCGCTGCGTCTGGCGGCCCAAGTTTTTGCTGTTTTTCTACTGACTGCATTTATCGGAAGTAGTGTGCTGCTCACTTCTGAGAGTGATTACGTGAGGTTTAATATGCTCATGCTTATTTGGAGAATCAGCGGTTTATACAAGATGTTACTCGCAGGTTGTTGAAAATTTATCAAGCTGCAGTATGGTGGCCTATTTTTGGTATATTAAAAAATTCGTTCTAAAAATATTTTTTAGTAAAGAAATCTTTATTTAAAAGAAAGTTATTTTAACTGACAGATTCTTTAAAATTGAAAAAAAAACAAAAAGTCTACAGAAAAAACTGCTATGACAAACGAACATCCAACATATGAATTTAAAGCATGGTTTGTTCGCAAACTTCGATGGGAAACAGTGTGTGCGAACTTGAACACAAAATTTTTTGAGTTGCAACAATTTTGTCATTTAAAATGATTTTTTCGAAAGTTAGTTGCTTTGGGTGAATAAAAAAGTTTTAGAGTTTTTTTCAAATGCAACAGATATTTTACATGGAGGAAACGTGCCATCATACTGCAGTCGTAAGATATTTTGGTAAATGACAGACAGTGTTGAACATGTCCAACCAATTTCTTTTCACTTGTGAGGTGACTTTTTAATTCTTTACCCCTTTTTCAGACTAGCACCAACCTGATATACAGTCAGATAACCCGTGGTGTGAAGTTCGGTGAATACAAGTGCGACAATGACATGGAACTTGCTCAGCTTGCCTCCAAACAATACTACGTTGAGAATGGAGCGACTCTTCAGGTAAAATTTGTCCATTGTAGGATCACTGATGCATTTTCTAACGGGGTTCATATGCACGCAGGGCAGACATAGTCACAGAGTTGTAAATGTTGCTTTCAATATTTTTTAGAGCAGTGGTTCCCAATACTTTGTGTTACATTCCTCCTTTTCTCAACCGGCTAAGCTGTACAGTGTAATAGAGCGCGCGCTGAAACTGGTTGGCAGGGTTCGATTCCCGATCGGGTCACACCGGATTTGAAAAATTGTGCTTGCAGTTTCGCGCTCGTCATTTAATGGATAATTGTAAGGGAAACCTTCACGAGCTGTGCTGCCCTTGACCTGCAACCAGTGCTGCTTTCACTGCAAAAGCAGCCGCGCAGCCTATGGCGCAGAGTAAGCGGATATGGGCGCCTGCAGACCACTCGTGACTCTCCAAAGGAAGTACACAGCAAGCATAATAAAACTTTATTTCCTCCCTTTGCCTATTTTGGGACTTTCTATCCCCGACCCTGGTGTAACAAAAATGTAATAGATGGAAAACAAGGGTTAATTTGTGATACTGCACGCAAAAACAAAGTGGAAATATCTCACCAGGAAGGGATTGTTCCCCGTCTGGGAAACACTGCCTTAGATTGTTATTTTTTTCCAAATTCCGTTGGATTCTGTTTCGGAATAGTCTGGAAAAGTTTTGATTCCTACCACAGGCGCGGAACCACAAACAATATTCCTAGAGTCTGCCAAGACCAACATCAATCACAAAGCGTTGATTTATATCAAAAGAAAGCTTGAAAGAGTTTAAGAAATTTGCACTGCTTATGTTTGGACGACAGGACTCGAAACTAAAAAGCCTGATCAGCCGATACATCCCTGATAGAGCCATCACGGCACAGAAATCTGCCGACCACTGGATGAACCTCATATACAATCAGCACAAAGATGTAAGTGCGTGCCTGGTATCTGTGCGAATATTTTCTGGAAAACGTGTTTTTCTTCTGTGTCACTTTTTGGGGTGTGTTCCATAAAATATTTGAAAAAAAAACGTTTCGCTCAAATTTTCATGGACGCCTGATCCATGCGTTTATTCTCCGGCGCGAAAGATGTCTTCTTTCTGGCAAAATGTCCCCTGTGTTCTAACACAGCGTGTGTAATTTGTAATGTAACTCCTATCTTCGATGCATCAATGTTCTTGTAATTTCTTGAATAGAAGGTATCCAGCTTTCTCACTCCTCCACCATGCGCACGTTGTCCGTCTAACGCTGCTCGTAATATCTGGCAGTCTACCTGGAGATGTCTAGTTGTTGATTTTATCTAGAGTCGATTCAGTCCAAGGTGCGCAGCTTTGTCACGGGTTGTGCTCCTGTGACCTCATCATCATGACGACACAGTTTTGATTTCCAGGCAATCTACTGTCGCGAACGATGGGAACCTCAACGGGTCCGCGAAGACGTCGTCACGCAAGCGCGTTTCAGCTGGCCGCTGCTCTTTTCACGCTTCTACGAAGTTTATCGTCTGTCGGGAATCAATCTGCCGAAAAACGAAGGCGTCCTCGCCATCAACTGGACAGGTATGTTCAACATTATCACGGGGAACCACTTGAAATGGCCATTACGCACTGGTTAGTATTCGACTCGGGCTTTGATCAAGACTTGGATACCGTTTGAGACTTTTCATTACCAAATACTTGGGTCAACTTCAGAAGCGTGTCATTGTACGCAATGGGGGCATGGTTGAGCGTTTCGCACGTTAATTCAAAAATGTAAAATGTGTTGATTGTAAAATCGATCATGACGAGTCATCTCTGATCAATGAGCGCCCATTAACACCAGCATATGTTGGTAAGATTCGATGCTGCCAGTGGTGAAGCAATCGATCGTACACAGTCCGATTGCTGCGTAATCACCTTTCCGTGTTTGCGAACAACATCTTACCTTGATTCGATAGCCACATGCTTTTACGAGAAGTCAGTAAACGTCAACTTATCTCTGTCCAGGGTCTGTCGTCTTTCGCTGATAATAGCCAGTCGGTACGATCGCTCTGACAATGGCCGCAGTTGTTTCGTGATGCTTGCCGTGTGACACAGAAGCAGCCGAAAAATCTGGAATTGTTCCCAATAGTTTCGTCAAAAAACATGAAAATATCCCCCCCCTCCTAAGCATTTTCGGAGTAGTTTCTTTTGTTGAGAAATTCACGAATGCTTAAACTTATTGGAAATGCCATGTTTGTCTTTTCTGATAGTTCCCTTCAAGATATGTATTCATCTGTAAAAAGGTAAATCAAGATAAAATACCAGGTTTAGAACTTCGGCCCAAAATCGATTCTTTTCTTTTCAAAGTTTGAAATACGCTACAAATGCCCCAGAGTATCTTTACGTGTAGAAGCATTTCATGTAAGCAGGACATTACATATTAAAAAGTGCCACATGCGAAAGATTTGCAGTCATCAGGTCTGTTGTGCGGTGACTGAGGTAAAATTGCAGCAGCTAAGCTAAATGCTTATCGGGTTACGTTTTTGAAAAACTTCATGTGTCATACCGTGGGAAAGCTACCAGTCAACGCACTGTGCCAGTGCTTTTGTGATTTTTTCGTTGTTCACTTTACTTTTTCTTTTTAGACTTGCTAGGATTGACTGACCAGACCGCATTTGCTTGATGATTGTTGTGATTGAAACAACGATTCAAACATTCGATATACATTTGCCACTGATTTCAGGCGTCTTTTTGGTCGATGAGCTCGAAGAAGTCCTGCTAGAGCTTTCTTTCCTTGAGATTACCTCGATTGCTCCCAACAAGTAAGTGCATCGTCTTCATTTCCGTCCTAAGTAAATGTTCACGATGCCATAAAGGTTGTGTTTGGAATGCTTTCCGCGTTTCCGAATGCTATTTCATGTTGACTGTCGTAAGCAATCCCTACCTGGAGACGAGCAACAATCGTTTTTCACCCGAAAAAAAAACTTTCGATCATCGTTTTACTTTACAGCTTTCGTTTTTCTCAATGTTTTAGATCTGGCAAGTTGAAAGGAGCAAGTTTTACCCTAAAGACTGTGCGCAACGAGGAAATAACGTTCACATCGGCCAACTGTAACGACATCACAGAGCTTGTCACTTTGTTCCTCGACGGTTTGAAAGAGCGTTCGAAATACGTTGTGGCTGTGCAGAACAACGCTGCTCGATGTAAGATTTACTTTCAGGATTGAAAAGAACGAATAGAAAACTGCCTCTTGCAACCAAACCCATTTTCACAGAAATTGACCATTTTTTTCTTGCAAATAAGGGAAATTATCAATTCTAAATTTGGTACATAATTAAATCGTCTCCGTAAAAGTCACACAGCCGAGTCAATCGGCATTTTTTAACATGAAATCGGTTTCACGTACCGTGACATTACGCGTCCTCAGTCCTGATATCTGCAAGCAATGGGTGAAATGCAGTTTGCGGCTAAGCCCTTGATAAAAGTAGCGGTGTTTGCCTGATACGATTCTACAAAAAAATAAGTTCCTGTCTTTGGCATTTAATTTTTGTTAACTGAGACGCAAATCGCATTCACGCCTTCATGCCGCAAATCGTAATGTTAAAAACCAGGGTTGCGGAGTCGCAAGCAACCGGAGGTTTTGGCTGAGATCACTGGGCGTCGGAGTCGGGTTTTTTTGTCTGGCTCCGACTCCGAAAGTCCAATTGAATCATTTTATACACTGCACTCCTAAGTTAGGAATCCTACTTGTGTTTGTTGAAATGGCACAGTTTCTTTTGAAATTTTTATTGATATTGAGAATTCTTGCTGTATACCACGATTTCCATTGATTGCTAATTGCTACAAAATTGTTGAGAACCAAACTTGATTCATGTTATGCTGAGGAGTCGGGAGTCGGAAATTTAGGAAAGGCCTGAGTCGGTCTCGGAAATTTTGGAAAGGTCGGAGTTGAAGTTGGACATTTCACCTCCGACTCCGCAACCCTGTTAAAAACTCATCAAACGTAATTATTGTTCTAAGTTTTACTTGACCTAGAAAACTTACAACGCGCATGAAAAGTGCTGTAAACCAGTGGTTTTCAACCTTTTTCTACAGCGACCTATTATAGCAGACCACTATGACCTTTAACCTTACGAACCCTCTCCATGACTTTGGTCGTCCAATCGCAATGAATGTGTTAAGACTAGTTCCTAGTAGACATAAATCAAGAGCTTGCCCAACCGTACTTGAGCCCCCTATAAAATGCTCGCCACCTTACAACCGTTGCGGCCCTTAGGTTGAAACCCACTGCTCAAGACAGTTTCCTTGCCCTCCCCTTTTCAATTTGCAATATTTTTTGCGTTCATCAAACAGCTGGTGGCAGTGATGAGGTTTCAATGATGAAATACAAACGCGGTGACTTGATAGTCCTGGACGAACCTGCCGGCGCGGAATTCAACTCCAACGGCTGGTGCTCGGGCGTACATGACCGTACTGGAAACACTGGCGAGTTCGCGACTGAATGTGTCTTCGTGCTGCCCACGCTGTCCAAACCGCCCCAGGACATCGTGGTAAGCGCACAGCTGTGATGAAAGTTCTATCGCCTATGTGCTGCTTTTAGCCTGAGTTGATTTGTTTAAAGTGGCGATGATTAAGATTGTGAATGGTTGAAATGTGCCGTTGTCATCAATTTCTATAAACTGGATGTTTTCAATGCAGTTAGTTTTCGAAAAAGTTCGCTGTTATTGCGATGATGTTATACGCATGCTTGTGATGAACAAGCTCCCGTTTTGCTTCCGCAGGAACTGTACAGCATGAGCGACAGTGACCTTCGAAGGATCAGTCGACTGCCAAACCCTGACTTTGAAGTGGACGAGAAACCATACACTCTGGAAGAATATGCTCAAGACTTTTTCCGGTAGGATTTTCGATTGATTTTTACTCGTACAAGCAAATAAAATCTGGTTGAACAAATTGCAAGGTATTTGTGAAGTGCAGGCTAATTTTTACTCCATTTAATAATTTCGCAAATACAAATGAAAGTTGCTACTGCGGGTGGCAAGAATTTACGTACTGTTTCTACAAAAATTTAGGTTTTGTCCCCAAAGACGTTTCTCGCAATGAAATTTCTTGTTTTGTATTCCATTACTTTTTTTCTGTGGAGTTCTGAAAGCTTTTATTGGTTGAAGCGCTGATGCGTGGCAGGTCTCGCTTGACCGCCCCATCACATCCATATATCATGATGCGCTTCCTCATTTCTCAGAGCGCCTCTTCCGCAGTCTGTGACTCGGGTCGCCAAGAAAGACAAGTTGTGGTCAATGAGCCGTGACCCGATCAAGCAACCCCTGTTGAAGAAACTGGAAAGCAACCACGACATGGCGCAAGAGTCGGTCGCCATCTTCATGGATATCCTTTCGTTAGAATTAGATTGTATACAGTCTTGTTGGAAGTGGGATCAGTTGCTTTTTTTGTTCGTCAAGTTTCGCAAAACCACAAACCCTTAGTCCTAACCTGTTTTTCAGCAGCTGTGATCTGCAAAATCTAGAAAGTTCTTCGCCGATCCTGCGTAATGTACCAACGTTTGTTTCATGTCTTGTCATCGCCTTCAACTCTTAGATCTCTGGGTGCATCAGAACGCTGTAGCTTTCATGACGTGGCCGAGTGTTTGGATGGCAGTGTATTAGTGTCGGGAACTTACGCTAAGATCTCGGCCATGGAACCATGTACCGCATGGTTTTTTTCTTTTACAGAAGCTGGCGCCTTTATAGTCTTTGTTTCGCAGCAGCTATTTACCACTGAAAAGCCTGTGTTTGCACATTGTGACGGAGTTGTCGCACTTGAAATTAAAAAAAACACACCCGGAAAGAGATTTGAGTTGAAACTCTACTTTCACGAATGAAGTTGCTATTTTGAGAAGAATCGGAAGTGACGTTTCCTTAACACCTTGCACCTGTTATGAAATATATGGGGGATTACCCGGCACCGAAACAACGGTTGAGCAACGAACTCACAGACCAGATATTCGAACCTCCTATCAAGTACGAGCAATTGAAGGATGAGGTTTATTGTCAAATAATGAAGCAGCTGACCAATAACAAACAAAGGTACTAACGCTTGACTGTTTATTTTTGTGTATCATTTGTGTGACAGTGATTGGCGGCAGGCTGACTGTTGAGGTGAACGCCCAAGCAGCGCCTTAGCAGCTTGCGCAGTGCTCTTGGATCGATCATTCAACCTTTCGCTTAAGAGGCGGGCAAGGTTCCCCTGAACTATCGCCACTGTGAACCAATGGAAATAACTTTTGCTGTGACAGTACCCCATTGCCAAATTAATTTCAGTATGTAACCTATATAAAGAAAGAGATGCGAAATTAAGCTCTCTGGATGTAGTTCCGGACCAGATTAAGCGTCGTTTCCTCGATTGTTGAATGAACTTTTCAAATTCATTTTCCCCCCTCACTGAAAGTTTTTGTAATTGCAGCTACAGCGAAGAGCGTGGATGGGAGCTTATGTGGTTAGCAACAGGCCTGTTCGCACCTAGCAACCAGCTGATGCCTCACTTGCAAAGATTTCTGAGCTCACGAAGAAACAACCCTGTGGCCAATGACTGCTTCCACAGGTAAATATGTTTGTTACCGCAATGACGTAACGTATTTTTGAACTTCTGGTTCAGATAAGCGTTTCTTCATCAGAATAATTCGAACTAATCAATGCCGCCATTTTGTGCGAGCCATGAAATACCCAATCGAAGGCACCTGTCTTTGCATGCAGGTACACTCGCCCTACTCGCAACGGGCAGCGCAAGTATCCACCTCATCTCGTGGAAGTGGAAGCCATCCAGCACAAGACCACTCAGATATTCCACAAGGTCTACTTTCCCGACGATACGAACGAGGTAAACATTTCAGCGCGTGTACTCCGTGGTGAAACCATGCGAGCGGCACGTCTCTCTGTAATGTATCCAATAGAGACTTTTACCTGATTGGCAGTTTCTGGTAAGTGACGAAATACTGTATACTGCTTCACAGTGCATTTATTCCCAAGTTCAACTTCTGCGTTTTCGCGTATCTGCCAAACTCATAGCTCTTCAAATTCGACATCTGTGTCTTTAAAAATAGCTTTTTTATCGATGCTGCAAGCAGTTGCTTTCTAACAGAGCACTTGAGTTCGATTCCTACCATCCTGTATTATCACACAGGCATTCGCTGTTGAATCGAGTACCCGAGCCAAGGACTTCTGCATGAACATTGGAAACCGACTGCGGCTCAAGTCTTCGGATGGTTTCAGTTTGTTTGTGAAGATCTCCGACAAAGTGATAAGCGTACCTGGCGACGACTTCTTCTTTGACTTCGTCAGGCATCTCACTGATTGGCTGAGGAAGCTACGCCCACCCAGGGATGGTCGGTGGTTGGCTCTTTAATCCTGAGTGTGGTGTTTGGTTTTGAAACAATTCAACAAATCTTCCCTGGCATGAATGTTTTTATTTTGGAGTTGTTGACACACGTAACGAAAAATTACCAATTATGTCTGATGTTAAACCACTGAACCGTGTAGAAATGAGCACAAATTGAAGCTCACTTGCCTTTGTACTCCGTGGTCAGTTACGTAACAATGGTCGTTTGACGTTACTAGGATTTTTATGGCGTGTCAGCTTGCATGCAGCTCCCAGCGCGTTGCATTATCTAAACCAGGGTCTCCAAACTACAACCCGCGGGCCAAATCCGGTCCGCGAAGCCATTTCATCCGGCCGTAAAGACAGTTTGTCAATAATAAAAATATATGTTTACGAAATATTTTTGATTTGGTAGGATGTAGCTTATCCCGAAACAATCACATTACGTAATATGTCCGGCACGCTAACTATTGTGTAGCAGCTTATGTGGTCCTCTGGCAAAAAAGTTTGAAGACCCATGGTCAAAGCCTCAATGACGTTGGTGTTCTGGAGACTTTGCGTGAAGTGACATTAATTTTATGCTCATTGTCAGGATTTGACTTATTTTGCTTAAAGTGAAACATCTAACGGGGGATATTTTTCGCGCTTGCACACAGGAGCCATGCCCCACTTGGCCTACCAAGTGTTCTTTATGAAGAAACTGTGGGCCACTACAGTGCCAGGCAGGGACCCCAACGCCGACAGTATATTCCACTACTTCCAGGAGAAACCCAAGTATCTGCGAGGTTTCCACAAGTGCTCTAAAGAAGAAGGATACGAGCTTGCCGCTATTATTTACCGGTACGTCCTCGCGTTCCATTGTGTAACGTTGAAATGTTCGTTGATCAGACGCTTTTTGATAAGAAACCCGGTCATTCAAATTCCCTGCATATAACATAAGATATGCTTAAATCTAAACAGTCGTCTTGTTTTGTATCGAACTTAATTTCGTTGTTTGCCTTCAACTCTGCCCAGCTTTCCAACCTTTCTCTAACATGCGGACCGCGTTGACTTCCGCTTTTATTAGATTGATGAAGATGATTGACGTCACTAACGGCCGCATTGTGTCGAAATAAATCCCATTGTTTGGTCTTTTCTCTTGTCAGAGCGAAATTCGGTGACGACAGATCGCAGTTCCCCAACATTCTGCGCATGCTCAAAGAGCTGGCACCGCTATATCTTCTTCGCCAAGCATCTCCCGATGAGTGGAAGAAGGTAAAATCCATAGATTCTACTTTCAAAAGGTCCAGGCTAAGTCAAAATGGCTTACTTGTCTCTGTCACATTTCGTATAAACAAGTTGAAAAACGCTTTTTTGGTAAATCCCACTTTTGGGTTAAAGGTTTTTGTAGCGCATTTGATGGCCGTAACCTGGGTTATCATGTCACAATTTTCTGGTATAACGTTCCCTATTTTTGCCTGTTGTTTAAGTCTAAGCTTTGTTCGTGTTCGTGAATTATTAAGAAAAAACTAGATGGTATGCGTTGATAGGATAGATTACTTCATTGCAACGCAACGTACACTTTGAATGCACCTAATGGCGCATAATGCTCAATATAGTAGAGATAGTGCAACCAAGGTCGCAATAAAAAGCAGGAAAAACTTGGAATGAAGTACGTACTTATAAAGTTTGAATACGTTTTGCAGTCCATCACTGTCAGATTGATCTGCTATTGTTGTGTTTCAGCAAATCACCCTTCACTACAACCGGAGTACGATCAAAACCAAAGAAGAGGCCAAGTTGGCGTTTTTGAAAACAGTTTACAAGTGGCCAACGTTTGGCTCCGCGTTTTTTGAAGTTCGGGTGAGGTTTTTTGAACTTTTATTCGGTTATTTGTGGTTTAAAAGCCGCAACACGCCGTCCAAGGTTCAACACCCTTTCTTTTTTTCTTGCGTAGCAAACGACTGAGCCTAGTTACCCCGAGAATCTGATCATCGCCATCAACAAGAATGGAGTCAGTCTGATCGACACGAAATCGAAAAATGTAAGTTTGCTCGTTAGAACAAGGCTAAAATGTTGGATTTCTCTCCAACCTGACCATTAACCCACCCCAACTTTTGAAAAGAATATGGTGGAAGACCTGTGAGGCGTTAATACTTTTTAACCACAATCTTTTCTGTCAACCTATCCGCCAACATACTTGTTTGTGAACATTTATGCTCTGCATCTGTGAACCACATTCAAGCGCTTCAGCTTCGCCTGTGTTCTGAAAACTTCATTATCAATATGGCAAAAGTTTCAGCGATTTGTTTACTGTAACTACATGCTTGAATTTCTCAAGTTCCAAACGTCTGGTGCGAAAATATATAATCGAACGAAACAAACACAAAGAGCGAAACGTTTCACAACGATTTTCAACCTAATTTTACACGTCACCAGGGTTCCTACGCGGTATTTAAAGTATTGAATAAGCGATGAATTGTGAAATCGGTTTTCAAGACCTTGGAAAAGTATTGAATTTGACCAAAATGTACAGAAGGTATTGAAAAAGTACGAGATTTCTAAATTCAACCATTTGTTTATTCAAATTTTGTTGGTCACCTCTGACAGTTCTGCAGGTGTTTTGTGCATTGTGTTCCAAGAGTAAAATTTTCGAAAAATGACGTTAAATGATGGTATTGAAGTCTTTTAATTTAGTATGGAAAATGTTTTTTGAAAATTTATGGGAACCCTGCGTCGTAAGCATTTCATTTCAAGAAAAACAAGGCAAGCATGATTTTACCATTAATAAGCGGACAGTTTTCGTGTTGAGCGGGCGTTTTTGAGTTCTACTAACACTACATCAAAAAACGTCAGTGTGCCACTGCAGTTCCTTCCATTTGTGTGCATTTTTCCATCTTGTGTTAATTGAAAGGTAAATGCTGTTAGCGTGGAGGCAGCACTGTCTAATATGCATGTTCACTGCACATACAAGGCTCAGCCAGCTTCACCAGTTTCATTTTAAAAGTAGCTCTGTGGTTACGCTCAACCTCGATGTTCTCATAAAAGCATGACATTGTTTCAAAAAACAGATCCTTGTCACTTTCCCGTTCACGAAGATCGGCAACTGGAGTAGCGGCAACACTTATTTCCACATGACCATTGGCAACTTGGTAAAAGGCAACAAGCTTCTATGCGAGACAGCTTTGGTAAGTTGAGCTATTATTGAGGCTCGTGTATTTTGCTCCAAACGCTAATCCTCTGCCCAAGCCAGGTGTTCCAGATTGCCAATCCGTTTTTACGACTGTGGATTTCGAAAACGTTGCGTCGAGATGACGTTGTTTCATAAAGAAAGTTTGTGACAAAAAATAGCTGGATCTAAAGCGTTTTTGAAATGAAAGTGCAAAATTTTCCAGTGGAACATGCTTTTTTCATTTGCCACGCACGTTTTAGAAAGCAAGATTCCCTGTTCAGAGAAGATAGTATGTCTTATCTTATGTAAATCACATTACGACTTCTACAGTAGAAACGAGGTAGTATGAGTGACCTGCTTCATTATTTAGGGTGAATATCATTGGCGTAGCCAGGGGGGACTAGGGGGCCATGGCACCTCCAAACTTTTTGGAACATAGTCATTTTGTGCTTGAGAAATGGTATCCCAAACAAAATAGTGCTATTCGCCTAAAATGCATCATTTTGGCACCCCACAAATTTTTGGGCTACGCTACTGGTGAATACAAGGGTTAACATGGACTTCACAGAGTGATCAGCGAAAATTAGCAATACATTAAAACGTTTTTAGTCAGAGAGAAAGTGCACATTACGTTTGCGGTTTTTGGTGAACAAATAGTTAGTGAATTTACCCGAATAGGACTCCACAATGCCCGGCAAATCAAGTTGGCCGCTTTCAACTACTGCTGTTATCAGCAAGTGCTGCATGGTAATCTGGTAAAAGTTGGCTGGATAATTTGTTCGTTACCTGTTAAATGTTTGCACGGAGCAGCCATGCAATCATATATGCACGTTTTTTTTCTAGAAAACGGATGTTTATGATGTTTTTCAGGGGTACAAAATGGATGATCTTTTGACCTCGTACATCAGCTTGTTGCTGAGCAGCATGGCGCGTCGTAAGAGACAGAAGAGGGTTTGATGATATTTACGACAAAAGATCGCTTCGTCAAGTATTTATTTCGTTGTCATGGTTACCCACCCGCAGCGCAGAGAGCAATTTTACGACATCCTTAATTAATTGCTGTTGTCGTATGATGCAATGTGTCGAATGCGTCGTTAAGCTATGTTTAAGTGGGGGGTAGCATCCATATTTTCAAACTTCGCAAGCTTAACCGAAAATACGATGCTTACCGCGAAACCTGCGGTTGAAAAAATGTTCTTGCAGCCTTCAATTAGTTGACTTATTTCCACCGCAGTTTGCTGTCGTAGTCCGATAATTTTGTACAAATTCCTTCCAAGGTCAAAGTACTCGTTCCTTCTCGCGTTGTACTGTCGTTTTTCTCGTTTCGGCGCGTACAGTGCGCGTCACAATGCTGCCTGTACATGCAGCTTCTAAGTCGTCGCGTTGTATAAAGTGCGTCCGTATCTGCCAATCGAAAGCACTGTCTCTGTAAAACGCTACTCTCCGTTTGTACAAAATATTTGCGCTATCTGTGTCAATTCTTTGCTGTAATCGGTGCCATTCACGTGCAATTTCAATGCAGATGGATCTTTACGATTAAACCAACGATCGCACTAGCGAGGTGATTGCCAGTCCTGGCGATGTCTGCGGTTGCGTACATGAGCGCCCGCGTAACTTCTTTCCTGGGGGGAACGTCGATATTTTGGTATCCCTTTCAGGTTCCGGCCGACGCAATGCAAATGGCCGTTCGCAAAATGCTTTTTCGTTTCATAAACCGTCTAATATCCATTTTGCGAGTATTTCTACAAATCACTAATAATTTACGGATATAATCAACGATCAAAACGTTAGCGGTGAAAAAGAGACTTATGTGTTGACACGTCCATCAGACAACCTCTAAAATTAGAACACACGCAGGCTTTAAAAAATTGAGCAGATGAATTATGAAAACTCGCCTCACCAAACTCAAAACTAAGCTTTAATTTATTTGTTTTTGAGCAGACACGAAGTCCATAGTATGAACACACACACTGCAGAACGCAGGTTCATAAAAACAGACAATACAGAACGTAGTACAAGACATTGAAGCCGGCGAAATCACAGGGTTACAGACACTTTTTGCAACTG